>Ga0210400_10000210_pt1 | contig 74131 bp, 68 predicted proteins | sample IncBWH26MmetaG_FD_155456 | JGI IMG/M metagenome (GOLD analysis project Ga0210400, IMG submission 155456) | Forest soil microbial communities from Barre Woods Harvard Forest LTER site, Petersham, Massachusetts, United States - Inc-BW-H-26-M | ecosystem: Environmental > Terrestrial > Soil >...
AAGAGCGTATGAGCGAACTAGGTGACGCTCTGCTCGCCGGTCGCGAGGTGAAGGCGAAGCGGACGAGACTTCCCTGCGCCAGTGAACAGCGCCTCTTACGCGTCGTAAACCTTCGCGAGCACGTCCCGCACGATCCCGATGACATTGGCGAGATGATCGAGTTTGCGATCGGCCAGTTGCTGAATGAGGCATCCCGTCTTGAAACCGTTCGGAGGGTCAGCAAATGACTGTCCCAAAAATAGCCTGGGATCGGGACAGTAGCCTGATCGAAGGTGAGGCAAACCGTGAGGTTCAGCGCCCGGTCGAGAGGGCGCCACTTCGCGAAAACGGGACAGTAAGGCTCCCACCACGGCGAGTAGTGAATGCCGAGCGGCGGGATCGCGAGCATCTGACAGAAGCAGAGGTGGAAAAGCTCTACCAGGCGGCAAAGCAGTACGGCCGGAACGGCGCACGCGATGCATTGATGATCTGGATGGCATTCCGGCACGGGCTGCGCGTCGGCGAGCTGGTAGCGCTGCGCTGGACCGCGCACGTTGATTTTGACACCAGCTCGCTCCGGGTCGAGCGCTTGAAGAATGGTGTGCCAAGTGTGCATCCGCTGAGCGAGCGGGAGATACGCGGGTTGCGCCGCCTACAGAAGGCGCAAACTGGCCGCTATGTGTTCATCAATGAGCGCGGTTCGCCAGTGACGGAGCTTGCCTTTCGCAAGACGCTGGCGCGCATCGCGGCGCGGGTGCCGAGCTTGGCCGCCCTGAACGTACACCCGCATCAACTCCGACACTCCTGCGGTTTCACGCTCGCCAACAAGGGTATCGACACACGATCCCTCCAACACTACCTAGGCCATCGCAAAATCGACAACACGGTGATCTATACGACGATGGCCGCCGGCCGGTTTGACAAGATTTGGGATCGGTAACGTCCGTAACCGTTAGCCTGTAAGGACGCTCGCGCGGCACTGGTGATTTTCGCTGGTGCCGCGCGGTCCTTTTCGGCCATAGGAGATCGCTCAGCTTACATGCGGGGGTTAGCAAAGACATGGTGTAGAGAGGCATGACAAACGTTTAGGGCGGCTCCGGCCAGCCTCTCGCTCCGCGAAGCAAAACTGGCAAAAATTCGAGTTTTGAGGGTAGCAATCGGGTGCCGCGGGCTCGCCGGGTGTTGCGAATGTATACCCTTACATGGTTGGAGCCACCGAAAACGAGCATTCGCGCGGGGTTGGCCGGGGTTTTCCGATTTTCCGAACTTAACAGCCCGTAGGCCACAAAACGTCTTCGAGTGCCGCAGCAGCAGCATCGCCGTCATGTTCGCCGGGAACATCGACAGGGCAACTATATGCGCCGCGAAGCCCCAAGCCGAGTAGGACCGAGGGCGCGGCGGAGGGAACATCGACAGGGCACAAAGAGGTTCTTTAGAGCCGCAGCGGCGCCCTCTGAAAACCAGCTCCATGAGGGGTGGTTGGCTTTGTATCCGAACAACCGTTCCGTACACGCCCGCTTCTAAGAAAGCGGCGGATGTGTACGGATGTACGGAAGCGGTTATTTTTGTGTACGGACCCGTGTACGGACCCTTGGCGATAAGCCTGGTTTTCCTCGTTTTTTATATCCGTACACTGTACGGACCCGCGTACGGATCGGGCATCGGGGTGACATCATTGCAGCGACACATCTCCCTCCTCGTTCTGCTGCACCTTGGCCCGAAGCTTCGCCATTTCCCGGTAGCCGTCCGATAGGAAGAACCGCGCCGGTTTGAAGCTCATGCCTGCCTGAGTACGGCGCGCGAACGGCGCAAGCAATCCCGCGCTGTAACCTCCGCGGGTGGTCCTTCTTTGCGTCTCGGCCGTTGCCGTCAACCGGGTCAACAGTTCTGCGAGGGGCTTTAGGCGCCCCTGCCAGTGCTCCTGGCTCTCATCCGGCGCTTGGGGGTCGAGATCCATCGCCAGCGCATCGCCAGCCACATGATCGGCCTCGGTCTTGGTCTTCTTAGCTAGGATGGCGATGACCTTCCATTTCAGATCGTCGTCGCGCACCTGCTGGTCCCAAGTGGATTGTTGTTCTCGCCCCGCCTCTAGGGTCTTCTGTTGTTCCTCAACCGCGAGCTTGTAGGCGGCGACGAAATGCCCCTTCTCACTAACCGGCTCGCCCTGCCGGTTGTAGATTTTCAGCCCGATCACATCGCGGGTGCCAAATATGACTTTGCGCTCCCTTTGGCCCCAACGGTCCTTATCGACGCGCACGGTCAGGCGCCGGGTTTCGGGATCGTGCTTCAATTCAAGGATCATCGTTGGATCGTTGGAGAAATACTGGCTGCCCATCTGCCCTTTTGATGCATCCTTGCCGGTATGATGCACCAACCAGCAATCGGCACGGAGTGCTGTCGCCATCTGCTGAGCCATCCGGCCGACCTGAGTGCCGACCGAAGGCGCGTTGATATCTTCCCCCGCGATGGCGCTGCCGAGCGTATCGAGAAACACGAGGTTGGGATTCCAGTTGCGGTGCTCCAGCACCAGCGCGGCAACATCCTTCGGGTCCATCAGGTGTGGCGCCGCACCGACCAGCCGCAGATGCGCGTCAAGCCAATCACCCGTGATCCGCTCGTCGGGGTGGTTGTCATTCCAGTCCTTCACCGCGGCCTGCACCGTCTTAGGCCCGAACCCGTCAGCCCCTTCGCCTACGATATAGAGAACCTTCGCCCCACTCGCCTTGGCCGTAGCGAGGGCATGGCACAGCGCCCATGTCGTCTTGAAGTTGCTGTACTTGGCGAAGATGACATTGACGCTGCCGCCGCGGATACGCACCAACAGCTTCTCCGGGTCCCAATACTCTGGCGGTGGTCGGCGCATTGCCTCGCTCGGCAGGATCGCGGCAAACCGCTTGCGCCGCGCGGCCATGTCCTTATCCGCTTCGCCCTCGCCATTGACCGGCACTTCCTCGCCGGCATTCCCCTGGCTCGCCCCGATCCGCGCGAGGGCTTCCGGGTCCCATGAGGCGGGGGACAGCGCCTTAGCGCCGCACTCGTTTCTGGCATAGCGGAAGACATTGGCGACGGTGGTGGTGAGCCAATCTTCCTCACCCTCCATTTCTTCGTACTCGGTCAGCAGCTCGACACATTTGGCCGGCGAGCATCCTAGGTCCCTGAGCATCGCGGCGAGCACGTAGGTGTCTGCGGGATCCTCCTCGCCCCACAGACCCTCGCGCACTCGAAAGCTGCGGAGGTAGTCCCGCGCCCGCGATAAATTGTCGGGCATATCGAACTCGAAACCTTCGGGAGCGGCCATCGGCGCGCGGCTGACTGCGCTTGCCCGTGGCAACCCTTCCAATACCGTTTCCCACGGCTCTGCGGTTGCCGGTCCCATGCCGGCCGTGTCATCGCTGAATGTGACCGTCCGCGGCGCCGTCAGTTCTCCAGTCTTCTTACCCTCCCCATCGCGCGCCGGCTTGCGGTGAACGCTTCCAGGGAGCCGCATTACCCGCTTGGGGTCTGTCACCCGCGGGTCGCTGTTATACCGCTCCAGCAGCGTGCGTTGAGCAATGTCAAACTGCTCAACCGGGCAGCCGGTGACGAGCCAATACGCGCCGCCCTTCTCGATCTCCTGCCCGTCCTTGATGACGACCGAGGATTTGACGATCAGATGCGGGGCGCGGTGCCATTCGGCGGGTATTCCATCATCCGCGTCGATGAAAATTGCCCGAATGCCGGTCACGTCTGCACTCGTTATGTTGCCCTGGAAGCCTGGCGGAGTCGCGTTCGGGAAGAAATAGACCGAGTAGCCGCGCTGCTGGTAGTCGCCAATCTTCGGCCACAGCTCGTAAAGCGTACCTTCGATCTCCGCCGGGTACAGGTCGTTTACCCTCCTGCTGTAGAGCGGATGCAGGAGCGACAGCCGGATCGGCGTCGCCGCGTCGCCGGTGAATGCCGCCCAAAATGCTTTCGCGATCTCCAGCGAAGGCTCAATGTTCGTTACCGTGCCGCCATCCGCCATGATTTATTCCTCTGCGTAATTCAAATGGGGCGCGTAGCTGTTCGGCATGAACAGGCGCATACCGGCGCCGAGCACGTGCAGGCCACGACCGAGCTTGTGATGCGAGGTGAAGGCTTGCCCTTTGAGCCAATAGAAGGCATCGCCGCAGCGGTTCTCAGTGCACAGATCGCCGTCATAGGGTAGCCGGCCGTGCTCGGCTTCCAGCGCGCGGAGGCTGTTGTAGCCGCCTTCGTCGGCGTGGACCGCGATGACGTAGTGACCGGACTTGTCCGGCACCGCGCCAATGTCGGCGGCCGGATGTTCGGACCACCAGTCGATGATCGTCTTTCGGCAGGTGGTGGCCGCGCCGTACCAGCTTTTGATCAGTGGCGTACCGAGATGTTGTTCGCACGGGAAAACATGAGCGCCTTGCTCAGCCCACAGCAAAGCCCAATCGAGCTGCGTGCTAGGCTCCGTCCAGTCATCCTGGCCCTTGCGCCCTCGCTTGAGGCCGATCAGCTCGGCCAAGGCTTTGGGTAAAGGGGTGGTATCCGGCGCCCTTCCGAGCGCCGGTTCGCTATGTTGAGACATCGTGGTTACTCCGCGGCGGCGGTGAGCTTTTCGATTGCGGCAAGCGCAGCAGCGCCACGCGCCGCCTTGATGGCAGTCTCGATATACTCCTCAATCTGGAAAACCTTTGCGAACGTTGCGAACACGCCGCTGCGGTAATCCTGAAATAGCTGCTCCAGCGCCGCTGCCAGGGTGGCCGCCTTCGCAGCCGCATCAGCCGCGTTGTAACCGCGGGCATCACAGATGAAATGGTTTTTCACCCGCACACGACCGGGGCTGCGCTCCGCAAGATCGAGCCAAACCGGGCAATTCCAGTAGGCATGTTTTTCGGGGTCGCGGTTCCACGGATGTACCGCGTGAAAGTGAAGCGTGGCGGTGCCTAGAAAGCGCACGGTATCGTCGTTAGTCATTGTGTCAGTCCTCCATTGATAGTGTTTCGACGGCAGCACTGTCACCTGCACGGATGTCCGTCAAGGCGAGTTCTCCTACAGTGTAGGAAGGGCACTAAAGCGCACTACACTGTAGTGAAAGTAACCATCTTCTTTGTGGTTGCGGTCGTTCGGATTGGATCGCTGGCGAATGCCGCATTGAGGCGGTACTGGAGCCGCTTTATCCACCGATGGCGCTTGACGCGCTGGGCCGATGTCTCGGGTTGCCTGCGAGCGGGTCGGCTCACGGCTGTACCACCGGCAACGAGCGAAGATACGCTACGAGATCGTCATGCAGGATGATGGTGGCTGTGCCGAGCTTGCGGGCGATCAGCCGGCCGGCCTTGATTTCTTCGTGGAACTTTGTGCGCCCAATGCCAAGGTTGGCTCGGGCTTGTTTGGCTCTGTAGGCAATCGGCGGCTCGGCCGGAGCGGTTGGGAGAGTGTCCGTCATAACACACGGTCCTCAGTTGGGCCGTGGTCGGACTGAGTGCCTGCACGAAAAAGGTGGCAGCACGACAGCCCCACCACGACGAGTGATGGAGTTTCCGCGCCCAACCCACCTTTTTGGCGGTTACGTCAAAGGGCCGATTACAAGATGATACAAGAGGAGGTGACTATAAAGCATATCCGCCGCCGACTGTCAATACCCGCCGGTGACCGTCCGCGATCTGTCACCACACAGGCGCCTCTACAGTGTAGGGTGGTATTGCGCTTCTACACTGTAGTGGCCAGAATCTTCGTAGTGACTGTTCCTCCATCCGGTCACTCCGGCGTGCGCCCAAACTCCCCCGCTGTTCCTCCCCCAGCGGGGGAGTTTCCTATCTACTGATCGCCACTACGTTGCCCGTCACTGCCGGCGCTTCACAGAACCGCGCCCAATCATCCATAAGTCGGCGGCGCCGCTCGAATAGATCGCTGCGCTGATAGCTGCGCTCGACCGTTGAGCCAACCGTATGTGCCAGGGCCATTTCCCGCACCTCAAACGGGTAGGACGTGCGCTCCGCTGCCCACTGGCTAAAGGTTGACCGGAAGCCGTGGACGGTGAGCCCGGGGCGCTTGATGGCCTTCCACAGCGCCGTGACGTTCACCGGCTGCCCTGGCTTGACGCCCGGGAAAACGATGTCGCCGGTGCGCTCTGGTAGCGCGGCAATCGCTGCATCGGCCAGCGGCACGCGATGCTCCTTAGCGGCTTTCATACGCCCTGTCGGCACGATCCAAACCTTGGCCAACAGATCAAACTCGTCCCATCGAGCGCCCAACACCTCGCCGCTGCGGGCTCCGGTCAAAATCGTGAACTCAAGGGCGCGGGCCGCGGTGCCTTGCTGTTGGCGTAGCTCGGCCATGAATGCGCCGATCTCTGCAAAGGGTAGCGCGGCATGGTGTTCGACCTTCCGCACCTTCGATCTTGCCGGGAGGAGATTTTCGAGGTGGCCACGCCAACGAGCGGGATTCTCGCCGCTGCGGTAGCCGCGGGCAGTTGCCCAATCGAGGATGCTTTCAATCCGACCGCGGACGCGGCTCGCCGTCTCGGGCTTCTCCGTCCATATCGGCTCGATGACCTTCAAGACGAGCCCAACGTCAATCACTGGCACCGGCAGCTTGCCGAGCGTCGGGATCGCGTAATCAGTTAGGGACTGCCGCCACTGGCTTTCATTCTTGCCGCCGCGCCAGCCGGCCGCGTGCGCCACGATATAGCGCTCTGCCGCCTCCGCGAACGTGACGGCTGCCACCGTATCGAGCGCGGCCGAGCGGCGAACCGTGAGCGGATCGTGCCCATTAAGCCGAAGCCGGCGTTGCACCATCGCGCGCTCGCGGGCGCCGGCTAGGCCGATCTCGGGATAAGGGCCAAGCCCTAGATCGTGTTGCCGATCAGCCACGCGGTAGCGGTAAATCCACGACTTCGATCCGGTTGGCCCGACGCGCAAATAGAGCCCCTTGCCGTCTGCATATAGGCCGCGTTCCTTGGCGCTCTGTATCGCTCGCGCCGACAGCCGTTCTGATCCGCGGGCCATTATCTTGCCTCCGTCGCCGGGCGGGGGAGAGTTCGTCTCCATGACATTCTGTCCCTAACAACAGCCCTAATACGAGCACCGGATTGAGACAAATGTCAACGGTCACGGGCGAACAATAGAGACATTAACCATTTGAAATACCTTGAGATTGTGAACGCCGGCGAACATTGGCGATCAAGGGGACAAGGAAGGGCCAACCCCCGCCTCGCGCACCGGCGGCTTTTTCCGAACATAACCCGCGTGTAGGCTCGCTCCGGCAGACCGGAGCGGGCGCATGGCGGATCTCATCCTCAGAGGCGGACGGGTCATCGATCCGGCAAATGGGCGTGATGAAGCCGCCGATGTTGCCTTTTCCGAAGGCAAGGTCGCTGCGGTCGGGCCCGATCTGCCGCACGGGAGCGCCGAGATAATCGATGTGCGCGGCCGGATCGTCGCACCGGGCCTGATCGACCTACACACGCATGTCTATTGGGGCGGCACCTCGCTCGGCGTCGACGCCGCCGACGTCGCGCGGACCAGCGGCACCGCAACCTTCGTCGATGCCGGCAGCTCGGGCCCCGGCAATTTCGCAGGCTTTCGCCGGCACGTGATCGAGCCCTCGCCGTTGCGCATCCTGCCTTACCTCAACGTTTCCTTTCCCGGCATCTTCGCGTTCAGCCCGACGGTCATGGTCGGCGAGGCATCCGATCTGCGGCTGATCGATCCGCGCGAATGCGTCCGGGTGATCAACGCCAATCGCGACCTGATCGCCGGGGTCAAGGTGCGGGTCGGCCGCGGCGCCGGCGGTGCCTCCGGCATCGCGCCGCTCGACATGGCGCTCGAGGTCGCCGAGGAAGTCGGATTGCCGGTCATGGCCCATCTCGACCATCCGCCGCCGTCGCGGCTCGAGGTGCTGTCACGACTGCGGCGCGGCGACGTCCTGACCCATTGCTTCCGGCCCTTTCCGAACGCGCCGGTACAACCCGACGGACGGATTCGCGAAGAGGTCCTAGAGGCGCGCCGCCGCGGTGTCGTCTTCGATATCGGCCATGGCAGCGGCTCGTTCGGCTTCCGTACCGCCGAGTCGATGCTCGAAGCCGGGTTTCTGCCCGATGCGATCAGTAGCGACGTGCATACGCTCAGCATCAATGGCCCGGCATTCGACCAGCTCGTCACGATGTCGAAGTTTCTCGCGCTCGGTATGGATCTTGCCGCGGTGATCCGCGCCGGGACCGAGGCGCCGGCCGCGGTGCTCGGCCGCACGAACCTCGGCCGCCTGTCGGCCGGGGCGGTCGGCGATGCGAGCGTCCTTGAGCTGGTCGAGGGGCAGTTCGAGTATCGCGATGTGCTGGGCGACACGCGGCGCAGTCAGCAGCAACTCGCGGCGCGTGGTCTGGTGATCGGCGGCCGATGGTGGCATCCGCCGCGGTGAGCGACGCCCTCGCGGAGCGCTGTCGGAGCGAGACTAGCTCGCGCTGCGCGGTTCGTCGGTGTCGCGATAGATCTGCAAGCGCGTGACCCTGAGGCCCGGCACGCCGTAGCGGTCGATCGCGCGTTGCCAGGCCAGGAACTCCTCGACCGACAGCTTATAGCGCCGGCACGCCTCCTGCAGGCTGATCGAACCGTTGCGCACCGCGGCCACAACGACGGCCTTGCGGCGCACCACCCAGCGCTTGGTATCCGGCGAGGGCAGGTCGGGCACGACGCCGGCTGCCTCGCTGGGGGTATCCGTATGGGCGAAGGGATCCGCTACTGACATGATCCTGATATCGAAATGGCCGATTGCGAGCCGCAGGTTAGCGGGCATTCTTTAAAGAACCGCTAAATGGCCGAAGACTACCGCCGGCCGGACCGGGCAAGGGCGGCCCCAATACTATTAACAATATCGACAAATCCCCGCGCTGCCACGTCGACCAGCGCCAGGTCACCCCGATCCGGCCAAGCTCGATCGTGTACCCATCTGTTGATTGATCGGGAAACGGCTGCGAAATCAATATGGTGATATGCCATTTCTGACGGTTGAAATGGAGGGACTCGATTCATATACTCCGCGCCCGCCGCTCATGGGCACCTTGGGGAGGATTAATGCCTACGTCGTTGCCGCCCAATTACCGGCCCTCCGATAAAGAAGAGTTCATGAACCCACGACAGCTCGAGTACTTCCGGCAAAAGCTGCTGCAGTGGCGCGCCGAGCTTCTCGCCGATTCGACAGGCACCCTGCGGCACCTCAAGGAAGAGAGCCTATTGAAGCCCGATCTGACCGATCGAGCCTCGCTTGAAACCGAACGGGCGATCGAACTGCGCACCCGTGACCGCGAACGCAAGCTGATTTCCAAGATCGACGCCGCGCTCAGCCGGATCGACACCGGCACCTACGGATATTGCGAGGAGACAGACCAGCCGATCGGCATTCGCCGGCTCGAGGCGCGCCCGATCGCGACCTTGTCGATAGAGGCTCAGGAGCGGCACGAGCGCATGGAGCGCACCTATCGCGACGAGTGAGCCGCAATCGGCAAGTCGCTCCGACGTCATTGCGCTCGTTGACGGGGTTGGTTTAAGCGCTCGTTAACGCTGTCTGTGGACGATGGGGCGGGGGCGGATTGCGTCCGCGAACCGACCTCTTATGTGTTGGAGTGCCCGCAGGCTGCCGCGATCAAAGCGCGACCGGCGGGGCGCGTCGTGGTAAATTGCAGGATCCGGAACAGGCGGAACACACGGAATGGTCGCCGATGTCGAAGGCGCCCGCCGCTGGGCGAATTGGGCGTTCGAACGCCGCCATCCCGGTTGGATTGGGCGGCTCAGCAATGCCGCGCTGATCCTGGCTGGGACGGGCGCGATCGTCGGTGCGCTCTATGCGAGCGATGTGATTTCCGGCACCAAGGCTCAGGCGATTACCAGCATGGTCATCGCCTTGGCCGTGATCAGCGCGTTTGCCGCCTTCGCCGCGCGGGCCATGCACGCCGCGTTGGCCGGGCGGGTCGATATTCTGAGCCAGGCTCTCGACGCCTCAGCCGACGCGCAGCTGATCATCGCGTCCGATGGGCGTATCGCCTATGCCAATACGGCGTTTTACGATCTCTTCCCGCAATTTCCCGAAGCCCCTCTCGAGCGCATCGCCGCGGCGCTCGCGGATCCTGATTCGGCGGCCGATTTCGAGCGACTGCGCAGCCGGGCGGCGGCTGGAACGCGGGCCATATCGGCGCTGCCACTGCGCGATGCTCGCGGCGCCACCGCCGGCTGGTTCAATGTAAGCGTCAACCCGATCGCCGGGCGTCCCGGCTACAGCTTCTGGAATTTCCAAGACATCACCGCGCGGCACGAAATGGAGGCGGTGATCCACGACGAGCGCAACAAGCTCGTCGATTTCCTCGACAACGCGCCGATCGGCTTCTACTCGGTCGACGCCAACGGCCGCTTTCTATTCGTCAACCAGACGCTTGCTGAATGGCTCGGCAGCACGCCCGAGGAAATCATTGGCAGCGGTGCGCGCCTGCACGATTTCCTCGCGACGACGCCGGCTGTCGATACGGCCGCTTCCGATCCGTTCGGCGATAGTGGCGCCGAGGAACAGCGCGGCGAAGTCGCGTTGCGGAGCCGCGACGGTCGCGTCCTGCAGGCCTGGATCGGTCAGAGTATTGTCGGTTCCGGCTCAGAGCTGCGTACCCGCTCGGTGGTGCGCGACCTGACACCGGAGCGCGAATGGGAGACGGCGCTGCGCCTGTCGCGCGAGCGCTTCCAGCGGTTTTTCGCGAATGCGCCGGTCGGCATCGCGCTGATCGACCGCTTCGGCCGGCTGGAGGAGGCAAACCGGGCCTTGGGCGAGTTGTTCGGCGCCGCCCAGCAGGATTTGATCGGCCAGCCACTGATCGGCTTCCTGAATGATGACGACCGCCGTGAAATCGCCGCCAGGCTCGCCGCCGCCGACGGTGCGCCGCCTTCCGGACCGGTCGAGGTACGGCTGAAGAGCACGCGCGACAAGACCTGCGTCGTGTTCCTGTCGCGACTCGGCGGCACGGAAAGCGGCGACGGCGCCCTGATGCTGCACTTCATCGAGGTCACCGAGCAGAAGAACCTCGAAATCCAGTTCGCCCAATCGCAAAAGATGCAGGCCGTCGGCCAGCTCGCCGGTGGGGTAGCGCACGATTTCAACAATCTGCTGACCGCGATGATCGGCTTCTGCGACCTGTTGCTGATGCGATTTCGGCCGGGCGATCCGTCCTTTGCCGATATTATGCAGATCAAGCAGAACGCCAATCGCGCCGCCAACCTGGTGCGCCAATTGCTGGCGTTTTCACGCCAGCAGACGTTGCAACCCCGCATCATCGATATCACCGATGTGCTGGTCGAGCTGTCGCATCTGCTGCGCCGGCTGATCGGCGAGAACATCGAGCTCAAGGTCGTGCACGGGCGCGATCTCGGCCTGGCGAAGGTCGATCAGGGACAACTCGAGCAGGTGATCATCAACCTTGCCGTGAATGCGCGCGACGCGATGCAGGGCGGCGGGACACTGACGATCCGCACCTCCAATATCTCCCAGACGAGCGCTGTGCGCCGCGGGCACGAGGTGATGCCGGCGGGCGACTATGTGCTGATCGAGGTCGCCGACACCGGAATCGGCATTGCCAAGGAGCATCTCGCCCGCATCTTCGAGCCGTTCTTCTCGACGAAGGAGGTCGGTTCCGGCACCGGGCTCGGCTTGTCCACGGTCTACGGCATCGTCAAGCAGACCGGCGGCTTCATCTTCGTCGACAGCGCTCCGGGGCGCGGCGCCACGTTCCAGATCTATCTGCCCCGTCACCAGCTGAACGAGGCCGCGCTGAACACCCGCGGCGATCCGGCGGAGGTGCTGCCGCCGAAGGATCTGACCGGGATCGGCACGGTCATGCTGGTCGAGGACGAGGATCCGGTCAGGATCTTCGGGGCGCGCGCCCTGCGCAACAAGGGATACAAGGTGCTCGAGGCCAAGAGCGGCGAGGCCGCCCTCGAACTGATGGGCTCGACCGACGAAACGATCGACCTGCTGATCACCGACGTCGTGATGCCGAATATGGACGGGCCTGCCCTGATCCGGGAAGTGCGCGAAATCCATCCCGACATGAAGGTGATCTTCATATCCGGCTATACCGAGGACGCGTTCCGCCAGCGCCTCGACAGCGACAGCGAGATTCACTTCCTGCCCAAGCCGTTCAGCCTGAAGCAGCTGGCCGGCAAGGTCAAAGAGGTGATCAGCGGCGAGACGGTCCTGTAAACGTCCTGCGGCCGCGCTGGCTCAGGTCAGCGCGTCGACCTCGTCGAGGGTCAGTCCGCCGGGCACGATCGTGATCGGGATGCGCAGGCGCGCGGCGGCGCCGCCCGTCAGGAACGCGATCAGCGGCCCCGGCCCTTCCGCCCCGGTGCCGGCCGCCAGCACCAGGATCGAGATGGTCGGCTCCTCGTTGATCAGCGCCATCAGCTCGTCGCGGACGCGTCCTTCGCGGATATAGACCATCGGCATCGAGCCGGCGATCGGCGCGATCTCCTCGCACAACCGCTGCAGCAGCTCCTCCGCTGCCTCCCGCCGCTCGGCGCGGGCCAACTCCTCGACAGCGAGCCATTGCTGCATTTCGGCCGGCTCGATGACGTGGAGCAACGCCAGCCGGCCGCCGGTATGCGCCGCGCGGCGGGCGGCGTATTGCACGGCGACCCGATGCTCCTCGGTTTCGTCGACGACGACCAGGAAAACGCGGGGCTGAGCGCTGTCAGACATGGCACAGAGGCTCGCTGCAGATCAGACGCTGCGGAACGGCAGGCTCGCCAGCCATCCTGCCACCAGCGCGGTCACCACTGCAATCGCGCCGTAGGCAGCCGCCTGGCGGGTGGCAAAATCGGAGACCGCGGCGTCGAGCCCGACTTTGGAAACGACCAGCGGCGTCGTCTGGCCGCTGACCACGTCGCGGTCGCGAACCAGAAAGACTTCGACGATGTAGGTCCCGGTCGGCACGTTGGCGGGAAAGTCGATCGTCGCGCGGAACAGCCGTTCGCCCAGGAACGCAATCTTGCCGGTGTTGGTGGCAAACAGCCCGTCGCGCTGCTGCCCGGCAACCAGCGCGGTGCCGAACCGGGCGGCTTCCTCGGGTGTGGCCGGCGCTTTCGCCTGCAGCTTCAGATTGGCGGTGCCGATGCGGTAGAGCGCTGCCGGCCCCGGCGCGACCACCTCGTCGAGCGGTCGGCTTGTCGCCACCGCGTAGAAGCTCGGAACATTGGAGAATGTCACCGACTCGGCGTTGACCCAGATGCCGGCGACCTTGCCCTTGCGCCACACTGTAAGCTCGCGCTCGGGGCCGCGCACGACCGCGACGATGTCGCCGCGACCCTCCGTCGCGCCGAACAGGACGACTGAGGCGCCGGTGAAGCCGCTGGTGATCGCGATCAAGTGGCTGCTGAGATCGGCAACGACCCCGTCGCCGCGCGCCGGCCCGCCCCCGCCGGCGACCGCCAGCAACGCGAGCAAGCCGAACGCGAGGGAACGTCGCCGCGTCATTCCTGCTCCGTGCTGATCACAAACAGGCTGGGCGGGCGAATTGTCAGGTCGTAGGCGAGCTTGGCGGCGACCGCCAGCACCAGCAGCGCGAGCAGCAGGCGAAGGTGCTCGCCGCGCAGCCTGGTGCCGAAGCGGGTGCCGAACTGGGCGCCGAACACGCCGCCGACCAGCAAAACCATCGTCAAGACGGCATCGACCGTACGGTTGGTATAGGCCTGCAGGAAGGTCACGTTCGCGGCGACGAAAATGATCTGCAGCAGCGAGGTGCCCGGAACCACCTGGGTTGGCATGCCGAGCGTGTAGATCATCGCCGGGATCAGCAGAAAGCCGCCGCCGACGCCGAGGATCGCGCTCAGCACGCCGACGCCCAAGCCGAGCCCGATCGGCAGCAGCGCGCTGATATACAGCTTCGAGCGTCGGAACCGGGTCTTCAGCGGCAGCCCGTGCATCCAATTGTGCTGGTGCAATTTGCGGCGCACCCCGCCCGGCCGGCGCTGCCGCAACATCGCGCGGACGCTCTCGATCGCCATCAGGAAACCCAGCGTGCCGAGCAGCAGCACGTAACAGATCGAGATCGTCAGCTCGATCTGGCCGGCTCGCTTCAGCCAGGTGAACAGCCAGACGCCGAGCACCGAACCGGCAAGGCCGCCGAGCAGCAACGCAAACCCCATCTTGAAATCGACATTGCCGCGCCGCCAATGCGCCAGCACTCCCGACAGCGAGGCGCCAACCAGCTGGTTGGCCGAGGAGGCGACCGCGACGGCCGGCGGGACGCCGATAAAGATCAACAGCGGGGTCAGCAGAAACCCGCCGCCGACGCCGAAAACCCCGGACAGAAAGCCGACCGCCGCACCAAGCCCCAGCAGGACGAACACATCCAGCGAGACTTCGGCAATCGGCAGGTAGATGTCCATGATCGGGACGTTGCGGCCGGTATTGTTCGGGAATCACACCCACGCCGCGTCGCCGGGCGAGGCAGCGTAGACAAAAGCAACTTACAGCCCGTGCCGGGCCGAAGAAAAGCGGCAACCGCGCAATGCGGCTCGATCCCCCACCAAATTGGGCGAGCTGGAGCTCGTCCGCAATCCCAGTCACAGCCGATGCCGCTGGTCCAAACCGGTGAAGACCGTCGGCGAGCTTAGGGACGCAGCAGGCCGGTGATCTCCTGCACCTCACGCAATATCGGCATCGCGATCGCCGAAGCGCGCTCCGAGCCATGGCGCAAGACGCGGTCGATATGGCCGGTCTCCGCCAGCAGTCGCCGCATCTCGCCACCGATTTGGCCGAGCACATCGACCGACAGCGCAGAGAGCGCCTCCTTGAAGGTCGAGAAATTCTCCCCGGCGAACCGCGCGAGCGCCGCGTCGCGGCTCATATCGGCGAGCGCGGCATAGATGCTGACGAGGTTGTCGGCCTCGGGCCGCTGTTCGAGTGCCGCGATCGTGTGTGGCAACGGCTCGGGGTCGGTCTTGGCGCGACGGATCTTCAGCGCGATCAGCTCGGCGTCGTCGGTCATGTTGATGCGCGAATAATCCGAGGTGTCGGATTTCGACATCTTCTTGGTGCCGTCGCGCAGGCTCATGACGCGGGTCGCCTCGCCGAAAATTTGAGGCTCGGGCAAAGGGAAGAAATCGCGCTCGTAGCGCCGATTGAAAGCGCCGGCGATGTCGCGCGCCAGCTCGACATGCTGTTTCTGATCCTCACCGACCGGCACATGCGTCGCCTTGTAGAGCAGGATGTCGGCCGCCATCAGCACCGGGTAGGCATAGAGGCCGAGCCCGGCGCTGTCGCGCTGCTTGGGGGCCTTCTCCTTGAACTGGGTCATTCGGTTCAACCAGCCCAGCGGCGTCAGGCAGCCGAGCAGCCAGGCCAGCTCGGCATGGGCGCTGACCGTGCTCTGGTTGAAGATGATGCAGCGCTCCGGGTCGATCCCGGCGGCGATATAGGCGGCGGTGACCTCGCGGGTGGCGGCGCGCAGCTCGTCGGGGTCCTGCGGCAGGGTCAGCGCGTGCAGGTCGACGATGCAGAAGATGCACTCGTAATCGTGCTGCAGCGCGACCCAGTTGCGGATCGCGCCGAGGTAATTGCCGAGATGCAGATTGCCGGTCGGCTGGATGCCGGAAAAGATTCGGTTCATGGGACCTCCTGCCCCCACCTACCCTCCCCGCATGCGTCGGAGGGTAGGTGGGGGTGTGGCTGTTATCGTCCCAGCGGCGCCAGGGTCAAGCCGGTTGCCCCCGGGAGCGCATCAGCTGGCCGCGCAACTCGCGCCAACCCGTCACGCGAAACCCGAGGACCAACGCGCCGAAGACGATGAACCCGGCGGCGACCAACGCTGACAAGGCCGCGAGCCGCAGCATCAATGGCCCCATAAGCGCCGGGGCGAGCATCAAACGCAGCCCCAGCAGGATTGCTCCCATGCCGAGCGCCGCCGCCGCGATGCGCGGCAATTTGCTGCGGGCGCGTCGGTCCAGCCGGAAATGGCCGCGCCGCTCCAGCAGGACCAGCAGCAGGATCGCCTGCAGCCAGCCTGCTGCCGACAGCGCGATCGCGATCCCGACATGCGCCCAGAGCTGCATCAGCGCTAGAGTCAGCACCAGATTGGAGATCATCGCCGCGATTGCGATCTTGACCGGGGTCGCGGTGTCGTGATGGGCGAAAAAGCCGGGCGCCAGGACCTTGACCAGCACGAAAGCCGGCAGCCCCGCGGCGTAAGCGCTGAGCGCCGCGGCTGTTGCCGCGGCCTCCACCGGCCCGAAGGCGCCGCGCTCGAACAATACGGTCATGATCGGCTGCGCCAGCACGATGAACGCCGCCGCCGCCGGCAGGGTCAGCAGCAGCGCCAACTCGACGCCGCGGTTCTGTGTCGCGGCTGCTCCGGCGAGATCGCCGGTGCGCACCTGACGCGACAAGGGCGGCAGGATCGCCGTAGCGACGGCGATGCCGACAACGCCGAGCGGCAGCTGGTTCAACCGATCGGCGTAGTAGAGATAGGACACCGATCCGCCCGGCAATAGCGAAGCGAGCGCGGTCGAGATCACCAGATTGAGCTGGGTGACCCCGGCGCCGAGCACTCCCGGTCCCATGATCCGCAGCGTCTGCTTGACGCGCGGGGTCAGCCGCGGCAGGCGCGGCCGCAGCGCCACCCCGGCGCGGGCGCAGGACGCCATCAGCCAGAGGAATTGCGCGAGCCCCGCGGCCGACAACGCCCAGGCCAATACCTGCCCGTCCTGCCCGTGGAAATGCGCCATCAGCAAGAGGCCGGCGATCAGGAAAAGGTTCAGCAGGATCGGGGTCGCGGCCGGCGCGGCAAAGCGCTCGACGGTGTTGAGCAAACCGCCCTGCAATGCCGTCAGCGAAATGAACAGCAGATAGGGAAACGTGATGCGGGTCAGCGTGACGACGAGGTCGAACTTGCCGGGCTCGGCGCTGAAACCCGGCGCGATGACCGTCATCAGCCACGGCATGAAGATCTCGCCGAGCAGCACAAAGGCGAGCAGGACCGTGAACAGCACCGCAAAGGCTTCTTCGGCGAAGGCTCGAACCGCCGGCTTGCCGCCTTCGGCGAGCGTGCCCGAGGCGAGCGGCACGAAAGCGGCGTTAAAGGCGCCCTCGGCGAACAGGCTGCGGAACAGGTTGGGCAACCGCTGCGCCACAAAAAAGGCGTCTGCCACCGGGCCGGCGCCGAGAATGGCCGCGGTCAGGATATCGCGGATGAAACCGAACACCCGGCTCACCAGCGTGTAGGAGCCGACGGTGGCGACCGAGCGGAGCAATGCCATTACGGCGCCGGTGTAGAGCAAAATCCGGCGCGAGGAAACGGCCGCTCGGTGCCGGCATTGCCGCGAACGCCGCCGCTTGTATTTTTGCCGCGAGGCGGCAACGCTGTCGGCGCCGGTGAGGGAGGCGCGTCATGGCGGAGACCAGAATCGGAGTGATCGGATGCGGCGGCCGGATGGGCCGAATGCTGATCGCCGACATCGTTATGACCGAGGGCTGCGCCCTCAGCGGCGGCGTCGCCCGGCCGGGGAGCGCATGTCTCGGGCAGGATCTCGGTGAATTGGCCGGGATCGGCCGGATCGGCCTTGCCGCCACTGAAGACGTGCGACGATTGCTGAGCGACAGCGACGTCGCGATCGAATTTACCGCGCCGGAGGCGACCGCGACGCATGTGGCGCTCGCCGCCGAGCTCGGCCGGCCGATCGTGGTCGGCACGACCGGGCTGTCGGGGGACCAGGAGACCGCGATCCGCCAGGCCGCGAAGCGCGTACCGGTGGTGTGGGCGGCCAATACCAGCCTCGGCATCAACCTGCTGATCGGCCTGGTCGAGCAGGTCGCGGCGCGGCTCGGGCCGGAATGGGACATCGAGATTCTGGAGATGCATCATCGCGGCAAGGTCGACGCACCGTCTGGGACGGCGCTTGCCCTCGGCCGCGTGGCCGCGGCGGCGCGCGGGGTGGCGTTCGATGGGGTTGCCCAGCGCGGCCGCGACGGCATTACCGGACCGCGCGCCGCCGGGGCGATCGGCTTTGCGGCGTTGCGCGGCGGCGACAATATCGGCGAGCACCACGTGATCTTTGCCGGCATGGGGGAGCGGTTGGAGCTGGTGCACCGCGCGACCAACCGCGCGATCTACGCGAAAGGCGCGGTGCGCGCGGCGCGCTGGCTGGTCGGCCGCCCGCCCGGCCTCTACGGCATGAAGGAAGTGCTGGGGCTGTAGCTGGGCCGCGGCCGTCCCGGCCGCATGGGGCGAGACGCCCGCGGTCCGGCTACGGTGCGTTCGTCGGGTTGAGAGCGGCCCGCCAGCGCGCCAGTACGTCACGCAAATTCGCCGCCAGCTCGCGGCGCACCGGCGGGGGGAGGAAATCGCCGATCGCCAGGCTTCTGCCGTGCGATGCCAAGAGCAGCCGGTTCGATTCGTCCGCCCGTTCCTCGAGCACGATTCGCAGCCAGAACGGCTGGAACCGCCATTGGCGGCGCTCCCCGTAGATCCCGACGCGCTCGACCGTGAACTGGTCGTCGGCGAGTCGCAATGTCTCGCGCTGCCGGGCGCTGCGGTAGCTGATGCGGAAGGCGAGATAGAGCAGCGCGACGTCGAGCCCGAAAAAGCCGCAGATCGGCCAGGCGCCGGCTGCCACAAAGCCGATGCCGGCTGCCAGGCTGAGCAATCCGAGGAACAGCATCAGCGCGCGAAAGCCGCGGTGCGGCAGGCTGCGATGCGGCCATAGGACCCGCTCGTAAAACACCGGCCGTGGTGAGGCGCCATCCTGGCTCGCGCTCATCCCGCCAAGATAGGGCGGGCGCGGTCGCGCGGAAAGCGGGTCGACGCGTTTGTGAATGTCGCCCCCGGCTTCTACACTCGCCGGCGATGCGCTCCTTCACAAAACGCCAGGCCGCGGAATTCTATCGCAGGTTGGCCGCTAGCCGGCCGATCCCGCAGACCGAGCTCGAATTCATCAACCCGTTCACCTTGCTGGTCGCGGTCGTGCTGTCGGCGCAGGCGACCGATATCGGCGTCAACAAGGCGACCCCGGCCTTGTTCGCGATCGCCGACACGCCGGGCAAAATGCTGGCGCTCGGCGAAGAGCGGGTGGCGCAGATGATCCGTACGATCGGCCTCTACCGCACCAAGGCGCGCAACATCATCGCGCTGTCGCAGATGCTGATCGAGCAGCATGGCGGCATCGTGCCGCAGGATCGCGAGACGCTGGAAAAACTGCCGGGGGTTGGGCGCAAGACCGCGAATGTCGTGCTGAACGTCGCGTTCGGCGAGCCGACGATCGCGGTCGATACGCATATCTTCCGGGTCGGCAATCGTACCGGGCTGGCGCCGGGCAAGAACCCGCGCGAAGTCGAGGCCGGGCTCGAAGCAGTCACCCCGGCCGAGTACAAGCAGGGTGCGCATCACTGGCTGATCCTGCACGGCCGCTACGTGTGCAAGGCGCGCAAGCCGGACTGCCCGGTCTGCGTCGTCGCCGATCTTTGCCGCTACGGCGCGAAGACGGCGCCGGCAGAAATGCCAACGGCGTTGATCAGGGCGCGCGCCGAGGCCGCGACCCCGGCGCCGCTGGCGGAGCCGAAGCTCAGTCAGCCGCTGGCGCGGCGGGCACGGCGGAGATGAGGTCCTCGTGCGTCTGGGCCTGGATGTCGCCCGAGATCTGGCCGCCGCATTCGACCTCGATCTGACCGTAGCGGATCGTGCCGGTGACCTTGCCGGTGGCCCGGATCAGCAGCCGCTTGCGAACCGTCAAATTCCCCTCGAAACGGCCGCGCACCTCGGCTTCGTCGATCGAGGCCGAGCCCTTGAACAAGCCGGTCTCGGAAATGTCGACATCGCGGCAGTTCTGCAAATTGGCCTCGACGCTGCCTTCGACGACCAGCTTGTTGCACGAATTGATCTCGCCCGACAGCGAGATCTCGCGGCCGACGATCAAGGTGCGTACATCGGTTTCGCTGCGCCGTAGGGCGCCGATCGCCGAGGCCGGATTGGCGGGCGCCTCGGCTGGCCGGCGCGGCGGCTCGGCGGGACGCGTAGTCTCGCCGCCTGGGCGGGCCGCTTCGGGCGTGCGCGGCGGCACCGGGGCCGGGTTGCGGCCGAGCGGCGCGACGCTGGCCGGTTGGCCGGCCGGACGCGCCGGCTTCATCGGGATGCCCAGATCATCAGGCAGGTCTGACATGGCGCGATCCTCTGTCTCGGTTCTTTTCCGACTGAACATGGAATAGGCATCCCCCATAAAATTGCGGCGAAGCTGGCAACGGCGTCGAGGCGGGTCAGGATAAAAGAACTCGCGGTTCGATCCGTCGCAGGCTCTCGAATACATGCACCATGAACGCGGTGGCGATTACCGGGGCAACCAGGTTGACGAGCGGCAGCGAGAACAATCCCGTGATCACGAGCCCCCCGATAAAGACGCGTCCGGCGAAGCGCTGACGCACGGCTTTCGCCGTTCCCCTGTCGAGCCGCCGTAAAGCGACCACCTCGAAATAGGTGCGACCGAAAAGATAGCCGTTCAGCCCAAGGAAGACAAAAAAATTAATCCCCGGCAATAGCAGATAAAGCGGCAACGCCAGCAGGTTTAAAAGGACCGTCAGCAGCATCAACCGAAATGTAGCCGCGATAATGGCGCTGAGCGGCGCGCCGCGTGGCGGATCGAGCCCGGGATAGTCGCGCGCCTCGACCGCGGCGGCGACCCGGTCGAGAAAGAAGCCCGCCACGATCGTCACGACCGCCGGGAACAACAGCCAGCTCAACAGCAGAATCGCCAGCGCGCCGAACAGGTCGATCAGCCAATCGAGCGGCCACCAGCCGAACAGGGTGGTGTTGTGGACGAGGATCGCGATGCCGATCCACAGCGCCGCAAAGCTGGCGACCGCCAAGGCCAGGCTCAGCGCGACGACCCGCCGCAACGGCGGCGTGAACAGCTCTTCAATGGCGCGAATCAGGGCGGCGAGCATGGCTGGCTCTTACCCGCCGCTAGGGCCGCGCGCCCCGCTCAATCCGCCTTCACGCCGCGCGGCCTCATCCAAGGCGCCAAATCATCGAGCGAGACGCCGAGCGCTTGAGCGAGCTTTGCAAGCGCGTCGAAGCTGCCGGGTTTTCGGCGGGTCTCGATCTCAGTCAGATAGCTCGGCGAGACTCCGGCCTTCACGGCGAGGGCCTCGCGTGTCCAACCGCGATGGGCGCGCCAAACGCGGATCGGGTGCTCGCCGTCAAAAAGGCGCTTTGCCAACTCCATCGGCAGGTAATCTCGCGTCGCCGCCTCGAAACCCTCCTTCGCGATCCGCGCTTCGAGGCGGTCGATCGCCGTTCTGTCCTCGGCATCCTCGCTGCGGTCGAGCAGCGCCTCGTATTCGGAGCGGCTCAGCGTCACTGTGTCGGTCTTTCCCGTATCGTTCATCGGTACACCTCTCTGCGATGGGCGACGCGCTCCAGCACCACGGCGTCCTGCTCTCGGACGATCAATAGGACACCGCGCCAATCGCCCTGCCGGATGCGCACGCGATCCTCGCCTTGCAGTCGGGTTGCCCAGGGGTGTGGCGCGAACGGTTCGGCCGCGAAGGCTTCCAGCTTCGTGAACATCCGTTGGCGGTCCCGCCGCGACATGCCGCAGAGGCCGTTCTGCGCACCACGGCTCAGGATCAGCCTCATACCCGAATTGTCGCTGACAGCGACGAAGCGGTCAAGTGGTTTACCTTGCGGTGTTCTCGAAGGGAGCTTTTCACCGCAGCGCGCTTCTTTCGGTACCGCGCCGGCGCGAGGCGCGGCTTGTGGCGGCAGGCGTTCTCCCTATACTCCGCCGCCTTCCATAGTCAGGTCCTGGAGCCGTGTCGATGAATTCCGCCGCGATCGATGTCGTCGGCATCGGCAATGCGATCGTCGATGTGATCGCGCATGCCGATGAGCCGTTTCTCGCCGCTCAGGGCTTTGCCAAGGGATCGATGACGCTGATCGACGCGACGCGCGCCGAATCGCTCTACGCCGAAATGGGGCCGGCGATTGAAAGCTCGGGCGGCTCGGCCGGCAACACGATGGCGGGCATCGCCTCGCTCGGCGGGGCCGGCGCCTATATCGGCAAGGTGCGCGACGATCAGCTCGGCGCCGTGTTTCGCCACGACATGACCGCGATCGGAGTGCGGTTCGACACGCCGGCCGCGACCAGCGGGCCGGCGACCGCGCGCTGCCTGATCATGGTGACGCCGGACGGGCAGCGCACGATGGGCACCTTTCTCGGCGCCTGTGTCGAGCTCGGGCCTGAGGATATCGACGAATCGCTGATCGCGGCGGCGCAGGTCACCTATCTCGAAGGCTATCTGTTCGACCCGCCGCAGGCGCAGGCCGCGTTCCGCCGAGCCGCGGCGGTCGCCCATGCGGCCGGGCGGCAGGTCGCGCTGAGCCTGTCCGATCCGTTCTGCGTCGGGCGGCACCGGGATGCCTTTCGCGAACTGGTCCAGGGCGAGGTCGATATCCTGTTCGCCAACGAAGCCGAGATCTGCTCGCTGTACGAGACCGCCGACTTCGCCGAGGCCGCGACGGCAGTGCGCGGCCATGTCGCGATCGCGGCCCTGACCCGCAGCGAGGCCGGCAGCGTGATCCTGACCGGCAACAGCATCGACCGGGTGCGGGCGGCGCCGGTGGCGCGGGTCGTCGACACGACCGGGGCGGGCGACCTCTATGCCGCAGGCTTCCTGTTCGGCTTGACCCGAGGCCTGCCGCTCCCCACTTGCGGCAAGATCGGCAGCCTATGCGCCGCCGAAATCATCAGCCATGTCGGCGCGCGGCCGGAAGTCGCGCTGAAAGGGCTCGTCGAGGCAGCGCGCCTCGCCTGAGCCCTTGTTGAGCTTGGGCCGACGGGTTGTCGCGGTGCTGTCGCAGGAAACAAGTAAACGGTTCGAATGGACATCCGGAATATCGCAATCATCGCGCATGTCGATCACGGCAAGACGACGCTGGTCGATCAGCTGTTAAGGCAGAGCGGTTCGTTTCGCGCCAATCAGCAGGTTGCCGAGCGGGCTCTCGATTCGAACGAACTGGAGCGCGAGCGCGGCATCACGATTCTCGCCAAATGCACGTCGGTTGTGTGGAACGACGTGCGGATCAACATCGTCGACACGCCGGGCCATGCCGATTTCGGCGGCGAGGTCGAGCGTATCCTGAGCATGGTCGATGGCGTGCTGGTGCTGGTCGACGCTGCCGAAGGGCCGCTGCCGCAGACCAAATTCGTTGTCGCCAAGGCGTTGCGCCGCGGCCTCAAGCCGATCGTCGTGATCAACAAGATCGACCGGCCCGACGCCCGGCCCGAGGCGGTGCACAACGAAATCTTCGATTTGTTCGCGCTGCTCGACGCCAATGAGGCGCAGCTCGATTTTCCGACCCTGTTCGCCTCCGGCCGCGAGGGCTGGGCGGTCGGCGATCTCGCCGATCTGAAGGATGGCCGGGGACATGATCTGTCGCCGCTGTTCGAGCTGATCGTCTCGCATGTCCGGCCGCCCGAGGCGGATCCGGAAGCGCCGTTTTCGATGCTGGCGACGACCCTCGACTACGACCCCTATCTCGGCCGGGTATTGATCGGCCTCATTCACTCCGGGGTCGCCCGCATCAACATGCCGGTCAAGTCGCTGGCCCGCGACGGCAGGCTGATCGAGCAGGCGCGGCTGACCAAATTGCTCGCCTTCCGCGGCCTCGACCGGCGGCCGATCGAGGAGGCGCAGGCCGGCGACATCATCGCCGTCGCCGGGCTGACCGCGACGACGGTCGCCGATACGATCTGCGCCCCCGAGGTCACCGAGGCGCTGCCGGCCGACCCGATCGATCCGCCGACCCTGGCGATGACCTTCTCGGTCAATGACAGCCCGCTGGCCGGCCGCGACGGCGGCAAGGTGACCTCGCGGGTCATCGCCGAGCGGCTGCATCGCGAGGCCGAGGGCAATGTCGCGTTCAAGGTGCAGGAAAACGCCGCCCGCGATGCGGTCGAGGTGTCGGGCCGCGGCGAATTACAGTTCGGCGTATTGATCGAGACGATGCGGCGCGAGGGGTTCGAATTGTCGATCTCGCGGCCCCGCGTGCTGTTCAAGACCGATCCGAAAACCGGCCAGCGGCAGGAGCCGATCGAAGAGGTCATCATCGATGTCGACGAGGAATTCGCCGGAATCGTCGTCGACAAGATGAGCCGCCGCAAGGCGGAATTGCAGGAGATGCGGCCGTCGGGCGGCGGCAAATTGCGATTGTCGTTCCTGGTGCCGACCCGGGGCCTGATCGGCTATCACGGCGAGTTCCTGACCGACACGCGCGGCAGCGGGGTGATGAGCCGGCTGTTCCACGGCTATGCGCCCTACAAGGGGCCGATCGAGGGGCGGCGGAACGGGGTGCTGATCTCGAACGCCCAGGGCGCGGCCGTCGCCTACGCCTTGTGGAACCTCGAGGAGCGCGGCGCGATGTTCGTGTCGCCTGGCGATGCGATCTATCCGGGGATGATCATCGGCGCCCACAGCCGCGACAACGATCTCGACGTCAATCCGGCAAAGGGCAAGCAGCTGACCAACATCCGCACCACCGCCAAGGACGAAGCGGTGCGGCTGACCCCGCCGGTGCAGATGAGCCTCGAAGAGGCGATCGCCTATATCGCCGACGACGAGTTGGTCGAGGTCACGCCGAAGGCGATCCGCCTGCGCAAGCGGCTCCTCGACGTCAACGACCGGCGCCGCGCGAATCGGGCGGCGGCGGCCGAGTAGCGGCGGCGGGCGGCTCGACCGTCCGCGCCATGACCAGCGCCGCGAACAGCGCTAGGCCGAGGGTGCCGAGCCACCATTCCTGCCAGATGCCGTAGGCGCCGGAGGCGGTGACGAGGGCCGCTGTCAGGCTGCCGCTGGCCGCGGCGGCATAAAGGCGCGGCCATGGCGCCGTGCCGAGACGCAGCCACAGCCAACCGACGAAGCAGGCCGACAACAGCGCGCCGGGGATGCCCAACTCCAGCCACAGCTGCAATGCCGCGCTATGCGGGTGGAGCGGCAGCCGCTTCAGACCGGGGCGCACCTCTTGCGTGCCGCCCGGGATTGCGCGCGACGCGTCGAGCCCCCAGCCGAGCAATGGCCGCTCGGCGATGCGTTCGCCGACAAACGACCAGATTAACAGCCGGTGCCAAGCCGAACCCTTGATCGCGTCCGCCGCCGCGAGCACCGCCGGGACCCGACCGAGCGCGGGGAGGGTCAGCGGCGCGGTCAGAATGCCGACGATTGAGAGGATTGCGGCAAGGCGCGCGATCGCGCCACGCCAGCAATACAGCAACCCCATGATCGGGAGGCTCATGGCGAGGGCGGTCTTGGCGGCGACATCCTGAAGCAGGCCGACCGTTCCGACCATCACCGCCGCGGCCATCAGCGCCAACGGCCACCGGCCACGCTCGATCAGCCAGGCCGTGACCGGCAGAGCGAGGAGCGCCAATCCGACCGCGATCTGGTTGAGCCGGAACAGGTGGAAGACGCGCACCGAGATGTGGCGGCTGAGCCCGCCGCCGCTCAAGAGATCGTACCAGGTCAGAGCGAGACCACAGCCCATGCCCACCAGCAGAAAAAGCGCGAGCCGCCGCGGATTCGCGAGCCGGCCCGCTGCCGCGGCAAGCGCGAGGCCGGCGATGAACAGCCCGGCGAGCCGGATATCGAGAATGAGGCTGCGCTGTGGGTCGACCGACCACATCGCCGACGCCGCCCCCCATGCCAGCAGCGCGAGGAGGCAGATCGCCGGCCACCGCAAAGCGGCAAAACGATAGGGCCGGCTGACTGCGACGAACCCCGCGGCACATAGTCCGGCGACGGCGACGAGCGGCGCCACGCCGTGCGGCACCAACGCCAGCACCGGCGGCAGCAGCAGGACGCAGCCGTCGAGCCCGGCCTCGCACCAGGCGGCGATCGCCGCCGCAGTGGGATGCGCCGGCGCGGCCGATCCCGCTTCGGGATCGGACGGAAGGGGCCGCCGGTTTGACTCCGCCGGACCGCTGACTATAGTGCACCCCCTCTTCCCAAGAACGCGGGCGATTCGCCCCGGCCCCGTGCGTTTGCGACGGATGGCCCTATTGGGACAACAACAACCTAACGCGGATCCGGCTGATATGAGCAAGCGCGAGGAATCGAAGTACAAGATCAACCGCCGTCTCGGGGTCAATCTGTGGGGCCGGGCCAAAAGCCCGCTCAACCGCCGCGAATACGGCCCCGGCCAGCACGGCCAGCGGCGCAAGAAGCCGTCGGATTACGGCACCCAACTCGCCGCCAAGCAGAAGCTCAAGGGCTATTACGCCAATATCGGCGAGCGCCAGTTCCGCAAGCTTTATGAAGAGGCGGTGCGGCGGCGCGGCGATACCGGCGAGAACCTAGTTGAGCTGTTGGAGCGTCGGCTCGATGCCTGCGTCTACCGCATGAAACTGGCGCCGACGCCGTTCGCAGCGCGCCAGATCGTCAATCACGGCCATGTGCTGGTCAACGGCAAGCGGGTCAATATCTCGTCCTATCAGCTGCGTGACGGCGACACGATCGAATTGCGGCAACGGGCAAAGGAAATGGTTCTGGTTCTCGAAGCATCGAGATCGAGCGAGCGCGACGTGCCGGAATATGTCGAGATCGATCACGACCGCATGCGCGGGCGCTTCGTCCGGGCGCCGAAATTGGCGGACGTCCCCTATCCGGTGACGATGGAGCCCAATCTCGTCATCGAATACTATTCGCGCTGACCACCGGTCTATGAAACCCTCTCCCGCAATGCGGGAGAGGGTGGCTGCGGGTGTCAAGCCCGCAACCGGGTGAGGGCGTCGGGCGCGCACCCTCACCCGCCTTCGGGCTTTGCCCTCGGGCACCCTCTCCCGCCGTCGAGCAAAAAGGTGGGCGGGAAAGGGGAATCGCCATGGGGCTCTCATGCTGACCCTGCATCTTGCGACCGTCCTGCTGCTGATCCTGCTGAACGGATTTTTCGCGATGGCGGAGATCGCGCTGGTATCGGCGCGGCCGGCGCGGTTGCAGCCGCTGGCGGCCGAAGGCAATGCCGGCGCCGAAGCCGCGCTCGAGCTGAAGGCCGATCCTTCGCGCCTGCTGGCGACGGTGCAGATCGGCATCACGATCATCGCGGTGCTGCTTGGCACCTTTGGCGAAGCAACGCTCGGCGAGCGGCTGCAGGATTATCTCGACGAGCATGGGGGGTTCCTCGCCCGCTACGCGCACGTCATCAGCATGGCGGCAGTGGTGATCGGCATCTCCTTTTTCTCGCTGATCCTTGGCGAGCTGGTGCCGAAGCGCATCGCGATGATCTATCCCGAAGGCATTGCCGCGGCGCTGGCGCGCTTCATGCGCGCCATGGCACGGATCGGCGCCCCGATCGAATGGCTGTTGAGCACGACCACCGATTTGTTGTTGCGGCTGTTGCCATTGCGCGGCGAACCGCCGTCGGTGACTGATCAGGAAATCGGCTTCATGCTGCGCGAAGGGGTGGCGGCCGGCCACATTCCGCAGGCCGAGACGTCGATCGTCGAGATGGCGTTGCGGCTCGGCGAACGCCGGGTCAGCGGGGTCATGACGCCGCGCACCCAGATCGAATTCCTCGATCTTGACGACCCCGAGGCGGAGATCCGACGGCGGATCCACGATAGCCCCCTCTCGCGTTTCCCGGTGGTTCAGGGCGGTACGCACCAGCTCGCCGGCATCCTGCAGGTGAAGGACCTGCTGTCGGCATGTTTGGACGGACAGCCGTTCAATCTGCGGGCCGTGCTGCGTCCGCCGTTGTTTCTGCCGAATACCGTGACGGTGCTGCGCGCCCTGGAAGTGTTCAAGACCAGCGGCGAGCAGATGGCGCTGGTAGTCGATGAATACGGCGATCTCGAAGGCTTGGTGACGCTGACCGACATCCTCGAAGCGCTGGTCGGCGAATTGCCCGACGAGGCCGGGGTGACGGATCCGCGCGTCGTCAAGCGCGAGGACGGCACCTGGCTGATCGACGGCATGGTCGGGCTCGACGAGCTGAAGCAGGTGCTGGGGGTCTCGCAATTACCAGGCGAGGACCCCGATTTTCACACCCTCGGCGGCTATCTGATGGCGCGGCTCAACCGGGTGCCGATGGTTGCCGACCGGGTCATCGCCGGCGACTGGCGGTTCGAGATCGTCGAGATGGACGGCCGCCGCGTCGACCGGGTGCTGGTCGCGCCGGTCAGTGCGAAGGGTCTGCGGGAGTAGGCTCGGCGGCGTCCTCGCTGCCCGACAGCAGGCGGGTCGGGAAACCGGCCGCGATGAGCGCATCGATCAGCGTGTCGACATGGCGGCGGTTCTGGGTCTCGACAACGACATCGAGCTCGGCGCGCTTGACCGAGGTGTCGTGGAACAGCCGCTGGTGGTGCACCTCGACGATGTTGGCACCCAGCCCGCCGATGATCCCGGAGACCCGCGACAGGACGCCCGGCAGATCAGGCAATTCGGCGCGCAGCCGTACCAGCCGCCCGCTGCGCACCAGACCGCGCATCAGCAACGAGGCAAGCAGCCGCGCATCGATGTTGCCGCCGGTCAGGACGATCCCGACCTTGCGGCCGCGGAACCGTTCCGGTTCCGCGATCAGCGCGGCGATGCCGGCCGCACCGGCACCTTCGACGATCAGCTTCTGGCGCTCGACCAACAGCTCGACCGCGTCTTCCAGCTGCCGCTCGGTGACCAGCAGCACCGCCCCGACCAGCGCCGCGACGATGCGGCGGGTCAATTGCCCCGGCTCCTTCACCGCGATCCCTTCCGCGAGGGTCGTCCCCTCGGTCGGCAGGCCCGGATCGATGCCGCGCAGGATCCGATACATCGACGGGTAAAGGGCGGACTGCACCCCGATGATCTCGAGTTTCGGCGACAACGCCTTGGCGGCGACGGCAATGCCCGAGATCAGCCCGCCGCCGCCGACCGGCACGATCAGGATTTCGAGGCCGGGCTCGTCCGCGATCATCTCGAGCGCCATCGTGCCCTGACCGGCGATCACTGCCGGGTCATCATAGGGATGCACCGCGACGAGGCCTCCTTCGCTGGCCAGCCGGTCGGCCGCCTGGCGGGCCTCGACCAGGCTCGCACCGCGCAGCACGACCGTGGCGCCGAGCGCCTCGGTGCGGTCGATCTTGGTGAAGGGGGTCGCGGCCGGCATCACGATCGTCGCCGGGATGCCGAGGCGGCGCGCGTGGTAGGCGACCCCCTGCGCGTGGTTGCCGGCCGACATCGCGACGACGCCGGCCTTCCGTTCCGCAGCGTCGAGGGTCAGCAACTTGTTCAGCGCGCCGCGCTCCTTGAAGGAGCCGGTCGAGTGCATCGTCTCGAGCTTCAAATAAACCTCGCAGCCGGCCAACTCGGACAGCGCGGCGGCCCGGATCAGTGGCGTGCGGGCGACCGCGCCGGCGATCGCCGCCTCGGCCTTTCGGATATCGGCGATGGTCACCGGCAGGTCAGTCATGTGCTGGCTCCAGAACGAGCGTCGCCGTCGCCGCAGCGCGGCCGGGAACCAGCCACTCGAACTGGCGCCACCGCAACAGCAGATCGGCGTAATGCGGCGACAGCGGATTACCCGACTGGCCAGGGGCCGTCATCACCCGCGAGTCGGCGGGCGCGGCAAGATCGGTCACGATGCGCAGCCCGGCGCCGAAACGCTGCTGATAGGGATGGGCGTCGTCGCGGATCGTGCTCGGGCCCCGGTTCACCGTGTCGTAGCCGCCGGAGGTCGGTATGGCTACCCGGAACAGATCGCGCAACACCGCGATGCGCCCCAATACCTGGCTGGGGAATTGGGCGATGTGGGCGCGCCCCCACTCCCATTGCGCGATCTGCGGGCCGTAGGTCTCGCGCAGCTGAGCGAGCGCGGCGTCGAGCGCCGCCTCCAGGCGCGTCTCGCAGCTGTCGTTCGGATGTTGCGGGTTGGCGCACCATTCCGGATGCCGCGTCAGCACCGATTCCATGACCTGCGGCTTCAAATCCCAAATATCGGCGGCCGCGTCGCCGAGCCGGCCAAACAGTACCGCGCGGGCGAAGGCACGCAACCAGGCGGTAAACAGCAGCGGCTCGACCTTGTCGGCATCCATCCGAAAATCCCACCCGCGCAGACGCTCGATGGCCTCCCGCGCCATATCGTCTCCGGGCTCGATCCGCGTCATCAGCGGCACCATGCGCCGCGCCATGATCGACAGCGTATCGGCCTGCATCGCCGCGCTGGTTGCGGCCGACTGGCCAGGCTCGGCGGCGAGCAGCTCCTCGATGCGCTCGGCGCGGTTGGGGAGATCCCAATCGCGCGACAGGAAATAAGGATAGCTGTCCGGCACGATCTTGTTGTTGGCGCTGACGAAATGGCCCGCGGCCGGATCGGTCCCTTGCGGCAGTTCGGCAAACGGAATGAAACCGGTCCAGTCATAGGCGCCGGTCCAGCCCGGCACCGGCAGCCAGCCATTGCCGCTTTTGCGGATCGGGATGCGCGCCGGGGCGATAAAGCCGATCGTACCGTCGACATCGGCGTAGACCATGTTCTGCTGCGGGCCGGCAAAATTGGCGAGCGCCGCGCGGAAGCCGTTCCAGTCGCTGGCGCGGCCGATGTCCCAAAGCGCCTGGGCGGAGCGGTCTTCGGCATCGAGAAAACTCGTCTGCAGCGCCAGGACGTAGCCGCTCTCGACGGTGCCTTCGGGTAGCACGTCGGACAGCACCGGACCATGTCGGGTGCCGCGGACCGTCATCGCGACCGGCGCGGCGCCGCGAATATCGATCAGCTCTTCGCGGCTGGTGAACGCGGCGCTCCCGTCGGGTGTCGAATAGCCATTGGGATCGGCGGGATCGAGGCGATCGATAAACAGATCCTCGACATCGCCGCCGGTCGTTGTAAAGCCCCAGGCGATACGCTCATTATGACCGACGACGACGAGCGGGACGCCGGCGACGGTGCCGCCGACGATTTCACCCTGGGGTGTTTTCAACCGCGCCAGATACCAGAAGCCGGGCGCGGCGAAACCGAGATGCGGGTCGTTGGCCAGTACCGGCTTGCCGCTGTCGGTGTGCGCCCCGTCGACCACCCAGTTATTGGAGGCGTAGATCGGCCCGACAAGCGGCGGCAAAGCCGCGTAGAGCCGGTCGAGCGGCAGCCGGCGATAAATCGCCGCGAGCTCGGCCAATGTCGTCGGCGCCTCTTTCGGATATTCGGGGTAGAGCACGGCCAGATCGTCGGGCGATGCCGACCGCGCGAGCCGGGCGTGCTGCAATTCGCCGCGGTAATTACCCGCCAGTTCGAGATCCATCAGCTTGCCCCAGACGAGGCTATCGGCGGGGTGCCACGGATCCGGCCGGAAGCGCAGCAGCAGGAACTCGGGCGGCAGCGCGCCGCGCCGCGTCGCCAGAAAGGCATTGACCCCGGCGGCATAGGCCTCGAGCCCGCGCCGCACCGCCGGCGACAATGTCGGAATTTCCGCCTCGGCAGCGCGATAAAGCCCCAGCACCCGCATCTGGCGGTCGGTCGCCAGCGCCTGCGGCCCAAAAATCTCGGCGAGCCGGCCGGCCCCATAGCGCCGCTGCAACTCCATCTGGAACAACCGGTCCTGGGCGTGGGCAAAACCGAGCCCGAACGCGGCATCCTCGTCGCTCGCAGCGCGCATCAGCGGCACGCCATCGGCATCGCGGGCGATCCGCACCTCACCCGTAACACCATGTACCGCAATTCGTCCGTCGAGCTGTGGCAATGACGAGAGAAGGTACAGGCTGCCGCCGCCGACGATAATGCAAACCAGCAGCAGCACGCCGCCGATCAGTCGCCTGATCATCTACCGCCGGCCGATGCCGCGGCCGGTCGCCCGCCGCGTCGCTGTAAGAGCTGCACACTCATGATCCTTCGGCATTTTAACATTTTCAGCCGCGAGAATTCCGTCAAGGGCGCTGGAGAACGGCTTGGATCATGGCCAATCGGGGCCGGTCACCGGGTGCCGTTATGCCTTCGTTAACCAACCCGCCGCAAGATGGTGGACAGCCCAACCCGCAACCCGCCGGTCTGATGTTTCTGCAATCTGAAGTCATCGCCCTCCCGGTATTCGCTGTCGTGATGGCGGTCGCCGCTTTCGAGGATTTTCGGCGACTCGTTATCCCGAACCTGCTGCCGGTCATCTTGTGCGTCGCGTGGCCACTGCACTTTGCGGCGGCGCCGAGCCTCGTTGGCGCGTTCGGCGCCATCGGTTGCGCTCTGGCCGTCTTCATCGTCGGCGCGGCGCTGTTCGCGCGCGGCTTTCTCGGCGGCGGCGACGTCAAGCTATTGACCGCCGCGACCCTGTGGGCCGGCGCCGCTGGCACGCCATCGCTGCTGGTTTTGACTGGCGTGCTGGGCGGCGCGCTGACCCTCTTTCTGCTGATGCCGTTTGGCGCCCAGCTCGCCGAGGCGAGCCGGGCCTTCCTGGCTCCATCGGCCATTTCCGCCGACCATGACGCGGCGAAATCGGTGCCATACGGCGTCGCGATCGCCGGTGCCGGCCTGATCGTCATCCTCTCCCCTCACTTCGGTTGACACCATGCGCATCCGTACCCTGCTGCTGCTCTTCCTCGCCGTCGGTCTTGCCGGTGGCACCGCCATGCTGGCCCGCGCCTGGCTTGCGGCGCAACGCGCGGCGGAGATTGCCGAGGCGTCGCCAATGGCGCTGCCGGCACCGTCCAAATCGGTTCTGGTCGCTCGCACCGAAATCAGGCGTGGGCAGATCCTCAAGCCCGAAGATCTGTCATGGCAGATCTGGCCGGAAGGCGCGCTCGACAAGAACTACGTCGTGCTCGGCACCCGCACGCCGGAGTCGTTTGCCGGCTGGGTTGCGCGCAACCCAGTTTCGGCCGGCGAGCCACTCACCGAGACCAAGATCATCGCCCCGGGTAATCGCGGCTTCCTCGCCGCGGTGCTGCGACCCGGCATGCGCGCGATCTCGGTTCCGGTGACGATCACGTCGGGGATTTCGGGATTTATTTTTCCGGGCGATCAAGTGGACCTGATGATCACCCATCAAATTCCCTCCGGCACTGCTGGCGGCAATTCCGGCGGTTATGAGCACAAGGCCGCCGAGACAGTACTGCAGGATGTCCGGGTCATCGCGATCGATCAGCGGCTGGAGAGCAAGGCGGGTGAAGCCGTGGTCGCTCACACCGCGACGCTCGAGGTCACACCAAAGCAGACCGAGATGATCGCCCTGGCCGGCGAGATCGGCAAACTGTCACTGAACCTGCGCAGCCTTGTTCCCGCCGCAAGCGATGCCGTTACGAGCGCCGATCCGGCCACCGTGACCGACGCAAACCCGACCGCCGATTCGTCCGGCAGCACCCATAGTCCAACTTATACCGTTGACAGCGAAATCAGTCCGCTGCTGCCTAAGTCCTTACGTGGCATGGATAATTCTGATGCGGGCTTGGTTACGATCTTGCGTGGCGGCGGTAAAGGGAGCGACTCTGCAGCAACGCAACCTGCGTCTAAAGGGTCGTAATGCATAAATTGCTGGTTCTCGCAGCTGCGGGAACGGTTTTTATTGGAGCGGTAGCGAGTAACGCCGCTGAACTCCTATCGCCACCCGCCGCCCCTGCTGCTACGACCGCAGCCGCAACCGGGACGCCGCCTCCTGGCAGCGACGTCGCTGCCAGAGTGGCCCAGGTCCCACCCAAGGGCCCGCCGGTTCTGTTGGAAGCCGGCAAGGGCACGCTGATCCGTCTGCCACGGCCGGCGGGCACCGTGTTCATCGCCAATCCCGAGGTCGCCGACGTGCAAGTCAAATCGCCGTCGCTGATCTATGTGAATGCCAAAACGCCGGGCGAGACGGTGCTCTATGCCGTCGACGCGGACGACAACGTGCTGTTGAACGCGCCGATCCGGGTCGAACACGATGTGTCGCGTCTGCGGGAGTCGCTGCATGCGCTCATCCCCGGCGAGAACGTGACGGTCGAGTCGGTGGATGGCTCGCTCGTCCTCAAAGGCAACATTTCGACCGCCGGACGCGCCGAGAGGGCGACGACGCTAGCTACCGCGATTGCCAGCGAGACCAAGGGCAAGGTCGTCAACCAGCTCTCGGTCGCCACCCCGAACCAGGTCAATCTTCGGGTCAAGGTCGCCGAAGTCAATCGCACCGTGCTCAAGGCGCTCGGTGTCAATTGGAGCAAGCCATGTACGGCCGTCGGCTGCTCTTCGACTGTCCTGCCTCATACCGCTTTCGCGACAACGAACCCAACCACCGTGGCCGGCATTCTACCCTCGTCGTTGGGCATCATATTCGGCGGATCGACGTGGCTGACCCAAGCGAACATCGATGCGCTGGCGACGGAAGGTCTCGTAACTATCCTGGCCGAACCAAACCTGACCGCGACCTCGGGACAACCGGCCAGCTTTCATGCGGGCGGCGAGTTTCCGGTGCCAGTGGCCGGATCGACAAGCAATGGCATCCCTACAATTACCGTGGCCTTCAAGGAGTTTGGCGTGAAACTTGATTTCACGCCGACGATTATCGACGCTCGGCATGTCAGCCTGCGCGTCCGGCCGGAAGTTAGCGAGCTCTCGAATACCGGGGCGGTTTCCACGCCGATCGGGAACAACGCGACAGTGACGATCCCGGCACTGACCAAGCGGAGCGCCGAAACCACAGTGGAGCTCGGCAGCGGTGAGAGCTTTGCGCTCGCCGGTCTGCTGCAGCACACCGTGACCCAGGACATCTCTAAGGTTCCTTGGCTCGGCGACATTCCTGTCCTTGGCCAATTGTTCCGCTCCGAGCGGTTTCAGAAAGGCGAAACCGAGCTGGTCTTCATCGTTACGCCCTACCTCGTCAGGCCGGCCGAGACCGTCAACGCGCTGGCGGCACCGACCGACGGGTTTATCCCGCCGCATGATGCGCAGGCGTTCATCAACGGCGCGACTTACCGCGAGAGACTGCCGGCCGCCGAAAGGGTCCGATTGAGTCCGGGCTCGCAAGGATTGGTTGGCCCGGTCGGCTTTCGGCTGGATTGAGGGGAGCGCGCCATGAGAATGCATCCCTGCCCGATCGTCGTCGCCATCGTTCTGGTGCTCGCCGCTTGCCGTCCAGCAGCGACGGAGTGGACCGAAAGCGAAGCGCCGCACCGCTTGCGGCTCGACGACGCGACAGTGTCGGTCAATCTGCGCTTTGCCGCCGGCTCGGCCTACCTGTTGCCGGCTGACGCCCAGCGGCTGCGGGCGATGGCGGCAACGGGCGCAATTTCAGCATCCGACCGGGTCTCGGTGGCGGTGGGCGGAGGCCCCGGCCTCGCCGAGATCCGCCGCGATACGATTTCCGCCGCGCTGTTGCCTTACGGCATCGTCACCAGCCCCTTGCCGCTCGCCGGCGTGGCGGCCAACCACGCAGTCGTACAGGTCGGGCGCTATGTCGTGACGCTGCCGCCCTGCCCCAATTGGAGCAAACCCCCGGGCACCGATTTCACCAACTCGTTCGCCAGCAATTTCGCCTGCGCCACGCAGACGAATTTGGGCCAGATGGTTGCCAGCCCGGCCGATCTCGTATCCGGACAACCGCTTGGGCCAGCCGCCGGGCCGCCCGCCGTGGCCGCGGTCCAGCGCTACATGACCGATAAGGTCAAGCCGCCGATCTCAGCCGCTTCGAGTGGCGGCGGTGGCGGTGGTGGTAGCGCGGGAGGGTCTTCGGACAATACAGCGAGTCAGTGACGAGAGCGGCCGCCGCAATCGGGCGGCCGGAGCGAAGCCAAGCCGGAGACACGCAGCGCGAACAAGCGTGCCGCGGGCGCACGTGGAATATTCGCAGCGCAGCTCGCTGGTCAGTCGCCACCGATGGGCTGCCGCTCGGTCCAGCCGAGGCGCATCGCCGCGCAAGCGTTGCCGGGATCAATCAGGAAGCACAATGCCGCCAACGAAGCGAGCTGGCCGGCCCCATGTGCCTCGCTGCAGGGGCTGGCGCTCGGTAATTGTTCAGAAATGCGGCCGCGCCGAACACGCCTGCCTCGCAGATCAGCTGACTGGCATCGGTGGTGCCGGGCGAACCGGGGATGACCCTGATCGTCACGCGGGCGACGACGAGCTATTTAATTAACCGAATTCGGGCAGGGTCGCGAAGCGCGCCGTGAAAGGCAGGAAACGGGAGGTCAAGCTGTGCAACATGACACCGTTTCACCGCATCGTAGCTTTTTGTCGCGGACAGGGCGCGTGACGCCAGAGGACGACGGCTGATGCATACCGGGTTGCCGCTTGATCCGGGTCTGGTTTGCGGCGTCGCGGCCCCTGTCGGTCCGAGCGATTGCGAGCCATCCTTGGTTGCTAGCGGCTCTCGCGGCATTGCCGATTGGCTGGCTGGTAGCCTGTTATTTTCTCGGAGCGCCACAAGGCACACGCCCGGCCGGCTTCATCCAGTATGACCAAGCCTATTATATGGCCGAGGCCCGAGAGCATTGGGACGGCGGGTTTCATCTGCTGTACGGATCGCCCGCGAGCGCCAATTACGAAACGCCGCGAGTTTACTTCCGCCCACAGACACTATTACTGGGCACCTTGGGCAAACTGACCGGCGCCGAACCGGGCTGGATCTATACGGCGTTCGGGCTCGTCGCGACGGTGATTTTTTTTGGCTCGCCATAGCCTTGTACGAGCACCTGATAGGGCTACGCAGTCGCGCCGAATACATCGTCCTCCTCCTCTTCCTATGGGGGGGAGGCGTTACTCTCTTATGCGGTGTCTTGTACGAGTTGGGCGTCGGAGGAGGGCTGTTCACCTTCGATACGGGCGGCTGGGGAGCGAATCTCGGCCGCGGCGTCATCTACGGCATCGAAGCCTATTATCACGCGCTGTTCTTTGCTGCGGTCCTGGCGCTGCTGCGGTGACGGTATGCGACCGCGCTGGTATTGGCGGCGGCGGTGTGCGCCAGCCACCCCTTCACCGGGGCGGAGCTTGCATCGATCCTCGTAGGCTGGGTCATCCTCGAACGGCTGGTGGATCGTGGTGACGCGCCGCCGGCTTGGTTCTGCGGCGGCGTGCTGCTTTTACTCGTTGTGCATGTCGGCTACTGGCTCGTCCTATTACCGCTGCTGTCGCCTGAGCACGCTGCCCTCGCGCCCAGCTGGAACCTCCCTTGGGTTCTTCATTGGTATAATGAAATTCCCGAGTACGGGATCGTCGCAATGGCGGCGCTGTGGCGGTTGCGCGACCGGCAGCGCATTGCCGCGGCGTTTGCCGACCGCAGTTTTCGTGTGCTGTTTGCCTGGTTTGGCGTGGCGTTTCTGCTGGCCAATCACGATCTGTTGATAAGCCCGCGCCAGCCGATTCATTTCACTCATGGATATATCTGGGTACCGCTTTTTTTGATCGGCGCGCCGACGATGGTGGAAATTGCCGAGCGGTTGCTCGCGTCATCGCGGCGAGCTGGTATTGCCCGGCTGATTGCCCTGTCTGCCCTCATGCTGCTCGATAATGCCACCTGGCTGGGCGGCGCCGGCTTGGACCTGCTCAGAAACGGCAAGTCCCCATCTTTCTTTCCCAATGCCATCTATGTCAGTCGAAGCGCGCACGACGTCCTCAATCGGCTGAACGACGACACGTTTGCCGAAGGGTTGGTCGTTTCTAATTCGGAGTTTCTGTCTTATCAGGCGATTGTCTACACGCCATTGAGGGCATGGTACTCGCAGATGTGGAACACGCCGTACCCGGAGAAACGGGCCGCGGAACTCGATGGGCTATTCCATGCCGGGGAAGATCTGGCCGCCTGGCGATGCCGCAAGGTGATCGCGGTCTTGGAGCGGCAAAAAGACCGAGACGCAAATGGCAGGCTTCTGGCGCTCGGCTACGGGCTCGCCTACGCGAATACCGAGTATGATGTTCTGCTCCGCTCCCCTCGCTTAGACTGCAAGGGATGATCGATCATCCTCATGCTCGCGGGATGGCGCGCTAACCGCGAGCAATCGCCAATAACCAGCCCTAGGTGAGTCCGCCGTCGGCGACACCAAGTCTGGAGCGAGCCTCCGGACGAGGGGGCGCTTCATACCCCGTTAAGCGCGCTTTTTATAGGATGCCCGCCGCCGTCCCGCATCACCGGTATTGATCAGCATGAGCAGCAGCATTGCCCTTCGGTACGCTGGTCTCCCGGCGGATTAATTCCGCGCTGCTCGCTTCCAGTTATCATTAGAAAAGACGGGACCACGTCGTCGTCACTTCAACCGAAGGGACCTCCCGTTCGGTGGTCATGCCCCCCGTAACATGCCCCGGCTGTTAGCCGACAATTAACCATTCTCGTATTAGATCTCGGATTCGCTGATGGGGAAGAACTCTGATGGCTGGAGCGGCACCGGTGGTGGCGGCGGCGGGTCGTCGGGAGGGTCTTCGGACAATACAGGGAGTCAGTAATGAGTGCAGTCGCCGCAGTTGCCGACAAGCCATCCGCGCAAAAACCCGAGCGCGTGGGTGTTATCGCTATTCTTCAGGATCAGCCGACCCTCGAACGCATCCAGGCGATCGTTCGTGAGCTGCACCTGGATGACGAGCTGAGCCTCGAGGCGACGCTCGATGCGGCACTGCGGCGGATGCGCGAGGGCGAAAGCCCGCGCGTTCTGATCATCGACCTCAGCGATTCGGCCGCGCCGATCGCCGAGCTCAGCGCGGCGCGTACGGTGGGTGGCGAGGAGATCAAGATCGTTGCGCTCGGCGTCGTCAACGACGTCGCCTTGTTCCGCGACCTGCTTGCCGCCGGCGCCACCGATTATGTCGTCAAGCCGGTGAGCCGCGAGGCGCTTGCCGCGGCTCTTGAGAAACGCAGCTCGACGGCGACGGTTGGCGGTGGCCTGGGCCAGGTCATCGCATTCATCGGCAGCCGCGGCGGTGTCGGTACGACGATGACAGCGGTTTCTTGCGCATGGATTTTATCGGAAAAGCGCAACGAGCCCACCGCCCTGCTCGATCTCGATCTGCACTTCGGCACGGTTGCCTTAAAGCTCGATACGGATCCCGGCAGCGGGCTCTCCGATGCTCTCGAACAGCCCTCGCGCATCGACAGCCTGTTTGTCGAGCGGGCGATGGTGAAGGTGTCGGAGAACCTCCGGATCCTGGCCGCCGAAGCCGCGATGACCCAGCAGTTGGTCGTTGATCCCGGTGCGATCGACGTTCTGCTTTACGAGTTGCGCCGCAAGTTTGCCTGGGTCGTGGTCGATCTGCCGCGTTGGGTAACGCCGACGCAGCGCGTTGTGCTGGGCGCGGCGAGCCGCGTCGTCGTGCTGTGCGAGCGCAGCCTGGCCGGATTGCGCGACACGATCCGGTTGCAAACCTTGCTGCGCGAGCATGCGCCGCAAACGAGCCTGCTGATGGTGGAAGCCGGCGCCTCCGGCGAACGCGCGACCGTCGCCAAGGGCGAATTCGAAAAGGCCGTCGGCAAGGCGCTCGACGCGGCGCTGCCCTACGATGCCAAATCGGCCGGCGCGGCGACCAATGCCGGTCAGCCGCTGCCGCTGGCCGCGCCGCGCAGTCCGGTGGCCCGAGAACTGGAAAAGCTGGTCGCCTCTCTTGCCGCCGGACCGGCCGAAAAGACTAAGAAGCGCAAGATCTTCGGGTTTCCGAAATGGTAACACTCTTCAAACGGCCCGGCGCCGAGGAAGGCCTCGACGCGCGCATCGCCGGGTTGCGACGCGGGCGCACCGAGGCTGACGTCGCGGAGAAGGCCCCGCCGCCGCCGGAAAATACCGCGGCGCCGGCGGCGCCGGCAATTCCGGCCGCCGCCCCGCCTCCAGCGAACGCGGCTCCGCCGCCAGCAACCACGGCACCGCCGCAAGCGGCCGCAGCGCCGCCGAGCTCGGTTCAGGAGCATCTCACGGTCGCCCGCGAGGAGCTGGTGGCGCGGCTCAGTGCCGAGATCCGGCCAGAGCGGCGCGCGCTGCTGAGCCGCAGCGATCTGGCGAAACTCGTCAGCGGCGCGGTGCAGGCTTATTTCGTCCGTCACGCGGTCGAGGCCAGCGCGCTCGCCCGCCGCGACCTCGTCACCGACATCATGCAGGCGCTGATCACCACCCCCGAACCGTCCGCTACGGACGGCTCCTCGGGCGTTCGTCAGCTGCCCGGCCGACGGGCGGCGGTGGAAGCCGCGAAAGTGCAGATCCAGCCGCTCGTCCTCGAACACATGGACGTCGCGGCGGCCGCCGAGATGCCGCGCGCCGCCTTCGAGGCGCAGCTTACCGGTTGGGTCAAGGAGCTGTTGGCCGAGACCAAGATCCAGCTGAATTTCGTCGAGCAGCGTGAGCTCGTCGAGTCGCTGATCGCGGACATGTTGGGCCTGGGGCCTCTCGAGCCGCTGATCGCCGACGAGACCGTCAACGACATCATGGTCAACGGGCCGAAGCAGGTCTATGTCGAGCGGCGCGGCAAGCTCGAACTGACCGATGTGCAGTTCCGCGACGACCAGCACTTGATGAACGTCGCGACCAAGATCGTGACCCGAGTCGGGCGGCGCATCGATGAGTCACGGCCGCTGGTCGACGCCCGTCTGCCGGACGGCAGCCGCGTCAACATCATCATCCCGCCGCTGGCGCTCGATGGCGCGTCGATCTCGATCCGCAAATTTTCGAAAAAAAGCATCACTCTCGACATAATGGCGGCGGGCGGCAGCATCTCGCCGGCGATGGCAACCGTGTTGAAGATCGCGTCGCGCTGCCGGCTCAATATCCTGATCTCGGGCGGTACCGGTTCGGGTAAGACCACGCTGCTCAATGCGCTGTCGCGCATGATCGACGGCGCGGAGCGCACCGTCACAATCGAAGACGCCGCCGAGCTGCAGCTGCAACAGCCACACGTCGTGCGCCTCGAAACCCGCACCGCCAATCTCGAAGGCACCGGCGAGATCACGATGCGCGATCTGCTGAAGAACGCGCTGCGAATGCGGCCCGACCGCATCATCATCGGTGAGTGCCGTGGTGAAGAGGCGCTCGACATGTTGCAGGCGATGAATACTGGCCATGACGGGTCGATGAGCACGATCCACGCCAATACGCCGCGCGAGGCGCTGACCCGCCTCGAAAACATGATCGGCATGGCCGGCATCAATTTGCCGTCGCGAGCGGTGCGCACTCAGATCGCCTCGGCGGTTCACATGATCTGCCAGGTCAACCGTATGCGCGACGGCCAACGCCGGGTGACGCACCTGATGGAGGTGGTCGGAATGGAAGGCGACATCATTACCACCCAGGAGCTGTTCACCTATCAGTTCCAGGGCGAGGGCTCGGACGGCAAGTTGCGTGGCACCTTCCAGTCGAGCGGCATACGGCCGGCTTTTCTGCCGCGGGCCGAATATTTCGGCCTGGACCGCGCGCTGCTCGAGGTGATCTGAGCCATGCCCGGGGTACTCGATCCAGTCACCCTCGCCGCCCTGGTCATCGGGCTGATGACCGGAGCCGGTTTCTTGCTGGTCGCCGTCGGGGTCGAGGGCGGCAACTCGCGCCGCGTGGGGCGTCGCGTGGAAGCCCTCAAGGGCAATAAGAAGGGCGCCGCCACCGGAGGCGCGGCGGTCCGCTCGCTGTCGCGCCGCGACAGCGCTACCAGAATGGACAATGTCGCGCGGCGTTGGCTGCCGAGGCGCGACATGCTGATCGCCCGGCTGGAGCGCACCGGCCGCCCGATCAGCATCGGGAAATACATGGCCCTGACGATCGCGCTGAGTGCGATCTTCGCGATACTCTTGATGACGTTCGCGGGCTTGCAGCCGCCGCCCAGCCTGCTGTTGGGAGCAGGGCTGGGGATCGCCATTCCGCACATGGTCATCGGACGCATGGGCAGACGGCGCGTCGCTGGTTTCATCGGCCTGTTTCCGGAGGCGATCGACCTGATGGTGCGGGCGTTGCGCTCGGGCCTGCCGATCAGCGAAGCAGTCATCATGGCCAGTCACGAGATCGGCGATCCGATCGGCGCCGAATTCCGCACGATCGAAGCGGGAATGCGGCTCGGGCGCGATCTCGAAAGCTTGCTGTGGGATATCTCCAAGCGCATCGATGCCCCGGAATTCCGCTTCTTCATCATCGCGTTGAGCGTGCAGCGCGAAACCGGCGGTAATCTCGCTGAAACGCTCAGCAACCTCGCCGAGGTCCTGCGCCGCCGCCGCACGATGCGGCTGAAGGCGCGCGCGATGGCGAGCGAGGCGCGTGCCAGCACGATGATCCTCGGCTCGTTGCCAATACTGGTGACGATCATTCTGTTCGTGACATCGCCGGGGTACATCATGCCGCTGTTCGCCGACATCCGCGGGTTGATGCTGGTCGGCATCGCGCTCGGGATGCTCGGGACCGGCATCTTCATCATGGTCAGAATGGCGAAGTTCCAGATATGACGACCAGCACCCGGGTTGCCGATTTCAGGCTTGCGGATTGGCTGCCGTATTGGCTCGGCGTCGATGATTTGATCGGTGCGCTGGCGGCGCTGGCGGTGCTGGTCGCAATGATCGGCGTCTACAACGCGCTGCGCTCGCACAATCCGTTCGAGCGGCGTTTTGCGGCAATAGCGCAGCGCAAGGAATCGCTGCGCCGCGCCGCTCTCGACAGCGGCCGCACCCGGCGGCGGGTGCACGCGGCGGGGCTGATGAGCGAGGCGGTCTCGCGCCTCAACCTGCTGCGCTCGCATCACGCGACCGAAGCGCGCGCTCTGCTCGCGCAAGCCGGCATGCGCACGCGCGAGGCGATGATCCGCTTCCTGTTCGCCCGCGCCTGCATGCCGCTGGTTTTCGCCAGTGCCATGGTCGCCGATTCTTATGGGGCTCATGTGTTGCCGGTGCCGCCGAACTTCCGCTGGGCGGCGGCGTTCGGGGCGGCGATGTTCGGGTTCTTCGCCCCGGGCGTCTACATCAAGAACCTGGTCACAAAACGCGGCAAGCTGCTGACATTGGGGTTGCCTGACGCCCTCGACCTTATGGTGATTTGCGCCGAAGCGGGGCTCAGCCTCGACGCGTCGCTGACCCGGGTGTCGCGCGAGCTTGAGCCGACCTGGCCCGAGATCAGCGAGGAATTGGGGATCACTGCTGCCGAGCTGACCTTCCTGCCGGAACGCCGACAGGCCTTCGAGAACCTCAACGGACGCACCAATCTCGCGGCTGTTCGCGGCGTCGTGAACACGCTGTTGCAAACCGCCAAGTTCGGCACGCCATTGGCGCAGTCGCTGCGGGTCCTGGCCGCCGAATACCGCGAGGCGCGCATCGTGCGCGCGGAGGAAAAGGCCGCGCGGCTGCCGGCGATGCTGACCGTGCCGATGATTCTGTTCATCCTGCCGACGCTGTTCATCGTCCTGCTGGGGCCCGCAGCGCTCAACATCATCGACACGTTTTCCGGCAAGAAAGGGGCGCAGACGACGACCGTGCAATCGAATGGCGCGGGCGCGGGCGCGGGGGACCCGACAACCGTCGTCGACAAATCAAAGCCGTCATCATCGGGTGCGGGCGCGTCCTCCGGCGGCGGGACCGTCATCATCGAATCCAGAGACGCGAGTGCACCGCCGGAGCCGGACGTTGAGCTGCTGCCGACGAAGAGCGCGTTGCGGATCATCGATCCGGTTGTGGTCGATCTCGACGCCCGGAAATTGCGCACCGGTTTCCAGCATCGGCTCGCGGTGGTGCCGACCGGCACGCCAGACAAGATCGCCGATGCCGCGGCCTTCGCCCGTGACAGCATCGCGGTGCAGCCCTCGCGCATGCGGGTCTTCACCGCCGCGCGGGCTTCCGGCAGCAACGAGATCCGTCTCTACTATATCCCGCAATTTGGGACCGACCTGGTCGTCGCCGCCCGCGTGACAATCGAGGTTGCCCCCGGCGCGCCGGGTGCGATCGAGGTCAGTCAGCTGATCCGCGAGGCGAGCGCGCTCGGACAGGCCAGCTTTGCCAGCAATTACCGCGACCGAAGCCTCACGATCGAGGGGCAGTTCCTGCGCAGCGAGCCGCGTAGCGCCGATCAGCTCGCCTCGGTCGCGTTATTGCGTTCCGTGGTCGATCCCGGCAAAGCCTATGCCGCGATCTTCCTCGGCTGGACCGAACCACAGGCCAGCAGCAACGGCGGCCCGAGGGAGGTGCTTTGCCTTGCGGCGGCGGATGATCCGGCGCTGCAGGCGCGCACCGGTGCGCTGCGGACTGGCGAACCGCTCGTCGTGCGCGGGACGCCGAGCGGCTGGGGTGCGGTGTTTGATACTACCGCCATCATCCTCCGCTCGTGCCAGATCGCGCCGTAACGGCGGCCATGTAACGCAGGCGGCCTCAGTTGGGTAAATCCCAGGGCGGTGAACGCGCTGAGGGCGGCGGCGCCGGCTGTCTCAGGACGACTTGGCGCCGTTGGCGTTGGTGACGAGCGCCCGGATCGCCCGGCTGCGCGCTTCCGGCGACAACCGGCGCAAATTGTCGTAGGCGGCGAGATTGTGCTGTACCGCCGCCGGGTCGAGATCGATCGCGGCCAGCCTCTCGGCGGCGCGGCGATCCCCCTTAAGCCCATAGATCAGCGCCAGGGTCTGCCGGTCTTGGGGTGTGCCGCTTGGCCCGGCGGCCAGCGGCCGGAGCCGCACGATCGCTTGATCGTAATCGCCGGTCAGCGCCAGCGATAGCGCGAGATTGAGCGTCAATCCCGGGTCGCCCGGCGCGATCTCCAACCCGCGCCGGTAGCGCGCCTGCGCCTCACCGTGCTGGTCGATGAAATCATCGGCGACGCCGATCAGCATCAGCAGCCGGGGATCATTCGGCGTCGTCTCGAAGGCAAGCGCCAGCGGCTGGCCCGCGAGCTCGGGCCGGGCCGTCTTCAGATAAGCGCGCGCGATGCCGCGCAGCGCTTCGGGGTTGCGCGCCTCCCGCGACAGCGCCGAATTGAACGCGAGGATCGCCTCATCGGCCTGGCCCATCTCGAGCAATGTGTTGCCGATCGCGATAAACGGCGCCGGCGGGTGCGATTCGAGCGAGGCGGCGCGGCGGTAAAGGCTGAGCGCATTGGGCAGATCGCCGGCGGCACGCGCTGCCGCGCCGACCCGCATCAACGTATCGTAATCCATCGGAGCACTGCCGTCGCGGCCGTTGACCGACAGAGCGTCGATGCGATCAAGACCCCAACGATCGGGATTCCAAGGAATGTCCTCGCACCCGGTCAGCGCCAAGCCCAGCGCCAATAGCGCAGAGGCCGCAGCCCCAGAACCCTTTATTCTCAGCGGCATAGCCCCCTCGCCCGGCACAATGGCAATTTCCCCACACCACGACCGGTATCGGATGCGAATCATGAAAGGCGCCACGCGTCGCGTCGAGAGGCATAGATAATCTTTAGGAAAAACAATAGCTTGCTAGTATATCCCAAGTAATTTTAGGAATTTGACAAGGCCGATTTCATGCGAATCGGTGTGGCTTGCCGGCAACCTCAGTGTATCTCTTGTGCCGCGCGGCCGGCCATTCGCTCGGTCAGGACCTGCTCGACCGCGGCGAGCGCCGCTTCGGCATGCTCGGCGTCGGGCCCGCCCGCCTGAGCCATATCCGGACGGCCACCGCCGCCCTTGCCGCCGAGCGCCTCGGCGCCGGCCCGCACCAGCTCGACTGCGTCGAACCGGTCGGTCAGATCCGGGGTGACGCCGACGACGATCGCGGCCTTGCCGTCGGCTCGCGACACGACCGTAACGATGCCGGAGCCGATCCGCCGTTTCAGATCGTCGGCCAGCGAACGCAGTTCGCGGCCCGGCACGTCATCGACGACCCGGCCGTCGAAGGCGATCGTGCCGATCCGTTTGCCGTTTGATGCCGCCTGACCGTCGCCGCCGCGGGACAAGGTGGCGGATTGACCGCCGACTGCCAAAATGCGGCGCGCCTCGGTCAGCTCGCGCTCGAGACGACGATTGTCATCGACCAGACGGGCAAGGCGAGCCGGCAATTCGGACGGGCTGGTCCGCAGTACCGCCGCCGACTGGCGCAACAGCTCCTCCTCGGCCGCGAGGTAGGCTTCCGCCGCGGCGCCGGTCAGTGCCTCGATACGGCGCACGCCGGACGCGACCGAGCTTTCGCCGACGATCTTGAACAGGCCGATATCGCCGGTGCGACGGACATGCGTGCCGCCGCAGAGCTCGACCGAATAGGGGTGCGTTTCCTGATCGCCGGAGCCCATCGCGACGACGCGCACCTCCTCGCCGTATTTCTCGCCGAACAGCGCGAGCGCGCCTTCCGCGACCGCCTGGTCGGGGCTCAGCAGCCGGGTGCGCACGCCGGCATTGGCGCGGATCTGGGCGTTGACCTCGGCTTCAATCGCGGCGATGTCCTCCGTAGTCAGCGGCCGCGGGTGACTGAAATCGAAGCGCAGCCGGTCGGGCGCGACGAGCGAGCCCTTCTGCGTCACATGCTCGCCGAGCCGATGCCGCAGCGCCTGATGCAACAAATGCGTCACCGAATGATTGGCGCGCAGCTTGCGCCGCCGCTCGCCATCGACGCGCAGCTCGACGGCATCGCCGACCCGCAGAGCGCCGTGCTTGACGGTGCCGATATGGACGAACAGATCGCCGGCCTTGCGCAGCGTGTCCGCGACAGCGAATTCGCCGCCATTGGCGGAAAAGATCGCGCCGGTATCGCCGACCTGTCCGCCCGACTCGCCGTAGAAAGGGGTCTGGTTGACGGTGATCCCGACCTCATCGCCGGTCTGCGCCTCACGGACGCGCTCCTCTCCCTTCAGAAGCGCCAGGATTACACCCTCGGCGGTTTCGGTCTCGTAGCCGAGAAATTCGCTGGGCCCGACCTCCTCGCGCAACGCGAACCAGGCCGCGTCGGTCGCCGCCTCGCCGGAGCCGACCCAGGAGGCGCGCGAGCGCTGCCGCGCCTGGTCCATCTCGCGGTCGAACCCGTCGACATCCACCCGCAGATTGTGGCCGCGCAGGATGTCCTGCGTCAGGTCGAGCGGAAATCCGTAGGTGTCGTAGAGCGCGAACGCGACATTTCCCGCCAGCGTCTTGCCGTCCTGCAGCAGTCCCGGGCCCGGCGCAGCGCCGTAATTGCCGGTCTGCTCCTCGACGAGATGCAGACCGCGTTCGAGAGTCTGCTTGAAATTGGTTTCCTCGAACCGCAGCGTCTCGGCGATCAACGGCTGGGCGCGCAACAGCTCGGGAAAGGCCGCGCCCATCTGCTGCACCAGGGCCGGCACCAGCCGGCACATCAGCGGTTCCTTGCACCCGAGCATATGGGCGTGGCGCATCGCCCGCCGCATGATGCGCCGCAGCACATAGCCGCGCCCGTCCTTGCTCGGCAGCACGCCGTCGGCGATCAGAAAGGAGGAGGCGCGCAGATGGTCGGCGATGACCCGGTGCGACACCGCATGCGGGCCGTCCGGGGCGACCCCCGAGGCCTCGGCCGAGGCCATGATCAGCGCGCGGAACAGGTCGATATCGTAATTGTCGTGCTTGCCTTGCAGCACCGCCGCGATGCGTTCGAGGCCCATGCCGGTATCAATCGACGGCCGCGGCAGCGGCATCCGCTCGCCGCCCGGCTGCTGCTCGAACTGCATGAAGACCAGGTTCCAGATTTCGATGAAGCGGTCGCCATCCTCATCGGGGCTGCCGGGCGGCCCGCCGGGGATGCCCTCGCCGTGATCGTAGAAGATCTCCGAGCACGGTCCGCACGGGCCGGTGTCGCCCATCGCCCAGAAATTGTCCGAGGTCGCGATGCGGATGATCCGCGATTCCGGCAAGCCGGCGATCTTGGCCCACAGCCGCGCCGCGTCGTCATCCTCGGCGTAGACGGTGACGAGCAGCCGCTCCTTTGGCAGGCCGAATTCCTTGACGATCAGGTTCCAGGCCAGCTCGATCGCCCGCTCCTTGAAGTAATCACCAAACGAGAAATTGCCGAGCATCTCGAAAAACGTGTGATGCCGAGCGGTATAGCCGACGTTTTCGAGGTCGTTGTGCTTGCCGCCGGCGCGCACGCATTTCTGCGAGGTGACAGCGCGCTGATAGGGCCGCTTCTCGACGCCGGTGAAGACGTTCTTGAACTGGACCATGCCGGCATTGGTGAACAGCAATGTCGGGTCGTTGCGCGGCACCAAGGGGCTCGACGGCACGACCGCGTGGTCGTGCCGGGCGAAATAGTCGAGAAAGGCGGCCCGGATATCGTTGGTGGTCTGCATGGACAGAGTCTGGCCCTTTCCCGCCTTTCTTCCAAGGGGGCGGGCGCAAAGTGGTCGCGATCTTCGCTATAGTGGCGATCGGCATCGCCGTACAGAGCAATACCCGCCGAGCGGGCATGTCGCCCTCAATCGGCGGCGGGCAACAGGGCCAAGCCGCTCAGCCCGGCGATCGGGCGCTTCGTTGCCACCCGGATCTCGGTCCCCGGGACCCTATACAAATGGTCGAGACCGGTGCTGGCCGCGGTCTCGCGAGCAAGCGGGCTTTGCAAGCCGCGGGCGAAATAGATGACGCCGTCCAAATCGCGCGGAGTGGAGGTCAGCGAGAGCACTTGCTCGCCGCGGTAAAATTCGGGGGTCAGGGCGAGGACGCTCTGGTCCACCATGACCCGGCCCAGCGCCGTCGTTCGGCCCAGCCGGCCCAGCGCCTGATCTGTCGCTGCCTGGCGTGCCGCAGAGGGCAAGGCCGCGAAGCCTGCCGGCAGATCGATGTGCGCCGGGTTGTGCTGGTTGGGCGAGGGCGCGAACGACGCGAGAGTCAGCAGGGCGAACCCGCCGATCGGCTCGAGGATCGATCGGTCGTCCGGCGAATGCTGGCGCTGGATCAACAGCCCCGCGAGCGGCCAGAAGCTGGCGAACATGTAGGGGAAAGCATAATAGGAAGGCAACACGCCCTGCATGTCGCGGGCGGCTGCCAGGTGCAGGATTCCCCACGGCACAAACGCCGCGTAACCCAGGATCACCTGCGGGTTGCGCCGGGCGATCGCCCAGATCAGAGCCGCGAGCGCCGGCAACATCACATAGCCGCGAAACACCATCCAGCCGAGGAACCGCTCGCCCATCGTATAGAGAGACATGTCGGCGAAGGGCCGGCTTCCGAGATACTCGCTGGTCAGCAACGAATGCTCGCCAGCCAATACGTGCTGCAGCGAGACGACGATGGCGCTGTAGAGCAAGCCGGCGAGGGCAAATGCCACTGTCGGCCGCTGTTCGCGCCAGCTGGCGCCCTGCCACCACTGCCAGATCAGCGACAGCGATAGCAGCGCGAACAGGTGAAAGCCGGCATCCTCGCGGGTGCCCAGGCACAGAACGAAAAAGACCAGCGCGATGCCAATCCGCCGCAATGCCAGCGCGGCCAGAAACATCATGCCGGTGCCGACGAGGAACATCATGAAATGCGGGAACCGCGCGATCGCCAGGGCCAGGCCATCGAACGCAAAGAACAACGCCAATGCCGCGGCCATCAGGCATGCCGCCGGCCGCGTCATCCGATAACCCGACGTCAATAGCCAGAAGACCGCGATGGCTGGCAGAGCATGGGAAATGCCGACATAGGCCGCATAGAACTGGATCCGCGTCAGCGGAACCAGGCTGCCTAATGCCGATGTGACGACAAACACCGGCGAAACGTGAAGATTGAACCAGCTGATCCCGCCCTCGACGAAGAGCGGCTGATGCAGCAGCAGGTCGCCGTCGTGAATCAGGTAGGCGGACCAGCCGGCGTCGTGAAAGGCGTTCCCGACATCGTAGAAACTGTGGAGGATGTTGATGGCGTAGGCGAGGAACGGGACCAGGGCGACGGTGATCGCGGCGCCCGCCCTGACAATCAGCGGCAGCGAGCAGCGCGACAGCAATCCGCCGAGAACCGGCGTGCCGAGGGCAATGCTTCTGCTCATGCTGTTCGATACCGGTGACGCGCGGCGGCGGCCGGCATTCTACGGAAAACACGCTTAAGGGAGTGTGAAGCGCTGCCGCCCTCGCGACCTTGGATCTCGAACTCGGAGCCCCTATTCCACCTGCTTTTACAGGTAAAATACAGGTGCGGGTGGACGCCTATTCCTCGGCGGCGAGCTCGCCCGGCGCGGCCATCATCGCATCGGCGACGGGGCCGGCATTGCCGCGGATCGCCTGCTCGATCAGATCGCAGACTTCCGGATGCTCCTTCAGATACAGCTTGGCGTTTTCGCGGCCCTGACCGATCCGCTGGCCGTCATGGGAGAACCAGGCGCCGGATTTCTCGACCACCCCGGCCTGTACCCCGAGATCGATCAACTCGCCGCGTTTCGAGATGCCCTCGCCATACATGATGTCGAAATCGACCACCTTGAACGGCGGCGCCATCTTGTTCTTGACCACCTTGACGCGTGTCTGATTGCCGACCACCTGGTCGCGGTCCTTGATTGCGCCGATGCGGCGGATGTCGAGCCGGACCGAGGCGTAGAATTTGAGCGCGTTGCCGCCGGTCGTGGTTTCGGGGTTGCCGAACATGACGCCGATCTTCATCCGGATCTGGTTGATGAAGATGACCATCGCCCGCGACCGCGAGATCGAGCCCGTCAGCTTGCGCAAGGCCTGGCTCATCAGCCGGGCGTGCAACCCCATATGGCTGTCGCCCATCTCGCCTTCCAATTCCGCGCGCGGCACCAGGGCGGCCACCGAATCGACGACGAGCACGTCGATCGCGCCCGAGCGCACCAGCGTGTCGGCGATCTCCAGCGCCTGCTCGCCGGCATCGGGCTGCGAGATCAAGAGATTGTCGACATCGACCCCGAGCTTTCTGGCATAGGCCGGGTCGAGGGCGTGCTCGGCGTCGATGAAGGCGCAGGTGCCGCCGCCCCTCTGCGCCTCGGCGATGACATGCAACGCGAGCGTCGTCTTGCCCGAGCTTTCCGGTCCGTAGATCTCGACGACGCGGCCGCGCGGCAGCCCGCCGATGCCGAGCGCGATATCGAGGCCGAGCGAGCCGGTCGAGACGACGTCGACATCGGATGCCGCTTCGCGCGAGCCAAGCTTCATGATCGAGCCCTTGCCGAAGGCGCGCTCGATCTGGCTCAGCGCCGCATCCAAAGCCCGCTGCTTGTCCATCATATCCCTGTCCAACAGGCGCAATGCGGTCTGCATGATTCCGCTCCTCTTTATTCCACAGGCGGCCCACCCGTGCAACGCGCCGCCGAACCACTCATGTACCTATTTTGTTCTCATATTGCAACCCTGAAGTTTTGTAACCGGCCAGACGACAATCCGGGGCCAACCCCGTGCGAAATCGCGCTGCGGTTTACAACATTTTGCAATTCGATACCCGCAAACCCCCGCGGCTTTCCTAGACTCGCACGCCTTGGGGACAACGGCACGGAGGCAGGGGGATGCTCTACATCGTCGAGATCGAGGCCAATGACGGCGATCTGATCGGACAGATGAACCGGTTTCGCGAGTGGCTCGATCACATGCGGTACGAGCCGCTCGGCTTCCGGCGTACCTCGCGCGCCGATCGGTCGGCCTGCCGCGTCGATTTCGAGAACCAGATCGAGGCCAATGCATTCGCGCAGGCATTCGGCGGCCGCCTGCTCAGCGCGTCGCCCGCCTGAATCGGCTGAACACGCTGCGCCGGATATGACGAATAGGACACCGGCGGGCCGAAGAGCGACGCCGCACCGACGAGGACGAAGACCGGCGGAACGGGCTTGATTCCGCGCGCTAAAGCCCCATGCTTAGAGCGCCGTTCTTCTTCTTTAAATCCGTCCGGAGCCCCCGATGTTCATTCAGACCGAGCAGACGCCGAACCCGGCCACGCTGAAATTTCTGCCCGGCTGCACCGTGATGCCGTCGGGCACCGCCAATTTCACCGATTCGGGCATGACGGCACGATCGCCGCTCGCCGAACGGCTGTTCACATTGCCGGAGGTGACCGGCGTGTTTCTCGGCACCGATTTCATCACCGTCAGCAAGAATGGCGACAGCGACTGGCATCAGCTGAAGCCGGCCGTGCTGGCCGCGATCATGGAGCATTTCACCGCGGGCCGCCCGGTCATCCTGGCCGATTCGGGGGCGCCGGATGCCGCGGCGGATGGCGAGGAAGACGACGAAATCGTCACCCAGATCAAGGAATTGCTGGAGACCCGGGTGCGCCCGGCGGTGGCGATGGATGGCGGCGACATCATTTTCGAGGATTTCGAGGATGGCGTCGTCTACCTGCACATGCAGGGCTCTTGCTCGGGCTGCCCGAGCTCGACCGCGACCTTGAAGGCGGGGATCGAGAACATGCTCCGCCATTACATTCCCGAAGTCGTCGAAGTCCGCGCGGTCTAAAGGGGATCTCGTGACCGGGCTTGGCCCGGGCACCCGCGTCTTTGCTTTCCTTCTCGCCACTCCCTAAAGACGTGGATGCCGGGACAAGCCCCGGGCAAGGCGAGTTTTTGTGATACCGGACAAGAGCGCCAAGCTCACGCTGCTTGCAATCGACACGGCCGGTTCGGCCTGCTCGGTGGCGGTCGGCTGCGGCCCCGCCTTACTCGCAGCCGAATGCCAGACGATGCGCCACGGACACGCCGAGGTGCTGTTGCCGATGATCGACCGGGTCATGGAAGCTGCCGATCTGGCGCCCGCCGCGCTCGACGGTGTCGCCGTTGCGGTCGGACCGGGCGGCTTCACCGGCATCCGCGTCGGGCTTGGCGCGGCGCACGGCATCGCACTGGCGCTGAAGACGCGGCTGATCGGGGTCACCAGCTTCGCCGCGGTCGTCGCCAGGCTGGCGGACGCGGCGGCCGTCCCCGGGGCCGCGAAGGCGGCGCTGGTCGCGCTCGACAGCCGGCGCGACGATCTCTACGTGCAGCTGTTTGATCGCGCCGAGGCCGAGCCGCTCGCAGAACCGGCCGCCGTGCTGCCGGACGGGCTCGCCGATTATGTGGCGGGGTTCGTCGGCGCCGTGCCCATGCTGATTGCCGGCGATATGGCGGAGCAAGCCGCGGTGGTTCTCGGTGCCCATTTCGATGTCGCGATCGTGGCCGACTCGGCGCCCGATGCGCAAGGCGTGTTGGCGGCGGGGTTGCGCCGGATCGGACGCGATCCCGCCGGCAGCCCGCCACGCCCGCTCTATCTGCGGCCACCCGACGTGACCATGCCGAAGCGTCGCGAGCCGGTCCGCGCGGCAGGACGGTGAGTCGCGCGGTCATGCCCTTGCCGGCAGGCGCCGCCGAACCGCTCGCCCTGCTGCATGCCGCCTGCTTCCCCGAGGATCCGTGGGATGCCGAGGCGCTCCGCCGTATCCTCGCGCTAAGTGGCGGGTTCGGCTTTGCCGCTTGGGAAGCGGACACGCCGGTCGGCTTTGCGCTGGCCCGCGATCTCGGCAATGAGTGCGAAATCCTGTCGCTTGGGGTACTGCCCGATTTCCGCCGCGGGGGCCTTGGGCGGGCGCTGCTGCTCGCCGTGATCGGGGAGGCGGCGCGACAGGGACTGCCCTCGGTCGTGCTCGAAGTCGCCTCCGACAATGCCGCCGCGCGCGGTCTTTACGCCGCTGCCGGCTTTGTCACGGTCGGCCGCCGCCCGCGCTATTACCGCCGCGGTGGTGAAACGATCGACGCATTGCTCCTGCGATGTCCAGTAACGAGCGAGCCGCGCCGGATTTGAACTGATCTGATCCGCAACTCTATTCGCGGATTGTTGCGGTTCGCGTCAATGGCAACTGAAGATGCTCTTCCAAACGGGAAAAGATTGACGAAGCAAAGGTATTGCGCTGGAAGCGCGTATTAATTACATTCGCCGGTCACTTATTCCCAGGAACAGAGACATGGAAAGCACAGAGCAGCCCCGAGATTTGCTGACATTGACGACGGAAATCGTGGCGGCGCACGTGTCCAACAACACGGTGGCCGTCAACGATCTGCCGCAATTGATCAATCAAATCTATAGCTCGCTGGCCAATATCGGCGCCGCACCGGCTGCCCCGGCGGCGCGGCCGCAGCCCGCAATCAGCGTCAAAAAATCGGTTCAGCCCGATTACATCGTCTGCCTGGAAGACGGCAAGAAGCTCAAGATGCTGAAACGGCACCTGAAGACCGCCTACAACATGACGCCGGAATCCTACCGCGAGCGCTGGGGGCTGTCCTCCGATTACCCGATGGTCGCGCCGAATTATGCACGCCAGCGCAGCCGGCTCGCCAAGGAGATCGGGCTCGGGACGCGGGCACGCCGCGGCCGCGCCTGAGGAGGGACGGATCGGCAAGTGCCGATCTCGCCATAGGCCGTCCGACCGGTTTGGGCTATAGTGACGCCGGATAAGCCGCGGTCGGATCGCGACGCGATGATCTCACGCCTCGAGCAGCTCTGTCTCGACAAAGGCTTAAAGATGACCGAGCAGCGTCGCGTAATCGCGCGCGTGTTGTCGGATTCGGCCGATCACCCGGATGTCGAGCAGGTCTACCGGCGCGCCACCGAGATCGATCCGCACATCAGCATCGCCACGGTGTACCGTACGGTGCGGCTGTTCGAGGAAGCCAACATCCTGGCGCGGCATGATTTCGGGGACGGGCGGTCACGCTATGAGGAAATGCCGAGTGCGCATCACGATCACCTGATCGACCTGCAAAGCGGCCGGGTCGTCGAGTTCCGCAACGAGCAGATCGAGAAATTGCAGCAATTCATCGCCGACGAGCTTGGCTACGAGCTGGTCGGGCATCGCCTCGAACTTTATGCCGTGCCGCGGCGCGGCATAGCAAAACCAGGTCGAGAATAATGCCGAGCTTTTACCGGGCGCGGCATCGCGCCGCGCCGCGGGCGACCGGGCCGCTCTACCCTTTCCACAGCGACTGGAGCCGTGCAACGTGATCACCGGCACCGCCGCTGAGCCGGCCGCTGTCGTCGATGCATCGGCCGCGCGGCGCCCAACCGTCGCCGCCGCGGCCAGCCGGGTCGTCGACATCGGCTCGGGGTCGTTGCAGGTTCGGCTGGCGGAATGCGCCGCCGACATCGACGCGGCACAAGCCCTGCGCTATCGGATCTTTTACGAGCGTCTCGGCGCCCGGCCGCTTCCCGGCATGGAGCAGCAGCGCCGCGACAGCGACGCGTTTGACCCGCTCTGCGATCATTTGCTGGTGCTCGACCACAGCCGGGGCAGCGGCCTAGACGCCGTGGTTGGCACCTACCGGCTGATCCGGCGCGTGGCGGCGGCGCGCCACGGGAGCTTCTACTCGGCCGCCGAATACGATATCTCGCCGCTGATCGCCTATCCCGGCGAGATCCTCGAACTCGGGCGCTCCTGCGTCGATGCCGGCTACCGCGCGCGGCCGGTCATGCAATTATTGTGGAGCGGTATTGCCACCTATGTCTCTCACTACGACATCGCGGTGATGTTCGGTTGCGCGAGTCTGCCCGGCACCGACCCCGACGCCCTGGCAGTGCCGCTGTCCTATCTCTACCATCACCATCTGGCGCCACCGGCCTTGCGGGCGCGCGCCTTGCCGGAACGCTACGTCGATATGCGGCGACTTGAGCCTGGAGCGATCGATCCGGCGCGCACGCTGGCGGCGCTGCCGCCGCTGATCAAGGGGTATTTGCGGCTCGGCGGCTTTGTCGGCGACGGCGCCGTCATCGACGAGCAGTTCAACACCACCGACGTCTGCATCGTCGTCAAGACCGATCTGGTCACGGAAAAATACTCGCGTCACTACGAACGGCAATCGAAAGAAACATGGGCGGCGTAGAGCGCATGGGCTCGACGACGCTGCGGCTGTGGCGGCTGGCGATCTACCTCGCGTTCACCCTGCTGCTGATGCCGGTGCAGGCCATTGGCCTGGTGTTGCGGCAACGCTGGGTCGCGACCTTTCCGCGCTTCTATCACCGCTGCTGCTGCCGCATCCTCGGTCTGCGGGTGCGGCGGATCGGGCGGCCGACGGTGGTGCGGCCGGCGCTATTCGTCGCCAATCACATCTCCTATCTCGACATCATTGTCTTCAGTTCGCTAATCGCCGGTTCCTTCGTCGCCAAGCGCGAGGTCGCGCGCTGGCCGTTGTTCGGCCAGCTCGCCAAATTGCAGCGCTCGGTCTTCATCGACCGGCAGGTGCGCAGCACCGTGCAGCAGCGCGACAGCATCGCCGGGCGGCTCGCGGCGGGAGATGCGTTGATCCTGTTCCCGGAGGGAACGAGCGGCGACGGCAACCGGGTTCTTCCGTTCAAGAGCGCGCTATTCAGCGTCGCCGATCATTCGGCGACGGGTCCGGTCACGGTGCAGCCGGTGTCGATCGCCTATACCAGGGTCAACAGCATGCCGATCGGCCGGCGTTATCGGCCGTTGTTTGCCTGGTACGGGTCAATGGCGATGGCGCCGCATCTGTGGCGGGTAATGGGCCTCGGCACGATCGAGGTTGTCGTCGAGTTCCACCCGGCGACGACGCTGGCCGCCTGCGGCTCGCGCAAGATGCTGGCGCGCTATTGCGAGGACCGGGTCAAGAGCGGGCTCGCCGGCGCGCTGACCGGGCGGCGCCGGCCGCGCTCCGAAGCGCCACCGGAAGCAGAGCGTCGGCCCGCCACCGCCGATGTCGCGGCGCCGGCGCTCGGATGAGCAGAACCCTGGCGCGCAACAGATGCCAATGACGAAGCGTCTGTTTATCAACACCTATGGCTGTCAGATGAACGTTTACGATTCGGCGCGTATTACCGATCTGATGATGCCGCTCGGCTACACGCCGGCGGCGAGCGCGGATGGCGCCGATCTGGTCATCCTGAACACCTGCCATATCCGCGAGAAGGCAGCGGAGAAGGTGTTTTCCGAGCTCGGCATGATCCGCCGCCTGAAGCAGGCGCGGCAACGCCAAGGTGGCCGGATGCTGGTCGCGGTGGCGGGCTGCGTCGCGCAGGCCGAAGGCGAGGAGATCCAGCGGCGGGCGCCGTTTGTCGATATCGTGTTCGGCCCGCAGGCCTATCACCGGTTGCCCGAGATGGTGGCGCGGGCGCTCGATACAACGAGCGGCGGCATTCTCGACACCAGCTTTCCGGCCGAGGCGAAATTCGATTACCTGCCCGAGAGCGCAGGGGCTCCGGGGGTCAGCGCGTTTCTGACGGTGCAAGAGGGTTGCGACAAGTTCTGCACTTTCTGCGTCGTCCCCTATACGCGCGGCGCCGAATATTCGCGCCCGGCCGCGGATGTCGTCGCCGAGGCGCGGCGGCTTGTCATGGCAGGGGCGCGGGAGATCACGCTGCTCGGCCAGAACGTCAATGCCTATCACGGTGCTTCGCCCGACGGCGGAGAGTGGGGGCTCGGTGAGCTGATTTTCGCCCTGGCCCGACTGCCGGGACTCGACCGCATCCGCTATACGACCTCGCATCCGCGCGATGTCGATGACCGGCTGATCGCGGCGCATCGCGACGTGCCGCAGCTGATGCCGTTTCTCCACCTGCCGGTGCAGAGCGGCTCCGACCGAGTGCTGACGGCGATGAACCGGCGCCACACAGCCGGCCAGTACAAGCGCACGGTCGAGCGGTTGCGCGCGGTCCGCCCGGACCTCGCCCTGTCGTCCGATTTCATCGTCGGCTACCCCGGCGAGAGCGCGGATGATTTTCAGGCGACCCTCGATCTCGCCGCGGAAATCGGATTCGCGCAGGCCTTCTCGTTCAAATACTCGCCGCGGCCAGGAACGCCAGCGGCGACCGCCGCCGAGCCGGTGCCCGAGCCCGTCAAGGCGGATCGGCTCGCGACGCTGCAGGCCCTGTTGCAGCGACAACAGCGCGCCTTCAACGAAAGCTGCGTCGGCCACGTCCTGCCGGTGCTGTTCGAAAAGCCGGGGCGACATCCCGGACAGCTGGTCGGCCGCAGCCCGTATCTGCAGAGCGTCCATGCCGAAGCCGCAGCGGGTCGCATCGGGGAGATCGTGCCGGTCATGATAGCCGCCGCCGCGCCGAACAGCCTCGCCGGCATGATCGCCGAGCCGGGACTCGCCGAAGGAGGGCACGCGGCATGAGCGGTGCGCCGCCGCAAGTCGTTAGCGAGGCCGCCGCCGGGCGCAGCCAGATAGAGTTCGACGATAATCTGCTGTTGCCATTGCTCTATGGCGAGCGCGACCAGCATCTCGACCGCATCGAACGGCAGCTCGGCGTGTCATTGGTATCGCGCGGCAACCGGCTGGCGATCGCCGGCCCGGCTTCGGCGACCGAGGTCGCGCGGCTCACCCTGTCGCGGCTTTATGACCGGCTGAAGCGCGGCCACGAGATCGACCTCGCCGCGGTCGAGGCGGCGTTGCGGCTGGCGCAGGCCGAAACCGAAGACAAGAGCCTCAGCCTGTGGCGCGAGGATCCCGGTTTTCGAACCCGCAAGCGGCGGATCGCCCCGCGCTCGGCGGGCCAGGCCGCCTATGTCAAGGCGATGCGCGAGAGCGAACTGGTGTTCGGCCTGGGGCCCGCCGGCACCGGCAAGACCTATCTCGCGGTTGCTGCCGCGATCGATCTGTTGATGGGCGGCCAGGTCGAACGGGTCATCCTGTCGCGGCCGGCGGTCGAGGCCGGCGAGCGGCTCGGTTTTCTGCCGGGCGATCTGCGCGACAAGGTCGACCCCTATCTGCGGCCGATCTTCGACGCGCTCAACGACATGCTGCCGCCCGACCAGATCGCCAAGCGGCTGGCCAGCGGCGAGATCGAGGTGGCGCCGATCGCCTTCATGCGCGGGCGCACCCTGGCGCGCGCCTTCGTGATCCTGGACGAAGCGCAGAACACGACGCCGGTGCAGATGAAGATGTTCCTGACCCGGCTTGGCGAAGGCTCGCGCATGGTCGTGACCGGCGACCCGAGCCAGGTCGATCTGCCGACCGGCGCCCGCTCGGGACTTTCCGATGCGCTCGACGCCCTGCGCGATGTCGACAACATCGCGATCGTGCGCTTTACCGAGAAGGATGTGGTGCGCCATGCGCTGGTGGCGCGGATCGTCAGCGCCTATGACGCCCGCGACCGTGCAAGGGAGCTCCCTGGGCGCGGCAGCAACGAGCCGGCATGAGCGAGCGGTCCGCGTCGCCGTCGATCGAGGTGACGGTTTCCTGCGATGCCTGGTTCGACGACTGCCCTGACGCGGCGACGATCGCCGCGTGCGCGGCGCACGAGGCGCTTGTCGACAGCGCCGGTGGCGAGCGCCTGATCATTGACATCACGCTCGCCGACGATGCCGAGCAGCGGCGTCTCAACCGCACCTATCGCGGCCGGGACATGCCGACCAATGTCTTGGCGTTCCCGCAGGGGATGCCCGATTCGTCGCGACCGGACGCGCCGGTGCTGCTCGGCGACATCGTGCTCGCCCTCGAGACGGTGCGCCGGGAGGCGGCCGAGCAGCATAAGCCCCTGGCGAATCACCTGCGCCATCTCGTCGTGCACGGTGTGCTTCATCTGCTCGGCTTCGATCATGAAGAAGCCAAGCAGGCCGCCGCGATGGAAGCCCGCGAGATAAAGATACTGGTCGGGCTGGGGGTACCAGACCCCTATCGCGGTATTATGTGAGCACGGCAACCCGGGCCCCTTTTTGATGAGCGATACCGAGCCGCCGAGAAGCGACGGCCAGTCTGAGCCTCCCGAGCAACCGGGGTCGCTGTCGCGCTTGCGCACCCTGCTGCGGCTGCTGCGCCGACCGCGCGGCCAGCGCGAGACGATCGACGCCCTGGTCGCGACCGCCGCCACGGAACTCGGCACGCCGATCACGCCGCAGGAGCGGGTGTTGATCGGCAATGTCCTCAAAGGGCACGGGCGCAATGCCGCCGACGTCATGGTGCCGCGTGTCGACATCGTCGCGCTCGACGTCGATCAGCCCTTCCCGGAAGTCATCAAATGCATGGTCGAGCAGGGTCATTCGCGCATACCGGTCTACCACGAGACGCTCGACGACGTGATCGGCTTCGTGCACGTCAAGGACGTGCTCGGGCCGGTGGCGGACCGCCGGCCCGTTAAGCTGACGCGCCTGCTGCGCAAGGTCCTGTTCGTCGCGCCGTCGGTGCCGATCCTCGACCTGCTCGTCCAGATGCGGCAGGCGCGCACCCACATCGCGATGGTGATCGACGAATTCGGCGGCATCGACGGGCTGGTGACGATCGAGGATCTGATCGAGGAGATCGTCGGCGAGATCGAGGACGAGCATGATGTCGACGCGGCGCCGGTGCTGATCGAGCGGCCGGACGGCAGCATCATCGCCGATGCGCGGATCCCGATCGAGGCACTCGAAGAACAGCACGGCGCCCGGCTGCGCCCCCCCGGCGACCAGGAATCGGTGGATACGCTGGGCGGGCTCGTCTTCACGCTGGCCGGAAGGGTGCCGAAACGCGGCGAGGTGATCGCTCATCCCGACGGCATCGAGTTCGAGGTGCTGGACGCCGATCCCCGGCGGATCAAGCGGCTGCGGGTGCGCGGCCTGCCGGCGGCAAATGGCGGCAAGGGTATCGCCAATGCCTGACAGCACTCCCGGCAACTCCCCTGGCAGCTCGGCGCTGCGGGTTCATCCCGGCTCCCGCTTGGAAACGCCATTGTGCCGGTTGGCGCAGGAGATCGCGGCGCTGGCAGGGTGGCGGCGTTATGGCCTCGCGTTCGTGCTCGGCGCGCTGCTGGCCGGCGCGTTGCCGCCGATCGATCTGACGCCGTTGATCTTCATCGCTTTCCCCGGGCTCTTATGGCTTGACGAGGGCAGCGCCAGCATCTGGGCGTCGGCTCGGCTGGGTTATGTGTTTGGGCTCGGATTTTTTGTCGCCGGCCTTTATTGGATCGCTGCCGCATTGTTCGTCGACATCGGCAGTTTCTGGTGGGCCTTGCCCTTCGCCGTGCTGGGCCTGCCGGCATTGCTGGCGTTGTGGCCGGCAGCGGCATTGCTCGTCACCGCTTTCGGCAGCTCGCGATGGCGCTTGTCGGCGGATCTGCGGATCTGCCTGTTCGGCGCCGCGTGGTGCGCCGCCGAATGGGGACGCGGCCATGCCTTGACCGGATTGCCGTGGAACCTCATTGGCTACGCCTGGTCGGGCGGGTTTCCCGGCTCGCTGCTCGTTCTGCAGAGCGTCGCCTGGATCGGCATTTACGGGTTGAGCTTTCTGACGGTGCTGGCGGCCGCCCTGCCGGCCTTGCTCGGCACGCCGTCGCTGCTGCCGCTTTCCGGGTTGCGGCGGGCGGCTCCGGCAATAGCCGCGTTATTGCTGATCGCGGTGCCGGCGGCGGCCGGGGCGGTTCGGCTGCAGCTGTTGCCGACCGTCTCGACCGCGACCTGGCTGCGTCTGGTGCAGCCGTCGATCCCGCAGAGCCTGAAATGGGACCCCGGCGCGGCCGACGCGAATTTCCACCGGCTGATCGAGCTGAGCGCGAGCCCTGCCGATCATCCGCTCGCCGCGGTGCTGTGGCCCGAAGCGGCGGCGACCTTTCTGATCGAGCGCGATGCCGCGCGCCGGACGGCAATCGCCGCAGTGGCGCCGAAAGAGGGTTATGTGATTACCGGCGCGTTGCGCGGCAATCCGCCGCCCGGTCCGGTGGTGCAGGTGTGGAACAGCATCGAAGCGGTGGATCATAACGGCGCGATCCGCGCCAGTTACGACAAGGCGCATCTCGTGCCGTTCGGCGAATATGTACCGTTTGGCGACTGGCTGCCGATCCGCGATCTCAGCGTAGGCGCGATCGATCTGAGTGCCGGCCCCGGCCCACAGATGATTGTCCTACCAGGACTCCCGAGTTTCGCACCGCTGGTCTGCTACGAGGCAATCTTTCCGGCCGCGGGCATCAATCGGAACGCAAGTCCGGGCTGGATCCTGAACGTGACCAATGATGCGTGGTATGGTCGCAGCTCCGGTCCCTTCCAGCATTTCGCGATCGCCCGCACCCGCGCGATCGAGGAAGGGCTGCCGCTGGTCCGCGTCGCCAATAACGGCATCAGCGGCGTCGTCGATGCGGCCGGCCGCGTCCTCGCCCGCACCAGCCTCGATGCGATTGGCTATGCCGACATCGCGTTGCCCGAGCCGGGTCCGCCGACGCTTTACGGCCGCACCGGCGACTGGATGTTTCTGGCCCTGCTGATCGCCGGCCTCGTCCCGGTCCTGACCCGCCTGCGACACTCGGCCGCTTGAGCAAAGGGGCGCTGCTGCACTCGCCGGTTGATCTTTACCATTTAAGGTTGTGCGTCGCCATTGACCGCATACGATTGTATGCAATATCACGCTCGTGCCGTTGGATTGTGCGCGAGCGCCGATGCCGAGATCAGCAAGACCGGGAGGACGTGGCCGCCGCGAGGCGGACACGCCGCACCCGGTCGACATCCATGTCGGCTCGCGCGTCCGGCTGCGCCGAATTGAATTGGGTATCAGCCAGGAGAAGCTCGCGGCCGAGCTCGGGCTGACCTTTCAGCAGGTGCAAAAATACGAGCGCGCCGCCAACCGCATCAGCGCCAGCCGGCTGTTCCACATGGGCAAGCTTCTCGATGTAAAGGTCTCGTTCTTCTACGATGGCTATAGTGACGCAGGCGCTCCCTCGGGGTTTGCCGAACCGCCGGCGGAGGCGTTCCAGTCCGATCTGCTGCAGCGGCGCGACACGATCGAGCTCGTCAATGCGTTCTACGCGATCGACAACCCGACATTGCGCCGCCAGTTGCTCGATCTGGCGAAAGGTTTGGCCGCTGGGCGCGAGACGAAGTAGCCTCGGGCCGTGCAATGCACCCTTTCGGGAGCGCCCAGCTGGGGAGGCCTCTGGGAAGATCGGGCTTGACGCTCGCGGCGCGGCATTCGACAACAAGGCACAGGGCCAGCGGGCCGATCGCATCACGATCGGAATGTACCGCCGATGGCACCCCCAGGGGATGGTGTAGCCTGTTTAACAGGAGATGCTCTTGGCGAAGCACGATTTTGTTTTTACCAGCGAGTCGGTCTCGGAGGGCCATCCCGACAAGGTTTGCGATCGCATTTCCGATGCGATCGTCGACACGTATCTCGCGGCCGAGCCGCAGGCGCGTTGCGGCGTCGAGACGATGGCGACCACCAACCGCATCGTGCTGGCCGGCGAAACACGCGGTCCGGCCTCGATCACCAAGGACATGCTGATCGATGTGGCGCGCCACGCAGTCCGCGACATCGGTTATGAGCAGGAAGGGTTTCACTGGCAACGGGCGCAGATCGAGTGCTTCATCCATCCGCAATCGAGCGATATCGCCCAGGGCGTCGACGCCCTGGGCAACAAGGATGAGGGCGCCGGCGACCAGGGCATGATGTTCGGCTATGCCTGTACCGAGACCCCCGAGCTGATGCCGGCGCCGATCTTTTACGCCCACGCGATCCTGCGCTCCCTGGCGGAAGCGCGCCATTCGGGAGCGGCCCCCTTGCTCGGCCCCGACGCCAAGAGCCAGGTCACCCTGCAATATGTCGGCGGTAAGCCGGTCGGAGCGGCGGCGGTGCTGATCTCGACGCAGCATGATCCGAGCATCGGCCCCGAGGAGGTGCGTGAGATCGTGCGGCCGCATGTCGTCAATGTCCTGCCCCAGGGCTGGATGTGCGACGAGGCGCATTTCTACATCAACCCGACCGGCCGCTTTGTGATCGGCGGGCCGGACGGCGACTGCGGCCTGACCGGACGCAAGATCATCGTCGATACCTATGGCGGCGCGGCGCCGCATGGCGGCGGGGCGTTTTCCGGCAAGGACCCGACCAAGGTCGATCGCTCGGCCGCCTATGCTGCGCGCTATCTCGCGAAGAACGTCGTCGCGGCCGGCCTCGCCGAGCGCTGCACGATCCAGGTCGCCTATGCGATCGGCATCGCCAAGCCGCTGTCGGTTTATGTCGAGACCGACGGCACGGCCAAGGTCGACGAGGACAAGCTGTCGCGCGTCCTGCAGGAGCTGATGGATCTGTCGCCGCGCGGCATCCGCACCCATCTCGGGCTGAACAAGCCGATTTATGCCCGTACCGCCGCCTACGGTCATTTCGGCCGCGCGCCGGAGCCGGATGGCGGCTTCTCCTGGGAGCGGCTCGACCTCGTCGACGAGCTGCGCCGCGCGTTCTGAGTTAACCGTCATTCCGGGGCGCCGCAAAGCGGCGAGCCCGCGAGATTGCTTCGCTTCGCTCGCAATGACAGCAAACATCGTCATTGCGAGGAGCGCCGGTACGCTATCGCCTCGACCTGGGCAGGGTTTTGGCTGAGCCGTCGGTTCCACCCGGCAGACTTTACGGCCGGCGGCGAGCAAGGCCGTTGCGGCCCGGCCAGCGCCGGCTGCAGCAGGAGCTGCTGCCGCGGCTGACAATCGATCTGCCGGAAGCGGGGCCGCTCGATCCGCGTTCGTTGTTTCCGATGCCGGTCCGCGATGTCTGGCTCGAGATCGGGTTCGGCGCCGGCGAGCACCTGGCCGAACAATCCGGGGGGCATCCCGAGATCGGTTTTATCGGCTGCGAGGTGTTCGAGGACGGCATCGCGCGTCTGCTCGGCGAGGTGGCGCGCCGCGGCCTCGGCAATATTCGCCTGTTCACCGACGACGCGCGGTTGTTGCTTGCCGCGTTGCCGCCGCGCTCGATCGGGCGCGTGTTCATCCTGTTCCCGGATCCCTGGCCAAAGCGGCGGCACCACAAGCGCCGGCTGGTCGCACCGGCGACGCTCGACCTGTTGGCGGCTGCGATGAGCGATGGGGCGGAGCTGCGCCTCGCCACTGACGATCGCGGCTATCTCGCCTGGATGCTGGAACACACGATTGCGCATCCGGATTTTGTCTGGCTCGCGCGGCGCCCCGCCGATTGGCGCGAGCGCCCGGACGACTGGCCGGCGACCCGCTACGAGGCGAAGGCGCGCGCCGCCGGGCGCATGCCGGCTTTTCTGTGCTTTCGGCGGCGGCCGCGCGGCTGAAGCCTCGATGGCGCGGCTGCGCTAGACTGCGTAGGTTTTCGTAAACCCCGCCTCCGTGGGTGACGCATGAGCGAGCTCGATCCGATCCCCTATTCCGATGCCCAGCTGCGCGCGATCCTCGAACGGGTGCGCACGATCGCAATGGTCGGGGCCTCGTCCAACTGGAACCGGCCCAGCTATTTCGTGATGAAATACCTGCAGGGGAAGGGCTACCGGGTGATCCCGGTCAACCCGGGCATCGCCGGCGAGGAATTGCTCGGCGAGAGAGTCTATGCCTCGCTGCGCGATATTCCCGACAACATCGACATGGTCGATGTGTTCCGCGCGGCCAAGGAGACGCCGGCGATCGTCAAGGATGCGATCGCGATCGGCGCTCAGGTGGTGTGGATGCAGCTCGGGATCCGCAACGATGAGGCGGCGGCGATCGGCGAGGCGGCCGGCCTCGAGATCATCATGAACCGCTGCCCGAAGATCGAATTTGGCCGGCTCGCCGGCGAATTGTCGTGGAGCGGCGTCAACAGCGCGATCATCCAGAACCGCGCGCCGCAGGCGCCGCGTCCCCGGTCAGTCAAAGGGGGCCGCGCCAAGGAGCGCCCGTCTTCGTCGCATAATCTCAGCTACGGCTTCGAGACCCGGACGATCCATGCCGGCGCGGCGCCGGACCCGGTGACCGGGGCGCGCTCGACGCCGATCTATCAGACAACGGCATACGTGTTCGACGATGTCGACCACGCCGCCTCGCTCTTCAACCTGCACAATTTCGGCTACATCTATTCGCGCCTGACCAACCCCACAGTGTCGGTGCTGGAAGAGCGCATCGCCAGCCTCGAAGGCGGCCGCGCCGCGGTCGCCGCGGCGTCCGGTCATGCCGCGCAATTCCTGATCTTTTTCACCCTGATGCAGCCGGGCGACGAGTTCGTCGCCTCGCGCAACCTCTATGGCGGCTCGCTGACCCAGTTCGGCCTGTCGTTCAAGAAGCTCGGCTGGACCTGCCATTTCGTCGACCCGACCGATCCGGAGAATTTCCGCCGCGCGCTGACCCCGCGATGCAAGGCGATCTTTGTCGAGAACCTCGCCAATCCCGGCGGCATCATCGTCGATATCGAGAAGGTCGCGGCGGTGGCGCACGAGGCCGGCGTCCCGCTGATCGTCGACAACACGCTGGCGACGCCCTATCTGTGCCGGCCGTTCGAGTGGGGCGCCGACATCGTCTGCCATTCGACGACCAAGTTCCTGTCCGGCCATGGCCATTCCCTGGGCGGCATGGTCGTCGAATCCGGACGGTTCGACTGGTCGCAGGGCAACCGTTTCCCGTCATTGACCGAGCCCGAGCCGGCCTATCACGGCCTCAAATTCTTTGAGAATTTCGGCGATTTTGCCTTCACGACAAAGGCGCGTGCGGTGGCGTTGCGCGATTTCGGCCCAACCCTGTCGCCGATGAATGCGTTCCTGACCCTGACCGGCGTCGAGACCTTGCATCTGCGCATGGACCGGCATGTCGAGAATGCCAAGAAAGTGGCGGAATTTCTCGCCCACCATCGGAAGGTCGCCTGGGTCTCCTATGCCGGGCTGGAGAGCAGCCCCTATTACGCGCTGGCCCGCAAATACGTGCCGAAGGGCGCCGGCGCGGTCTTCACCTTCGGGGTCAAGGGCGGCTACGAGGCCGGGATCAAGCTGGTCGAGAATGTCGGGCTGTTCTCGCATCTCGCCAATATCGGCGACACCCGCAGCCTGATCCTGCACCCGGCCTCGACGACGCACCGCCAGCTCTCCGACGAGCAGCGCGAGGCGGCCGGTGCCGGCCCCGATGTCGTGCGCCTGTCAGTGGGGCTCGAAACCGCCGAGGATCTGATCCGCGACCTCGACGAAGCCTTGGCTGTCACGGCTGTCTGATCTGCGATTTGGGCTGTGTTGATCGACTGGACCGGCATGCTACGGTGCCGGCCTTCGATCAAAGCCCCCCAATCACAAAACCGGAGGAAGCCATGGCCCAATCGCAAGCAAATGCGTCGCGCGACGCGGTCCGCGATGTCGTTCCCGACCTGATCAATTACAGCGAGAAGGTGCTGTTCGGCGAGGTCTGGGAGCGTCCGGGGCTGAAGAAGCGCGACCGCAGCCTGATCGTCGTCGCGACGTTGATCGCGCTCGGCCGCGAGCGGCAATTGCCGGGCCATCTCAACCGCGCCCTCGACAACGGCGTCACCAAGCAGGAAATCAGCGAGATCATCACGCACCTCGCCTTTTATGCCGGCTGGCCGGCGGCGATGACCGCGGCGCAGATCGCCAAGGACGTTTTCGCGACACGATAAGCCGTCGAAACCCCTCTCCCGCATCGCGGGAGAGGGAGGGGACCGGCGCGAAAGCGCTGGGAGGGTGAGGGTCTTTCGGTCGGCGGACGTCCCTCACCCGCCTTCGGGCTTCGCCCTCAGGCATCCTCTCCCCCGATGCGGGAGAGGGGGATCTTATTCGGGAGATATCGCATGAAAGTCGGTTTCATCGGGCTTGGCACGATGGGCGCCAGCATGGCGGCCAATCTGCAGAAGGCGGGGCATGAGCTCGTCGTCCACGACATCCGCCGCGCCGCCGCCGAGCGCCATCTCGCGGCTGGCGCGGTATGGGCCGACAGCCCGAAGGCGCTCGCCGAGCAATGCGAAATCATCTTCACCTCGTTGCCCGGCCCGCCGGAGGTCGAGGCGGTGGCGCTCGGGCCGAACGGCCTCCTCGCCGGGATGAAGGACGGCAGCGCCTATTTCGACCTGTCGACCAACTCGCCGACACTGGTGCGCGAGATTAATCGGCGGTTCTCCGAGAAGCACGTCTACATGCTCGACGCGCCGGTCAGCGGCGGACCGCGCGGCGCGGCGTCCGGGCGGCTGGCATTGTGGATCGGCGGCGACGAGCAGATCTTCAACCGCCACAAGAAGGTGCTCGACGCGATCGGCGATCAGGCCCGCTATATCGGCCCGATCGGCGCCGGCTCGGTGGCGAAGCTGGTGCACAATTGCGCCGGCTACGCGATCCAGACCTGCCTCGCCGAAGTGTTCACGATGGGGGTCAAGGCCGGCGTCGAGCCGCTCGCCTTGTGGGAGGCGGTGCGCCAGGGCGCCGGCGGCAGGCGCCGCACCTTCGACGCCCTCGGCGACCATTTCCTGACGGACAGCTACGATCCGCCCGATTTCGCGCTGCGCTTGGCGCACAAGGATGTGACCCTCGCGACCGAGCTGGCGCGCGAACTCAAGGTGCCGATGCCGATGGCCAATTTGGCGCACGGCGAATTGACCGCGGCGTTGAACCGCGGCTGGGACGGCCGTGACTCACGCGTCGCGATGCAGCTGCAAAAGGAACGCGCCGGAGTCACGATCAAGGTCGACCCGGCGGCGGTCAAGGCGGCGCTGGAACGCGACGGAAAACCCTAGCGCAGCGTTCCAGTCGGCAGGAAGTGTGTCGGCGGTTGCGGCTGCCGCGCGCGGTGCAGGCGGCGGAGCAGGTAGGCAAGGCCGAGCCCGGCCACGATCAGCGCGCCGCCGATCAGCGGGCGATGAGTGATCCACGCCGCGGCGATCACGATCAATGTCAATGGCAGGGCGAGCAGCAATGCCAGCATGAAGGCGCCGATATCGGCCAATGTCTCGAACAACGGGACCACACCCAACAGTACCGTCAGCGGGCTCGCCATCAGCAGGAATCCGACCAGCATCAGCACAAAGCCGACGGCCCGCAGGATCCAGGTCAGCAGGCTTTCCTCCTGCGCCTTCTCGCGGAACATCGCGGCGGCCGGGACGACACCGGGTTCGGCCAGCACGATCCGGTAGCCATTGGCCGTGCTGAACGGCGCCAACGTATTGCCGGCCTGCGCGGCGACGACGCTCATCGTCTGCGACGGCACCGCGATGTAGCGGACCCTGATGTCACCGATCGCGGGTGCTGCCGGATCCTCGCCGCGGTAGAGCGTGTCGCCGGACTTACGGTAATCGGCGGGCAGGGTGGTCGCGCGCGATGCGTCGTATGCTGCGTAGGCCGACACCGCCTCCAGCAGCCCGTGATCGACGCGATAGGGCCCGAGCTGGACGTCCTGGCTGTCGAGCGTTGCCGAGTAGATCGCCATCGGCGGGTTGCGATGCCCGCCTGCCTCGTGGAAATGACCCGAATCGACCGCGTGGTCCGACCATTCCTTGTGATAGCTGTAGGTCGTTTCGGTGGTCTCGGAACCGCCGAGGTTCTTTTGCGAGCGGGTCGATTTCTGCTCGGTCCACTGGAACATCTCGACGCTGCGCTTCAAGCGCAACAGATCGTCGCCGCCGACCCCGAAAGCGGTGTCCCGCGCCGGCGCGCGCGTCGTCATCGCGCCGGAGAGATGCACCAGCTTATTGTTGTTGGCGGGATCGACCGCCGCCGCATTCGCCTCGACGAGCTGCCGCGCTCCCTGGTCCAGCGCACGAATCGCCTCAACGGCGCGCCCCTCGTTCCACCACAACAGGACGATGCTGCCGATCACCAGCAGCACGCCGATGACGGCGCCGACAAAGCTCTGCACGATGCGCTGCAGCCACCCGGTGGTCGTCACCTCGGTGACGCTGTCATTGGAATATTCTTCGCTCATCTGCGGTCCCCCGAAGCACGCCGCGCGATATTATATCACTCCGAAGCAAGACGGATGCGCTGTACACACACCAGGGGGTTGTTCGGGGTAACACGACACGTGCTACACAATGGTGCACATGAGCAAGACGATTACCCTGAGCGAGGCCAGCCGGGCTTTCTCGCGATGCATTCGCGAGGTGGAAGCCGGCGAGGAATTTGTCGTCACTCGGAGAGGCCGACCTGTCGCGCGGGTCGTCCCGGTACGGAAAAGCGCGTGCTGACACGGGAACAAGAGGCAGCCCGCGCCCGGACCCTTGAACGGATGAAGAAGGGTTGGAATCTCGGTATAGAATTCCGCTCGATCGCGATGCGCTCCACCAGCGACGGTAGCAAGAGCCTCACGGATCACCTGTGATCCGGATCGGCATCGATGTCGGCGGCACGTTCACCGATCTGGTGGCGATTGATGAAGAGAGCGGCGCGGCGCGGCACTTCAAACTGCCGTCGACGCCGTCGGATCCGGCGGTCGCGATTGCCGACGGAGTCGCGGCGCTATTGCAGAGGACCGGCGCGTCGGGCGACGCCATCGCCTTTCTCGGCCACGGCACGACGGTGGTCACCAATCTGATCATCGAGCGGCGCGGCGCGGCGACTGCGCTGCTGACGACCGCGGGCTTTCGTGACGTCATCGAGATCGGCCGCCAGACCCGCCCCGATCTCTACGACTACACGGTCGAGCGGGCGCCGTCGCTGGTGCCGCGTCACCGACGGATCGAAATTGTCGAGCGGCTCGATGCCGACGGCAACGTGCTGGCGCCGCTCGATGAAGAGGCGGTGGCGCGCGCCGCCGCTACGCTCCAAAAGGAAGGCGTCGAGGCGGTCGCGGTCGGCTTTCTGCACGCCTACCGCAACGACATCCACGAGCGCCGCGCCGGCGAGATCCTGCGCCGGCTGATGCCCGGCGCCTTCATCGCGCTGTCCTCCGAGGTGCTGCCAGAGTTCCGCGAATACGAGCGGCTGTCGACGACGGTCGTCAACGCCTATGCCGGTCCGCGCATGGCCGGCTATCTCGACGGGTTTGCGCGCGACATGAGGGCGGCTGGGGTGCTTGTCACGCCCTATGTCTTCCACTCGAATGGCGGGCTGATGTCGGTCGCGACAGCGTCGCGCTTTCCGGTGCGAACCTGCCTGTCGGGGCCGGCCGCCGGAGTCATCGGCGCGGCAGCGATCGGGGAGGCGACCGGCTTTCCCGACCTCGTCACCTTCGATGTCGGCGGCACCAGCACCGATGTGTCGCTGGTCGAGGCCGGGCGCCCGGCCTTCACCGCGGAGCGCGTGGTCGCCGGTTACCCGGTGCGGGTGCCGATGGTCGACATCCAGGTGATCGGCGCCGGCGGCGGCAGCATCGCCGGGCTCGACGACGCCGGCGCGCTGAAGGTCGGGCCGACGAGCGCCGGCGCCGATCCGGGACCGGCCGGATATGGCCGCGGCGGGCAGAGAGCGACGATCACCGACGCCAATCTGCTGCTCGGCCGACTCAACCCGGCGACGTTGCTCGGCGGCCGATTGCCGGTCGATCTGGCGGCGGCGAGGCGCGTGCTGCAGGAGCAGGTAGCGGCCCCGCTCGGCCTGCCGATCGAGATGGCGGCCGAGGGCATCCTGCGCATCGCCAATGCCGGCATGGCGCGGGCGATCCGCTCGATCTCCACCGAGCGCGGCCACGATCTGAGGCGCTTCGCGCTGTTCGCCTATGGCGGCGCGGGCCCGCTGCATGCCGGCGATGTCGCGCGGGAGCTCGGCATGCCGCGGGTCATCGTGCCGGCCGAACCCGGCACCCTGTGCGCCCGCGGCATTCTTCATTCCGATTTGAGCTTCGACCTGGCGAAAACCCGGATCACGCCGGCCCGCCCGGAAACCTGGCCCGAGATCGCGGCCGCGTTCGCCGAGCTGGTGGGCTCGGCGGCGGAGATCCTCGATCGCGAGCGGGTGCCCGAGGCGGATCGCCAAACGCTTCACGGCGTCGATGCGCGCTACGAGGGGCAGAATTTCGAGGTGCATGTCGCGCTCGACGGGCTCGCGCCAGGCAGCGATGCGGATGCGCTCGACGGCGAGTTCGCAAGGCGCTTCGGTGCCGCCCATCGCGCCGCCTATGGCTATGATATCCCCGGCCGGCCGGTCGAGATCGTCACGTTGCGGCTCAAGATGATCGGCGCGGTCCGGAAGCCGCGTATCCTGGCTCCCGCCGACGACAGCACCCGCGGCAGCTCGGAAACCGGTCGGCGCCTGGTTTATTTCGACCGGACGACCGGCTGGGTCGAAACGCCGGTCCACGATCGCGGCCGCCTGCCGGTCGGCGCCGAGATCGCCGGACCAGCAGTCATCGAAGAGATGAGCGCGACGACGCTGCTCCATCCCGGCCAGCGCGCGACCGCGGACGCCGCCGGCAATCTGATTGTGACGGCGATCCCGGAATAGCACTGCCAGAGAGGGGCTGCCTCAAGCTCCGCCGCAGTCGCGCTCGCTGACCGGCCCGCCGCGGGGTGAAACCGGACAGAGGTGAAGTTGCTGTTCTCTTATCCGCTCGGCGGGTTATTGTCGTCGGGTCATTGGGGAGTAGCCGCCCTCGTATAGCGAGGGGCCCGCGTCAACACACTTGGCTTCGGTCATGGCGCGGGCATCCGAAGGGACTGGCGAGACCTTTGGCATCGGTTTCCTGTACCCGGGTCGGGCGGAGGGGGCCGTGCCAAGGTTGCTCTGCCGCCCGACCCCCTGACCTGCCGCATGGAAGCCTTTCTGGTATCAACCCTCGTCGTCGGCCTCGCCGAAATCGGCGACAAGACGCAGATCCTGTCGCTGATCCTCGCGGCGCGTTTTCAGCGTCCGGTGCCGATCATTTTCGGCATCTTGTTCGCCACCCTCGCCAATCATGCCGTGGCGGGGTTGGCCGGCGTGCTGTTCGGCAGCCTGCTCGGTGGCGGGTGGATGCGGTGGATCCTCGGGATCTCGTTCCTCAGCGTCGCGATCTGGGCATTGTTTCCGGACAAATACGAGGGCCGCCCCGAGGCGGCTAGCCGGTTCGGGGTCTTTGCCGCGGCGCTGGTGGCATTCTTTCTGGCTGAAATCGGCGACAAGACGCAAATCGCCACGGTCGGGCTCGCGGCCCGCTTCGAGCAATTCTATCCGGTCGTGATCGGCACCACGCTGGGCATGATGCTGGCGAACATCCCGGTCGTCGTGATCGGCGACCGGATCGCCGGCAGGCTACCGGTCAAGGCGATCCGGCTGGTTGCGGCGGCGGTTTTCGCCGCGCTGGGCGTGCTGACGATCGCCGGTATCGGCGGCTGAGCCAGCCGGCGCGCGACGTCCGATCAGATCGCGTCGAGCTGCCAGGCGACGTCGTTGGCGATGCCCCAGAGATAGCCGATATCGGTCTGGCCGACGAGCGCATAGGCTCGGCCGTGGTGCCGCCAGTAGAGCATGTTGACGTCCTGCCGCCGGTCGAAGGTCGGCTGAATGTCCGGTTGCTTGGAGGCGCCGATGACCAGGGTCAGCGGCCCGATCGCCTTGTTGTCGGTCGTGTAGACGAGCTGTGCCGCCGGCCGCCCCTCGACGACGACCAGACGCGCGCCGCGGAAGCTGAGGCCCCACGGCTTCAAATCGGGCAGCCTGACCTGCTGGGGCAGGTTCTGGCTGATCTTTTGCAGCGCCTCGCCGGTATCGCCGCCGGCCGGCACGTCGATCAGCATCGAATCGCCGGCGCTGACGACCAGCTTGTAATACCCGGCGGCGTTGTCGAGCCAGGTGCCGTTTGCCGCTGCCGCGGCCAGCCGCTGCTCGACGGCCGGGTTGGCCGAATTCAGCCCGCCGACCGCGAGATAGCTCCCGGCGCCGCCGAATACCAGCCCAAACAGGCCCGCCGCGGCGGCAATGCCGATGCCCCAGCGTCCTGCCGGCATGCTGACGATCGCCCGCTGCGGCCGTTTCAAGACCAAAATTTCCGCTTCATAGGCCATAGACGCCGCGCCGCCGCTTTCGCCGCGCGCCGCCGCGATCAGCCGCTCGGGGACCGGCTCGTTAACGATATCGGCATAGGCGCTGCGGACGAGGGTCGCCGATTGCGCCAGCCCGGCGAGCCGGTCGCGCGCCTCGGCATCGGCCGCGAGCCAGGCTTCGACGTGCTGGCGCTCGGCGGCGTCGAGCTCGCCGTCGAGATAGGCGACGAGCGTATCGTCACTGCGCTTCTGCATTTTTCAAACTCCTGCGGCTTCCGCCGCCGGTTTCCAAGTGCTGCTGCAAGGCGATGCGGGCGCGGGCCAGGCGGCTCATGATCGTGCCGACCGGCACACCGGCCGCCACGGCGGCCTCCTTGTAGCTGAGGCCCTCCACCGTCACGAGCATCAGCGTGGTGCGCTGATCAGGCGGCAGAAGCTGCACGGCGCGGCGCACCTCGGCCAGCGCCAGCCGCGCCTCGATCGTGCGCACCGCGGAATCCGATCCCAGGCGCTCCTCAGCGACATCGCCGTCTTCCTTGCGGACCTCGCGGGCCCGGAGTTGGTCGATCCAAAGGGTCTGCACAATCCGAAACATCCAGCTATCGAACCGGGTGCCCTCCTGAAATTGATGCTCCCGTGCGAGCGCCCGCTCGCACGCCGCTTGAACAAGGTCGTCGGCCTCGCTCGCCGTACCGGTGAGACCGCGCGCAAAGCGCCGCAACCGCGGCAGAACCGCGATCAGCTGATCGCTGAAGCGCTGGCTCACCGGATCGCCGCGGTCAGCCGCACGAACCGGCGCTTCTGCCTGTTTCCAACGGAACGACAACGTGCCTCCTGGTCCTTTATTCCCGTCATAGGGCGGCCGGCGATGGGGGATCTCGCGGCTTTTGCATCAAATATTCCCGCCGCGCGGCTCTATGTGC
>Ga0210400_10000211_pt1 | contig 74107 bp, 67 predicted proteins | sample IncBWH26MmetaG_FD_155456 | JGI IMG/M metagenome (GOLD analysis project Ga0210400, IMG submission 155456) | Forest soil microbial communities from Barre Woods Harvard Forest LTER site, Petersham, Massachusetts, United States - Inc-BW-H-26-M | ecosystem: Environmental > Terrestrial > Soil >...
CTCCTTCCTTGGCCATGGCTATGGCGCATGCGCGTCCAATCCCACTACCCGCGCCGGTAATGATCCCAATCTTCCCTTTCAGACGTTCGCTCATGGCAATCAGTCTAGCTGAAAGGCGCGACGTCGCGGCGGACTCCATGAAGCTGCCGCTTTACAACGTGGGAAAAAAGAGTTGGAGCCGGCTAGCGGCGTCGCGATTCGGTTTCGAAAACAGGTCCCACGATGGCAAGTATCTGTATGCGGAAGGTTATTCCAACCCCGAGTCCGGCGCACCCTGGAACTGGTAGAGCACTGTGAATGTCTGCGCTTGTGCTGAATAGATCGGACCCACGGCGAGCACGAGCACAACCGCAAATTTCAGCGGCCCACCTGCTCTTCTTCGGCGCATCTTTGAAACGCCCTGTTGAAGTATGTAAATCACCGGAATCCTCGCTGCTTGCGCCAATCATCCTACCCTCCCGGTCCGAAATGTCAACGGAGTCTTTCGGCCTATCATGATTCGAAGTGGCACCCATGGGTTTCATTGACTTGCCCCCGGAACCCGCCTAATATGGCGCGACGCCATGATCGGCCAGAGTATTTCTCACTACCGGATCGTCGAGAAGCTTGGTGGTGGTGGCATGGGCGTCGTCTACAAGGCGGAGGATGTGAAGCTGGGCCGCTTTGTCGCCCTGAAGTTCCTGCCCGACGATGTCGCGAAAGACCTTCAAGCGCTGAACCGCTTTCAGCGCGAAGCCAAAGCTGCTTCTGCCCTGAACCATCCGAACATTTGCACGATTTACGAGATTGACGACCAGCATGGCGAAGCTTTCATCGCCATGGAATTTCTTGACGGCCTGACCCTGAAGCATCGCATCGGGGGCCGTCCCTTAGATCTGGAAGTGCTGCTCCCGCTGGCCATCGAGGTCGCGGACGCGCTCGACGCCGCGCACGCGGAGGGCATCGTTCACCGCGACATCAAGCCGGCGAACATCTTCGTCACCAAGCGCGGACACGCCAAGATTCTCGACTTTGGACTGGCAAAGGTCAGCCTCGCTGGCAGCTCATCGAGTAAGGTTGCGGCTCTCAATACGCAGACTGGTTCGCTGGGCGAAAAAGATCTGACCAGCCCTGGCACAATGGTCGGGACAGTAGCCTACATGTCGCCGGAGCAGGTTCGCGCGAAAGAGTTGGATTCGCGGACAGACCTGTTTTCATTCGGCGCTGTGCTCTACGAAATGGCAACCGGCGTCTTGCCGTTCCATGGCGAGAGTTCTGGAGTCATCTTCAAGTCAATTCTCGACTCGGTTCCGGCGCCGCCAATTCGCTTCAATCGCGATCTGCCGCCAAAGTTCGAAGACATAATCTTTAAGGCTCTGGAGAAGGATCGCAACCTGCGCTACCAGAATGCGGCCGACATTCGGACGGACTTGCAGCGATTGAAGCGCGATACGGATACCGGGCGCGTGGTTGGGGCCGGTTCAGGGGCGGTCGCCGCGGTGCACGACTCCGACTCTCGCTACAGCACGCCGAGGCCAGTTGCACCGGAATCCGGCGTTGCCGCTGGTCCTGTATCTGGCTCGGCGGTGGCCGCGGCAGCGGCAGTTTCTTCTTCGTCAGTTTCATCCTCGGGAGTAGCAGCAGCGGCGACGGCGGCACGCGGGAAATCGTGGATGCCAATCATGGTCGTTGCAGCGGTGCTCGTGGCCATCGGAGTTGCAGGGACTCTTTATTTTCGTTCCAGACAGGCTCACGCACTCACGGAGAAAGACACGGTGGTGCTGGCCGACTTCGCGAACACGACCGGCGATCCCGTGTTCGACGGTACTTTGAAGCAAGCGCTGGCGGTCGACCTTGAACAATCGCCGTTCCTGCAAGTAATTCCACCGTCGCGGGTGCAACAGACGCTCGGTTTTATGGGACGGCAGCCGACCGACCGGCTCACCACTGACGTGGCTCGCGAATTGTGTCAGCGCGTAGGAAGCAAAGCTATGCTCTCGGGATCAATTGCCAGCCTGGGTAGCCAGTACGTCGTGACTTTGAACGCAATCAACTGCCAGACTGGGGATTCGCTGGCGCAGGAACAGGCACAGGCTGGCAGTAAGGAACAGGTGCTCACCGCACTGGGCGGAGCGGCTTCAAAGTTACGTGGCCGGCTCGGCGAGTCGCTCGCGTCGATCCAGAAGTTCGACACACCTATCGATCAGGTCACCACCTCCTCACTCGAAGCGCTGAAAGCCTTTGCCATGGGGAACGCCGAATTCGAACAGAGCCAGGAGCTCGACTCCCTGAAGTTCTACCGGCGGGCAGTCGAACTCGATCCAAACTTCGCCTGGGTCTATGCCCGCATGGGCGTTATCTACAGCAATGCAGGAGAAAATGACAAGGCGATTGAGGCTACCCGCAGAGCCTACGAGCTAAGAGATCGCGTGAGCGAAAGAGAAAAGCTCTATATCACCGAACACTATTACCAGACCGTAACCGGCGAGCAAGACAAGGAAATGGAGACCCTGGAGCTTTACGGCCGGACTTATCCGAACGACGAGACTCCTCCGAATAACCTGGCAGTGGGATACGAGATGTCAGGTGATTTTAATAAGGCGATAGAACCAGCGCGTGACGCAGTCCGCGTCGATCCGAATTCGGCAGGCGCCTGGTCCAATCTGGCGTACTCATATCTGGGGTCGAACCGTCCCGACGAGGCTCAGCAAACGATGCAGCAAGCGTTAGCACGATTTCCGGACGGAGAGGGGTTGCACTGGTTCTCTTACATCCTTGCTCTTACCTGGGGAAAGTCGGCAGAAGCAGACCGGGAATTGGCGTGGTCGAAGGGCAGACAAATCGAATACCGTTTACTCGAAAAACAGGTGGGTGCGGAGCAGGAGCAGGGCAGACTGCGGTTGTCCGAGGAAATCACGAAGCGACTGCTGGACCTGGAAAAAAACCAAGGCTTGAACGAAGCGGCGGAAGGCGACCTGGGATCGCTAGCCATTGTGCAGGCAGACTTCGGAATCTGTGACCGGGCGCTGCAGAATGCCGCCAGTTTGGCATCCAGCCCGACTCGAACGGCAACTACGGTCGCCGGCATGGTATTTGCGACTTGTGGGCAGGGGCAAAAAGCGGAGGCGGATGCCGCGAAATTGAGTCACGAATATCCGCTCAACAGCTTCGTGCAAAAATCGGAGATTCCTCAAATTCGTGCGCGGGCGGATTTACAACGCGCCAATTCAGCCAAAGCAATCGACGATCTTCACGTCGCCGAGGCGTACGAGCTTGGTTTCATCGAGGCTGGCATTCCTGCGTATTTACGTGGTCTGGCATATCTGCGGAACAAACAGGGAACGGAGGCGGCGGCCGAATTCCGAAAGGTGCTGGATCACCGCGGAGCCCTGGGCCCAACGCCGTATATGGCGCTGTCGAAACTCGGGCTGGCGAGGGCGTCCGCGCTCACCGGCGATGCTGCCAAGTCGCGTATTGCCTATCAAGACTTCTTGAACCTGTGGAAAGACGCCGACCCTGACATCCCCGTTCTCAAGCAAGCCAAGGCTGAGTACGCGAAACTGCAATAGCTATCATGATCAGACAGTGCAAACATTAAGGAGCGCGTAATGCAGTTGCGTCTGGAAAGCCGCCCGGTTGGCGATGTCCTGGTCATTCAGTGCCACGGACGGATCGTAGTCGGGCAAGAAGTCTTCACCTTGCACTCGTACGTTGGAGACTCCTTCATTAAGTATGGCGACGTGGTGCTGCAACTCGAGCAAGTTGAGTTCGTCGACAGCAGTGGATTGGGAGCGATGGTGCGCCTGACGCAGGCCGCGCGAGCGAAGGGAGGAGACCTCAAACTCAGCGGAGTGCCACCGAATCTCCGCAAAACCCTGGAGCTGACCAAACTGATCTCACAATTTGAAACCTACGATTCGGTCGAAGAAGCGATCACAGCGGCCTATTTAGGCTCGCGCTATTCGCGAGGAAAAATGGGGGACACAAGGCCGCGCATGCTGTGTGTTTACGACTCGTCGGACGTGTGCACGTTCTTGCGTGAGGTCCTGTGCAGTGCGGGATACAACGCCTTGACCACTGCAAACGTTGACGACGCCCGAGTCCTGCTCAAGGCAACGAAGGCGAAACTTGTGGTTCTTTCTGCGCGCCTGCAATCCGTTCATGGCAAACCGACACGCACGGCCCTGGAGGAAATTGATCCAGCCGTATCTTTGCTTATTCTGGACGAGAATTTTGCCACTCGAGATCCGGGCGAGGCTGCGGAAAAACTCCTGAGCGACGTTGGCAAATGGTCCGCAGCTACGGATTGAGGACCGGAGGTTTTTGCCCACACGGCGCCGGCCTTCTGTGCAGACGTTGCTTGCAACGTCCCATCCGGCGGCATCGCGCGACGTAGCAAGCTACGCCTCTACAGCTTGGGACGGACGATTTGACCATAAGGCGCACCAAGAGAGGCAGCTTCAGCTTGAAGCGAATCGGCCTATCATACCTGAGAACAATCAAGTAAGACGCTCGCAGATGGCGGCGAATCCAACGGCTTGCCGGTGGAAAGTGGCGAGGCCAGTAGGCCGAGGCGTAGACGGGATTTGCAAAGCCAGTCAAATGATGACTGAGGGTGTCTGAACGTTTCATGAAGGATGGCACAATGAAGACGATTCGAAAAGCTGCGCTGCAAGTAGGGGCCACGGCGTTAGTCGCTCTCATGGCATGGAATGCGTATCTCGCAATCAGCCATTTAAAACAGATGCAGCAAATCGCGGCGCTCACCCTGGAAAGCTCCACGATCCAGGCGGACACTTCCGGTGTTCTGAAAGATTTGACCGATATGGAAACGGGTCAGCGTGGATACCTTCTTACCGGGGAGCCTTCTTACTTGCAACCCTACACCGACGCGAAGGGCAGGATCGGAACCGATTTTGCGGGCCTTCGCGCGGGGCTGGCTAACCGCGGGGAACACGAACGATCGTTGGAGTCGCAGCTCGAAACTTTGGCTGACTCGAAGCAGGATGAGATGGAGCGTTCCATCAAGTTCCGCCAACAGGGGTATCGCCGCCGCGCGTTCAGGCTGGTGGATTCAAACGAAGGCATGGAGTATATGGACAAAGCTCGTGGTCTTCTTTCTTCCCTAGCGGTAGCGGAGACCAGCAGCTTCGCGGAATTCGACAAAACGAGTAAGGCTAGCCTGAAAAAGGCCTTCGCAGAAACCATTGTTGCCAATTCATGTCTGCTTGTACTGACAGTATCTCTGTTTGGTCTCATCCGCTACCACGTGAAAGTGCTTGAACGGGAAGCTGCTCAGAGCAGAGAAGATCTAGACGTGCGCGTTTTGCAGCTGGAAAAGCTGATGTCTGCCCTTTCCAACCAAGCCCGCTCCAAAACCTCTGCCATTGAGGTGAACGCCCGTCTGCTGCTGCAGAACTATGGGGGCTTTCTCCCACGACAGGGTCACGAATATGCTGAGCAGATCCAAGAAGCATCAGCGCAAATGGAGCGGCTCCGACAAGACCTGGTTGGCAGCCCGGGCTCCAACGGTGGCGCGAAGGCAGCTTAGCAATTGATCGGCGTGTCTGAAAAACAATCATTTAACAATTTCGGGACAATCGGGCTGCATCTCACCTCGACTTGCGCTACTCCAACATTTCATAGGATTTGAAGGCGGTCTGGTTGAAGAGCCGCCGCTGGGAGAGCAGTTATGTGGATGAGATCATGCGCCATCTGTAAGACGCTATTGAAAAAGTTGAAACTAGTCGATTCCGTGCGCTGTCAGTGCGGGTGGGAGGACTCGCGAAGAACACTGCCCACTCACTTCTCCTTCTCCAAACGCTCCGCCGCCCGGTCAATCATCTCCCACTCGTGTCATCCCGAGCGAAGTCGAGGGACCTTGCGTGGTACCTCAGCCAAAACTGCGGGTCTCGCGCCGTTCGAGACGTGGGATTCCACTGCTCCGGCGTCATCCGTATCGTTCTCGCCATTTCGATCAATTCGTCCAGTTCTTCCGACACGGGCGTCTTTCGCTGAAACGACCTGCTACAGCCAAGTCTAAAGTTTGAAGATGATCACAGCGCGAGGGCCGACTCTAGTCGTGCCGCAAAGGCCAGAAAAACTGCGGTCTCGCCGTCAGGACACCTGGTCAGTCCTTATGAAAGGAGATTAGTCAGCAGGCTTTGGATGGAACGCCAATTCTCCGTCTGTTTCCGCCCCATTTCTTGAATTACCCGCTTCTTGAGCCGGCGTAATGGAAGGCGAAACGTCCTGAGATTCCGGTACAAATCTGTAAACAACTGCTTGCCATCGCAATTCTCCGTCCACTTCACGTCCCATACGGCGAACAATTCCTTCTTCTGCCGTTCGGACTCCGAAACAAAGGAGGTCTTCCAATTGTCTGTAACGCCCGAGGTCTGCTGGTTCATTCGCCTGAGCCGCGAAAACAGAATTTCTGATATTTCGGGTATGCTCTTCCCTCGAGTCTCCAACGCTCTCAAGTGAGGATCGTCGAACGAGTATTGCGCATAAACTTTTTTCGCAACGAGTTCATCCAACTGCGAAAGAGCAAGCTGGCGGAGCAGTGTGTTGACTTCTCCTAAGCTGGAGAGCTTGTCCTGAAGCACTTCGGAGTCTTGCAGGAGATCCGTCAATGTGTCGATGTCGATGAGGTAGTTCTCCAGACATCGGCGCTGCCAGTGGAGCACCCTGACCTTGGCCGAGTTTGTCAGGCCCGTCGGCGATTCGTCCCGGTCGAAGATGAAGTAACAGGGGGGCAGAGTAGTGTCCTTTTTTTCGGCTTCTTGCAGCAGCTTGATCTGCTTTTCGACCTCGCGACGGCCACCAAGATCCTTCAACCTATAGCGTCGGATTAGATCCGCGAAGCCTGATTCAAGGAGCTCAATGTCCTCTTCGCCCTCAACGAAGATCGTGGCCCGGTAAAGAAGCCCTTCGCTTTCTGAGGTGCCCAGCCGACGCAAGGCTTCCGTAATTTCGTCTTCATCTTTCCGGCGAACCTTGGTCAATATTTTTTCCGAGGCGAGATGGAACAGCGAGCACTCTTCGCTGTCGAACGCCCCCGCGAGTATCTGCGCAGAGTGAGAGCAAACAATTGCCTGAAGATTTTTCGGGCGAACATACTTCTCGACGAGGAAATTGAGTAGGTTCTTGCAAACCGCAGGATTGAGGTGCAGCTCCGGCTCGTCCAGAAGCATGACGCCCCCCTGAGCAATCGATAGCCCTATCAGAAGAAAGGTCAGGACAAGCCCCTTCTCCCCGCTGCTCATCCCGTCAAGGTCGAAGGACCGGCCAGTCTCAGTATCCTGCACCATGATCGAAAGAAGCCCGTGCTCGTTGACTCCCACCGACTGGAATCTCCGCCCTCGGAGCATTCCCTCGAATATTTGCGGGAATTCGCTCAGCAGTTCGGCGCGCCCCGCGTCGCCGGATATTACCGCGTTGAAAATCGTGTTTTTCAACCGCTGGTACTTCAGCTGTGGCTGAGAAACGTAGGACTCGATCTGCTGAGCCGCATCCGCCACGCCGAGCTGGACGGGCTGTTCGCCGAAGGGCAACGCGCGGTCAGCTGGAAAATAGCTGAACATGGTCACGTTCGGAGGAAGCGTTATATCAAGAAAGGCGAAAATCGCTGCGCTGATAGGGTCCGAACCCCCGAACCTCCCCGACGGGTCGATGGTGATGTCCAGATTACAGCTCCGATCATTTTTGTGGGACTCCTCCAGTGCTCGCCGCAGCCTCGTCTCCCCGTCCCCAAGGACGGCCTGCCCCTGAGGAGACGAGAGGAATGAAATACTTTCGGCGGAGTTCGCGAAGGCCCTGCCCATACTCGCGAGGACAAACTGAGTAGCGATTTGAGGAATCGCGCTCTCGCCCTTTGCCAGCTCCGTTTCTTCCAGCCTGTACCGGCACCGAATCTCCACGCTCTTTCCGCTGTCTCGCGCAACAGCACTTGGAAAAACGCGTTGGGGATAGTGCGGGACGGCGATCCGCAGTGCCTGTAGCGTCTGCTGAGCTTCGTTTTGCGACCGGGGCGCTAGGAGGGCCTTCGCAAGGCGTATTGCCTCCAGCACCGTCGTCTTGCCAATTGCGTTGGGGCCGACGATGACGTTTACACGATTGTCGAACTCAACCTCTATATCCTCAAGCCCGCGAAAGTTTCTGACGACGAGGTGTGTTAATCGCATTGATTTCCGTCCAACAGAAAAGGGCCACGGCGCGCCGTGACCCCCTCACAGTACGTCCCCTAACTTCTTGCCACCCTTAGCGGGACTCAAGCCGCCAAGAGATAGTCTAGGCCGTGGTTTGGCCAAACCCGCCCTCTCATCAGACGGTTCTAGCGACGTCGCTTCTTGAAATCGCTCAAAGAGTTCGACTTAGTCTCGCGCAACACTGTACCGAGCTTTGCGTCGCTGCGAAACCCTTCCGCAAAATTCTCGCCGTACTCTCTCCGCAGAGTTCCGACGAGCGTATCGCTGCGCTTACGCCGGATTTCGCCATTCTCGTCTCGGCAGCGATCGTCTAGTCCTGTATTGCAATTCTTGTTGCTCAGGGTTCCTCCAAAAAAATGCTCACTCAGCACCGCTTGCTCTGCCGCCTGTGGAAGCTTTATGGGAACGAAATACTCCTCCGGGTACAGATAATCTTCGCCGGACTCGTCGATCACCCGCACCTGATGGTGCTTGGACGCCTGCTCGTCACTCAGCAGCCGATACACCTTCCGCAGTTCCAGAGAGGCAGAGTAATCTTTGTTCCGCACGCAAAGGACGAAGCGCGGTTCGTCTCTTTTCGCCTCACTCGACGATTCGTTTGATTTTGTGCTCTTTCGCACCGATCCCATGAGCTTCGTACCAGTGAATCTCGGCATGCGTTATCGTACCATCGGAAAATTCTACCTTTGCAATTCCCTTTAGCTTTCTCCAGCGCCCTTTTCCATAAACCTTCCAGAGGCGTTTCCGCTCACGAATGGCGGAGCCGGAGGCAATAAGCTCCGCGTCGGTGATTCGCCCAAGAATCTTGAAGTGCATGAACCGGCACCATCAGCAGCGCCGCACAGCCTTTCTCACACAAATTACGAACACCCGCTCGTGCTGCCGCAGCTTCCGCATCGGTAGCAGCTTCCGTTGCGGGTCATGATTGATCCGCAGAAGGAGCAGGTTGGGGCATCGCCCAGGTCGATGATTCCGGCGAGGGCGTCGGCGGCGTGGTGGCTTCCGGCAGCGGGGACGGGCGAGGACGCACGGCCTCCACTTACTTCCGTCGAGCCGTTTATGTCTCCTACTGCTTCTGCAGTCGGCGGCGCGCTTGGCCGCAGGCGCAGGTTCTCGAATAGCATTTGCTGCTGGCCGGTGGAGAAGCGCAGGTCGAGCCAGCGGAAGATGTAGTCCATGATCGATTTGGCGAAGCCGATGTCGGGATTGCCGCTCCAGCCGCTGGGCTCGAAGCGGGTGTGGGCAAACTTCTCGCACAGCAGTTTCAGCGGCACGCCGTGTTGCAGCGCGATGGAGACGGCGCAGGAGAAGCTGTCCATGAGGCCGCTGACCGTCGATCCCTCTTTGGCCATGGTGATGAAGATTTCGCCCACGCTGTCGTCGGGATAAAGTCCGACGGTGATGTAGCCCTCGTGTCCGCCTACGTTGAATTTGTGGGTGATCGATCGTCGCTCCGCCTGCAGCTTGTGCCGCACAGCGCGTGGAGGCCCGTTCGGATTCTCTTCTTCACGTTGCGTAGGCGCGGCAGCCGCATCCCCCTTCTTCGAAAGCGCAGTCGAAGTTCCAGCGGCGCTGAGCGGCTGCGACTTCTTGCATCCGTCGCGATAGACGGCCACAGCTTTGAGCCCCAGCTTCCAAGCCTGAAGATAAGCTTCCATGATGTCTTCGACAGAAGCATTCTCCGGCAAGTTCACAGTCTTCGAAATCGCCCCGGAAATAAACGGCTGCGTGGCCGCCATCATCCGCAGGTGCCCCATGTAAGCAATCGACCGAGTCCCCTTAGCCGGCTTGAACGAACAATCAAACACCGCGAGATGCGCATCCTGAATGTGAGGCGCGCCCTCAATCGTCCCAGTCGCATCGATGTAGCTAACGATTTTGTCGGCTTCGTCGTGCGAATAGCCCAGCTTGAATAATGCGGTGGGGACAGTGTTGTTCACGATCTTAATCATCCCCCACCGACGAGCTTTTTGTACTTAACCAGCGCCAGATCAGGCTCTACACCTGTTGTGTCGCAATCCATCATGAAGCCGATTGTGCCTGTGGGGGCCAGGACTGTTACCTGGGAGTTTCTGTAGCCGTGTTTTTCGCCTTGGGCCAGGGCTTCGTCCCAGGCTTGTTTGCTGGCTTCGTAGAGCTGGGGTGGGACATTGTTTTTATTTATGTTGTTGACCGAGGCGCGGTGCATTCGGATTACGTCGAGGAATGGTTCGCGGTTGATGTACCAGCCGGGGCAGGCTCCTCCGGGCATTACGTTCGAGCCTAGGTTGGTTTCGGCCAGGCCTTTTTTTGTGGGTTCGGTTGCTGGAATTAATGGCGGGCACAGCTCTGCGATTCTTGAGGATTGCAGGTAGGCTTGGCCGCACATGATTGCGGTTACGCAGGCGGCGTAGTCGCGTCCGGCGTCGGAGTCGTAGGGGAGGCCGGCGGCCATTAGCAATGCGCCTAGATTTGCGTAGCCCAGGCCTAGCGGGCGGTAGTCATGGGAATTCTTGCCGATCATTTCTGTGGGGTAGCCGGCGTTGTCTACCAGAATTTCCTGGGCTGTGATTAACACGTCGACCGCGTGGCGATAGGCTTCGACGTCGAAGGTGCCGTTAGGCGCGAACTTCAACAGGTTCAGGCTGGCCAGGTTGCAGGCTGAATCGTCCAAGAACATGTACTCGCTACACGGGTTGCTGGCGTTAATCCGATTCGTGTTCTTCGAAGTGTGCCAGCGGTTGACTGTGGTGTCGAATTGCATGCCGGGATCGCCGCAGCGCCACGTAGCGTCTGAAAGTTTGAAGAGCAATTCTTTAGCTTTGAAGGTGTGCATGGGACGGCCGTCGCGTACCGCTTTGGTACTGAAGTCGGTGTCGCGGAGGACGGCATACATGAAGTCATCAGTTACGCGGACGGAATTGTTGGCGTTCTGGAAAAAGATCGACGAATAGGCGTCGGAGTCAGGTGAAGAGCCGTCGTAGCCGGACGCGATCAGAGCGTGGGCTTTGGCTTCTTCTTTGGATTTGCACTCGATGAAGTCGATGATGTCGGGATGGTCGATGTTCAGGATGACCATCTTGGCGGCGCGACGGGTTTTGCCTCCGGACTTGATTACGCCGGCGAAGGCGTCGAAGCCTTTCATGAAGCTGAGCGGACCGCTGGCTGTGCCTCCTCCGCTTAGACCTTCGGTTGAGGAGCGCAGGGATGAGAGGTTGGTTCCTGTGCCTGATCCCCACTTGAAGAGCATGCCTTCGGTTTTTGCGAGAGTGAGGATGGAGTCGAGCGAGTCCTGCACGGAGTTGATGAAGCAGGCGGAGCACTGCGGAGTGCTGTAGCCGGTGACTCCGAATTCGACGCGGCCGGCCACTGGATTCCAGTGCCAGTTGCGGGCATCGGAGTCGGGCTCGATGCGGTCGCAGCCTACGTTGAACCAGACCGGTGAATTGAAGGCAGCGTATTGACGGATGAGGATGTGGCTGAGCTCATCGTGGAAGGTGGCGCCATCTTCGGGCGTTTTGAAATAGCCCTGCGCCAGGCCCCAGTCGCGGATGGTTTCGGCTACGCGAGTTACCAGAGCGCGGACTCCGGACTCGCGCTCAGGTGTGCCTATCGTGCCATGGAGATATTTGCTGGCGACGATGTTGGTCGCGGTCATCGACCAATCTTTGGGGACTTCGACGTCCTTTTGCTCGAAGATCACGTTGCCTTGGGCGTCGGTGATCTGCGCGATGCGACGCTCCCATTCGACTTCGTCGTAAGGAGAGACACCGGGCTTGGTGAAAAAGCGGCGGAAGGCCAAGCCCGTGGCTTTCTTGGTGGCGACGGTGGAGACGCTCTCGGTACTAGTGTGGGCTCCTTTTGCAGTGACTTCCGACATTTCCTTTTCTCCTGCGGAGTCTTTGCTCCGCTGTGAAACCGTTTTTCGCCCGATGGGGCTTTGTCCTTTTTTATCTTCCCCACGGCTTGCGCCGTCGGGTTCACTCTTAAGCCTCTACGCGGCTTGATGGGTTCCCATCCTACATCGAAGTACGTTGTCATCAAACTACTTCTACTCCAGTCCCAGCCTCGCGGCGCTTAAAAACCGGATGGAAGCGGCAATGGTGGCCCAATCTGGGGCTGTTTATTTGATGATTCGGGGTGTGCCGAGGCATCTGCCGGGTTGGCAGAAGCAGCGGCTAAAGCCGGCGCTGATATTGCTGTGTTTGCGGCACGGCTGAAGTCGTGCCCTGATACGAAGCTGGGGTTGGACGCATCGCTCCTTGATTTTGGCGCGTCCGTCCTTGAAATGAGACCAGCATTCCCGAAGTCCGGCTCTGACGTGAAGCGGGCCGAGCTTCGCTCGGCTCCCCGGACGAGGGCGTCCGGGGCTACTTGGCTTTCGTCTGAGATTGCTTGCTGAACTCCGGATACGGCCTCCGCGGAGGACACCATCCATCTTTGTAAAGCGATTAATGCGGTCCTGCGCTGAACGGCGTCTTCTATTACCACGTAGCGGGCGAAGCAGCATCCACTGGCAAAGCGCTTGCGCGCGGGGTTGCCGGACAAGAACAGGCGGCCGAGCGCCATACCAAGGTCGTCCGCTTCAGAGATCTGGAACAGGGCCAGCATTCGCTTTCCCTCGCCGACGGCCAGCTCACCTGGCGCAATCACCTCTTCGCCCAAGGCGAAAAGACCGGGCTTGCAGGGAGCCAGCACCAAGCTGAAACTGTCCTGGCAGTGGAACCACTTCGACCATTGCAGACGGCGATGATCGAAGCTGGGTTCGAAGCCGTGGCGAACCAGGGATTCCGCGACCAGATGGGCCAGACCTTCCATGAGAGCTCCTTCGCAAATCACCTCGAGAGAAGAGGGCTGCGAGCCCTCTCGACGAGGCGTTTTCCACAACCTAGTTGTCAAACTGTTGGCGCTCCCCGTGGGGATGTCCGGAAGACCGAACCGGGAAACGGCCACCGCATTTTTCCGGCTTCAGGCGTCAGGCTTCAGGAACCATGAAGCTTTGACACCTGGTTAAGTTGGCGGGGCGGCGCGGGGTCACCTCGGCCACGGCGTCCGCCCCTATTTACTTGCTTTTACCCTTGCATCGTTCCGTCGTCGTTTCCGGCGACGTTTACAGCCCTATGGGATGGTTACAGTACTCCCGCCCCTTGTGGCTGTCAAGAGGTAACACTATATATTGTATCTCAAAGCAATGACTGAGCAGATGCATTGGTCGGACCCCGTTTTCCACAGCGGCCTTACAGGTTGGGGCATGTTGATGATTTCCCCCGCTCTTTCGCTAATCCTACGAAGCTTTCCCCGCTGCCCCAGACGAAGCGTCCGGGGCTACGTGAGCTTTGCCATGAGCTGCTGGGAAATCAGGCCGAGGCCACGGAAGACGGGGACATGCGACGTTTGGGAGCCGGAATCGCGACAGCAGGTTGTCGCGGCGAAGGCCAGCTTTCATCCGCGAGACCCATGGCCACGTAAACATCTTCAAAAATCAACCGGGGCGCGATGCGGCGAGCGCCGTCGGAGGATTCCACCAGATAGTCGCCGGGCAGGCCGTGATGTTCCCGGCCGAGCGCGTCGACGAAGAGGAGAGGTTGAGTGAGTTGCCGGGCTTTGATCAAAAAGCGGGTGCGATAGATTTTCCATGCAGCACTGGTTTTTCTCAAGTTCATTTACCCTTCGGGGGGAGGGAATGAAAAGTCACATTTTCGCTGTGCGACTGCCGGCTTTCGATTCCTGCCAGCTCCAGCTCGGCCTCATCGCCGGAGACGTAATTTTTCTTAACTTAGATTTCGTTGAGGACGTGGACGAATTTACCCGCCCGAGGGGAGGAGGTCAATTACCGAAGTATGGTGCAGTCGAGGAAAAATTGGATATGGTTTTCTTGAAATGGATGGCGATCAAGAGAATTTACGGAGGCGATTGATTCGTCATGTTATGCGCGGTTTTTCTGAGCAGGCTTGGATGCAGAGAAGAATCGGGTGAATTCAATCAGGATAATTTCCACACAGGATGCACAGGAATTGCAGAAACCGGCGACGGATCTTTACCGATTTTTTCTGAACAGGCAAAGTCTGTTTCCGTTTTGCTTGGGTGGCCGGGTCAGAGACCCGGCCCACACAAGTTCTGATGGTGTTCTGTTTTATCGTCCCGCTAATGCTGGCTCGTGATGGCTCTGGAAGGTTTTGAGGCGCTGGTTGATTTCTTCCCAGTTGACTACGTTCCACCAGGCCGCGAGGTATTCGGGGCGGCGATTGTTGTACTTCAAATAATAGGCGTGTTCCCAGACGTCGTTGCCGAAGATGGGGAACAGGCCTTGGGAAATTGGGTTGTCCTGGTTGGGCGTGCTGATGATCTGCACTTCGCCGCTGGCCTTGCCGGCTAGCCAGACCCAGCCGCTGCCAAACTGTTTGGCGCCGGCATCGTTGAACTTGGTCTGGAAATCTTTGAAGTTGCCGAAAGTTTTCTTGATGACCTCTGCGATTGCGCCGCTGGGATCTCCGCCACCCTTGGGCTTCATGATCTTCCAGTACATCGAGTGGTTCACATGCCCGCCGCCATTGTTGCGTACAGTGGCGCGGATGTCCTCGGGGATGGCGTTCAGGTCGCGGATCAATTCTTCGGCGCTCTTCGATTGCAGGTTCGGGTATTTTTCCAGAGCAGCGTTCAGATTTTTGACATAGGCCCCGTGATGCATGTCGTGGTGCAGTTTCATGGTCTGAGCATCGATCGTCGGTTCGAGGGCTGAATAGTCATAGGGGAGAGCGGGTAACTCATGTGCCATTTGATTCCTCCTTGGTAAGAAAGATGATAACGCAAAGACGGACGATTCATACGAAATGAGGCGCGCCGTACAGGAATCGCTGTACGGTGGGGCTCTGGGACGAGATTCGTCAGACTGTTTATTGCCTGCGGTGGTACACCTTCGTTCTATCATTGAGCCGTTGGCGGACTTCGAAGACAATTGGAGACATCCTGGATTGGAGGAGATGTGCACAGGCGACGCGTTCTTGCGACCGCACTGGTTGTGCTGAGTTGGACGGCGCTGGCACAGTCCAAGGATCTGGCGCTGATTTCCAACAAATCGAATGAACTGGTTGAGCTCACCTTCCCGGAGTTGGTAAAGATCTGTAAGGGCCAGGTAAGCCGCTGGCCCAATGACAAGGAGGTCACCCTGATAATCCGTGATCCGGCAGTGCCTGAAATGAAGGTGCTGCTGGAGAAGGTCTACGGTACCTCGAAGGAGGAAGTGAAAGCGACGATCGCGAGCGCCAATCACGGCAGGACCAGCCATCCGGCGGTTGTGATAGTGGAGTCCGACGAGGAAGTGGTGAAGAGGGTTGGGTCACTTCCCGGGGCAGTTGGTTTGGTAGATGTGTATTCCATCAGAGGAGGAGTGACGGTGGTGAAGGTCGGCGGGAAGTTGCCTTTGGAGCCGGGATATCCTTTGCACGGGAATTAGAGTATTTTCGTTGTGGATTGTCGTCCCGAGCGGAGCGAGGGATCTGGGTATTTCGTTGGATCGGCAGGAACCGAGACGCCTCGCTTCGGTCCGGGATGACCCATGGTTTTTAGGTGTATCCGAAAGCACTCCAGAAGCGCTGACTCGCAGCAAGATCGCGTGAGCGAACCAAGCGGAGGCTCTTATCTCCAATTCGAAATCTCCTGAGAGCGCGCGGCGGTTTCCGCGGTACCCGGTCGACATGCGCATCGCGGTGCAGATCTTTCGGGCGGGGGAGACCACTGCGTTGTGGGGGCGTGCGAACGAGTTGGGTGAGGATGGTGTGGGCGGCACCATGACGGGAGAGCTGGAACCCGGCGAAGTGGTGTCCATGGAACTTTACCTGCCTCTGGCTGCTTATCCTCTGAAGCTGCGCGCGCTGGTGCGTTACCGTATCGGGTTGCGCCATGGTTTTGAATTTCTCGCCATCAACGAGCAACAGCGCGATGTGCTTCAGCGAGTGTGTGAAATGCTCGCTACCGGCATGAAATAAGTTCGACCGGAATAGCTGCTTTTCCTGCCTGAAATTACCTCCGTAACTTTCGAGTAACTGTCTGGCACTCTAACATCTGAAGTGGCTCTGGTTTCAACCGAGGGGGATTCGAATGGGTGACCACATCACCCAGCCAGCGACGTCGGCTGAGCTTTCACGCGCGAAGTTTCTCCGAGAGGCGCTTCAGCGCCGCACGCATGTGCTTTCCGGTCCCCCCGAGAATGTCGTAGGGGAGCCTGAAGCCGACATCCCTGGCGTTTCCACCAGCACTCCTGAGTTACAAAACGCATACCTCGAGCAACTGGTGGAGTGCACGCCGGAAGCCATTACGATTCTGGATCCGGAGTACCGGATTACACGCGTCAACGGTGAGTTCACTCGCATCTTTGGTTTCAGTCGGGAGGAGGCGGTAGGACAACGCATCGATTCGTTGATCGTTCCGCCGGATCGGAGTGCGGAGACCTGCTGGATTGCTGGGTTATTGGTGAAAGGGCAAAAGGTCGTCCTGGAAACCAAGCGTCAGCGCAAGGACGGAATGCAGTTGGATGTTTTCATCTCGACTGCTCCCATTGTGATCGATGGAAAGCAAGTCGCGATGTGCGTTCTGTATCGCGACAACTCGGAACAGAAGCGGGCCGAAGCCTTGCATTCGGCGTTGTTCCGCCTTACCCAAAAAAGCGGCACGGGGGAGGATCTGCAAGAGTTCTATGCCGCGGTTCACGGCACTGTGGGCGAACTCATGTACGCCCGCAATTTCTACATTGCGCTTTACGATCCGCTGACCCAACAACTCAGCTTTCCCTATTTCGAAGACGAACAGGATTCCAGGCCCGCGTCCAAGAAGTTGGGCAAAGGTCTGACCGAGTACGTGCTACGAACCGGCGAACCGATGTTGTGCAGCCCTGAAGTCTTTGATGACTTAGTAAAACGAGGCGAAGTTGAACTGATTGGCGCCTCGTCCATGGATTGGCTGGGCGTCCCCTTGAAAGCCGGCAACAATACATTCGGGGTGCTGGTAGTGCAGAGTTACGGCGACGTCCGTTTCGGTGATAAGGAAAAGGAGATTCTGCAGTTCGTCTCACAGCAACTGGCGAGTGCGATCGAGTACAAGCGCAATGAGGAGGCCCTGCGCCGTTCCGAAGCGCGCTACCGTTCTCTGGTCCAGAGCGCGGTTTACGGCATTTACCGGTCGAGTCTGGAGGGCAGATTCTTCGACGTGAACCCTGCCTTGATCACGATGCTCGGTTACGATTCGGTGGAGCAGGTGCTGGCGCTGGATCCGAAAGCGGATGTCTTTGTGGATCCGGGCGAGCAGGCCCGGGTGATGGGAGAATTCCAGCTCGGATCGCGTTTGGATCACGTCGAAGTCCGCTGGAAGCGCAAGGATGGAAGCGCAATTACGGTTCGCTTGAGCGGACGTGTAGTCAACAGCGCAGAGGAGCCCGCGGAGGTTGTCGAAGTTATTGCGGAGGACATTACGGAACGGCGGGTGCTGGAGAACCAGTTCCGCCAGGCGCAAAAAATGGAGGCCGTTGGGCGACTGGCAGGGGGCGTCGCGCACGACTTCAACAATTTATTGATGGTGATCAGCGGATACACGGAAGTTTTGCTCGAGCACACGAGAAAGAGCAATGCGATGTATCCCAAGATCGAGGCAATTCACCAGGCGACCAATCGAGCCACGACCCTGACACGTCAACTGCTCGCGTTCAGCCGGAAGCAACTGCTGGAGTTGAAGGTGGTCGATCTAAACCTGATTGTTGAGGACATGGAGCGCCTGCTTCGGCCGTTAATTGGAGAAAACATCGAACTGCACACTCAACTCGCGTCCGATCTTGGCCGGACGCGCGCCGATGCGGGTCAGATCGAGCAGGTCATCATGAATCTGGTGGTCAATTCCAAAGACGCCATGCCCAACGGCGGCAAAATTACAATTCAGAGCGCGAACGCCCGCTTGAGCCATGATGATCTTCGCCGGGAATACAGCTACATTCAGCCTGGCGTTTACGTTGTGCTTTCGGTCAGCGACACCGGGCATGGAATGGATAAAGAGACCCAGTTGCGTATCTTTGAGCCTTTTTTTACCACCAAGGAAAAGGGGAAGGGAACCGGCTTAGGACTCTCGACGGTGTACGGCATCATCAAACAGAGCGGCGGCTACGTTCTGGTCGAAAGCGAACCGCAACAAGGAACTACTTTCCGAATCTATCTGCCGCAGGTCGAGGATGCCCTGGAACCAGCGGGCGCGGCGGGCGCTTCGTCATTGCAGAGTGGCGGCTCGGAAACCGTGCTGCTGGTGGAGGACGAGGAATCGGTGCGCCAGTTGGTCCGCGAGACGCTGGAGGCGAAAGGATACAAAGTGCTCGAGGCTGATAACGGACGAGCGGCGCTCCAGATCGCTTCTGGTCATCCGGGCAAAATCGACATGCTGATCACCGATGTAGTCATGCCGGGCATGAGCGGGCGCGAGCTATCCTCGCAGCTCTGCGCATCGTATCCGCATACCAAGGTGCTCTACCTTTCCGGCTATACCGAAGACGCCATCGCTCATGAAGGCGTGCTCGATTCCGGTACCGCCTTCCTGCAGAAACCATTCACCCTGCAAACGCTGTCCCGCAAGGTGCGGGAAGTGTTGGGCGAGCGCGGCTAGAGCCGCATCAGCTTTATCGTTCACCCTGAGACGCAGCAAGCTACGTTTCTACAGTGGAGGCGTTGCTTGCAACGTCTCGGTTTTTGACTTGCTCGGCCTCGCGACAGTTGCAACTTTTCGAGCTCTGACGCGTCCTATCTTAGTAGTGCGAAGCGAACGGCCAATCCACTTAACACCCGTTCCCGTACACTTAATAGAGGACGTTTTCATGTTGATCAAGAACTCGGCTGATATCCGTTCGTCGGAGATCACGCCGAAGAATCTGTACCTGAACCGCCGGAAGTTCCTAGCCGGCACTGCTTTGGCCGGCGCCGCGGTGGCCGCGGGCGTGGGACTTCGGCAATATGCATCTCCTTCCGTAACGGCGCACGCCAATGCCAAGATTGACGGCATCAAGAAAAGCTCTTTCTCGACGAACGAAACCGTAACCCCGTACAAGGACGTCACCAACTACAATAACTATTACGAATTCTCGACCGACAAATATGAGCCTGCGGGCTTGGCCAAGGACTTCAAAACGCGGCCCTGGACGGTAACGATCGACGGAGCGGTAGAAAAGAATCAAACCCTGGACGTAGACACGATTATCAAAATGGCGACCCCCGAGGAGCGGATTTACCGCCATCGATGTGTAGAGGGCTGGTCGATTGTCGTACCGTGGGTAGGCTTCTCGCTCAGCGAACTGATCAACAGAGCCAAGCCGACCAGCAAGGCGAAATTCGTCGAGTTCACCACTATCGAAGATCCCAAGCAAATGCCGGGCCAGCGGGGCCGCGTGCTCGACTGGCCTTATGTAGAAGGCCTGCGCATGGATGAAGCTATGCACCCCTTAGCTCTGTTGTGCTTCGGAATGTATGGCGAGGCTCTACCCAACCAGGACGGCGCCCCTCTGCGCATCGTCATCCCCTGGAAGTACGGCTTCAAAAGCGGCAAGGCGATTGTGCGGATTCGCTTCACCGACAGCCAGCCGCGGACCACATGGGCGGAGATGGCTCCGAACGAGTACGGATTCTACGCAAACGTGAATCCCCACGTAGATCACCCGCGTTGGAGCCAAGCCAAAGAACGACGCATCGGCGAATTTCTAAAGCGCCCCACGCTCATGTTCAACGGTTACGATCAGGTCGCAAGCCTGTACAGCGGCATGGATTTGAAAAAGAGTTTTTGAGTTGTTTTGAACTTGACGCAGGCTGCGAAAAACACGCGGTTCGTATCAGGATATGGCTTCAGCCATATCGTAATCGAGATCGAGGCAGATCGGCTTCAGCCGCTGCGTGGAGCATCGAATTTCAGGACAGCGGCTGAAGCCGAATTCGTTGTCCCGGTCGGCGGTATGCATGAAGGCATACCCTGATACGAATCGTCTGCTCTGCAAGGGCTACGCCGGAGTTTGATCACTACATGATTCGCTGGTTCAAACCCGTCGTATTTCTGGCCTGCCTAATCCCCTTGGCGCTGCTGGGATGGAAAGCCTATACCTCCGGCCTAGGCGCCAATCCAATCGAAGTAATCACCCACGCGACCGGCGACTGGACTCTGCGCTTTCTGCTCATTACCTTGGCCATCACGCCCATCAGAAAACTGGCCGGGCAACTTTGGCTGATTCGCTACCGCCGCATGTTCGGACTCTTCGCCTTCTTCTACGCCACGCTGCACTTCCTCACGTACATCTGGCTGGACAAATTCTTCGACCTGCATGAGATGCTGCACGACGTAGCCAAACGCCGCTTCATCACCGTGGGATTCACTGGATTCGTCCTGATGATCCCCCTTGCGCTGACGTCAACCCAGGGATGGATTCGCCGTCTCGGTGGGAAACGCTGGCAAGCCCTTCATCGTTTGATCTATTTCAGCGCGATCGCGGGCGTGATTCACTATTGGTGGTTGGTAAAGGCCGACATTCGCAACCCACTAAAGTACGGCGCTATTCTAACGGTGCTGCTGGGCTACCGGATCGCTGTGTGGGCCGGTCCGAAGCTGTCCGCCAATAAGGCGAAATCTGTTCGCGAGTCTCGATTGGAGGTTCCAGGGGGCATAGCGGCAGACACCCGTAAATGAACAGGGCCGGCGGGACTTGGTTCGGCACGTTCGGAAGAGCCCCCTTGGGAACGCAGTTTAGACTTTCCTATGAGAAGGAAGGTTAGCCGCGGGTTTGCCTAGATCGTCAAGTAAGAAGGGATAGTCGGCGACCATAAGCTTGAGATCCTCGTTGTGCTTCTGGAGCAGGTTCCTGAGTTCGTCCATCGTGGGACGTAAGCCTCTGCGTCCTCAGCTGCCACAGCCTCGGTGCATAGCTCTTGAATGCGCCTTTCCAAGGTAACGTCACGCCCCATGTCATCAATCATGACATTCGGACGGGAATTCTCCAATACCCTATTGACCTTACGTCTTCAACGCGGAAACGTTGATCTGTACATGACGCGCTGTATGGCTCACCCCCCTTTGCAAGGCATCCTAAAAATCGATTCGACAGGTGAGATTGGAAATGGTTTACGATAACAACAACGAACCGTGGCTGGAACTGTGCAGGCTGGCCGCCGAGGAACACGATCCTGGCAAACTGAGGGCACTGATTACAGAAATTACCCGACTTTTGGCCGCCAAGCAGGTCGAAAGGGAGCAGTCCTTCTTCCCGCATGAAAAACGTGAAACCCCAGATGCCTAAAGCGAGCGGCGAAACCCAAGCCCTGGGAGGCCGCGACTCAGATCGCTGTAGTCCGGTCGTAGTTGCGGACGTCCTCCTGCGACAAGAACCGGACGAAGAGGAAGAAGAGGATGAGAATGACGACAACGGCAAAGCCAATAATGATGATGATGATCAGGATGAGAACGACGAAGGCTACTCTGAGCGATCCGCCGCCTTTGGGTGCTTTAGGAATGTGACGAATCACCTGTCGTCATTGTGGCCGATTGGAGGGCAATGCTGCTGTAAGACTCCGATGGAAAAAACACTCGAAGAACTCGCCAGGTATCCGGAGGTCACGCTTACATTCCGGAAAATGATCCGAACTCTCCTCTCACCGTGCCCGTCGAACTCGTCGACCCAAAAACCGGGGGACCACTACAAATCGTCGATTCCAATGGCAAACCCGTTCGTGCCAAGATTGTGGTTGAAGACAGCTACACGCCGAGCTCAGCGTCGGCGAGGTGAGCTGCGAGAATAGGCGGGCGAGGGATTATAGGCAGCTGGCACCGTGCGTGACTCCGTGGAACTTAGCTACGATGCACGCCGGCGTGGCATGTAACGCAAAGCGTGATCAGGTTTTCTTCCGAATCGTGGCCGGATTGGCTGCGGAATTCTTGGTGGTGGATCTCGAGATTTGACATTGTGCCGCAGGCTTGGCATCTCCAGCCATCTCGCTGTAGCACCTGGTTGCGGAGCTGTTCGTACAACTCCGGATCCAGCCGCAGACGGGGAAGTTTTGGGCGGACGCAACTCATGACGCCTTCTCGGTCACGTGGTGCAGAAACGTCTGCCGTTCTTCTCCGGGGAGGAACTTGAAGAACCGCAGGGCGGATTGCAAAAGGATCTCAGGATTGCCATTGTCGAGGTTGGCTCCTGCCAGAAAATCCGCGCAGATCATCTCCAGGCAATAGCCTCGGGATTTATCGCTGCCCAGCATCAGAGCCGCGGTTTCGATTGCCTGCTCAACGATCGGCGACTGACTCTTGTACAATTTAAAGTAAATGATCTCGTGTGGTTCAACCTCCCGGCCGGTCAGTTCCTTCTCGACTTCCCTTCGGAACTGCTCCCTCGGCATTGTGCGAGCCTTGTGCACCCAGGGTGCACAGTCGAATCGCTGACCCTCCGCTCGCGCTAACTTCGCCAATTCCCTCCCTTTCGTCCACCCCACCTCCTTCAGTTCTTTTCGCACTTGTGGGGGCAGGTGCTCGTGGATCGACATCAGGTAATACGCTTTTCTTCTTGATTCCGGAAACCGTTTTTCCAGAAACTCATCGAAAGACTTTAGGTTCTCCAGCCGCCAATACTGTCCCGTCCGTACCTCGCACAGGTACCGTCCTAGTTCCACGAACTGGGTATCCCGCTCCGCTTCCTTTCGCCGCTCCCACGTGAGAATTTCGTCAATCTTTCCGAGCACAAACTGGGCCCGCGGACGATTGAGCTTAGGCAGCATGGGCGGATTCCTAGTAAGTAAGTTCGTCAAGCCAACCAAGGTTCTCGGCTCCAGGCCGGCGGGTGAGCGCGGCGTCGACCAATTCTTGCTGCCCCAGGCAAAGCCCGACATACGGGCAGCTGCTGCAGGGGTTCTGGGGGAAGCGAATGCCGCTGTGGGGCAGGAACTCGGCCGACTCGATTCTTTGGACGGTGTCTTCCACCAACTGGCCGAATTCCTGCCGCTGCTGGTCGGTGATGGCGGTCTGAAAATATTGAATTTCGATCAGTCGCTTGCGGACAAACACGACCTGGGCGACGTCGGAGATGCCCGTGATCCAGGAATAACAAACCAGTTGCGGATCTAGAGCCAGCAGTCCGGCGGGTTCCTCCGCATAGCGGGCTGAGGTCGTCTTCCACTCCAGCAAGCAGCGGGTGCCATCCAATTCACCGATTGCATCGACATAGGCCACGAAGTCACTCTTGTCGGAAACTGGCCGGGTGAATTTAATCTGCAGATTTCGTCGTGGCTGACGAACGTGGATGCGGTCGTCCTGGCAGAAGCGATCCAAAAGCTGAATTCCTTGCTGCAACATGCGGTCCCAGGTGTCGCCATGTGAGTACTGCAAGCCCTGGTTCCGGCACGCGGACCACTCGCGGAACAGTACCGCCGCCGCGTCTTCGCGTTCGAAGTAGGCGGCCAGAGCCCGTTCAAAAGCTCGCCCGAAAAGCATGGCGGCCCGGGTATCTTTCTCCTGCCAACCATCGAGATACCGGTGGCGATAGCGGCGAGGACAGGTGAGGTACTGGCTGACCTGACTGTAGCTGTAAGTCATCGCGCCACCTCCGAGCTGGCCTTGGCTGGTGGAGGGATCGACGCTTCTTCCCATTGGCCCACGGGCGCGAAGGCATCAAGGTTGAGCAGGGAAGTGCCGTTTACAACCGCGTGGCTGATCTTAACAACGCCTCGAAGCCCTATCAGGTTCTTCTCGTCGATCTCATCATGCCCCAATGATTCGGTGTCGAAACTGAAGTCGCGCAGGAACCAGTTGAGTTTCCACAGCGCTTTTGGCGTGCAGTAGAGACGGCCCGAAACGGATCGTCCGGCGCTTTCTTGTGGCTCAATGACGATGAAGCGCAGCATGTAGAACGGTTTCTGCGCGTGCCAGCGATACTGGGCTTTGGTCACCCGAACCAGGTACAGTCCATCGGGGAGTTCGTGCGCAGCCGACCGATCAGCCTCGTGCAAACCTGCGAAGCGGCGCCTCATGCGGCGCCTTCTTTTGCGCCGAGATAGCTGTTGAGCTGGCAAAGCAGGGCATTCCGGTCTTTCTCGGCCCAGTCGGCCAAGTGAGCGACGAAATTCTCAACCTGTTCGCGGGTGGCATCGCGCAAGACTTTGCTGCCGCAGAAATCCGTTGCGTAGGCTTTGACCAAGCTGGCATCGAGTTGATATCTGCGAATCAGTCCACAAAGGCGATCGCGCACTTTCGGACCTCCGTAGTTTCCGTTCACAGGCTGAGGAGAGACCTTCTGCGCTTTTCGATACGGGTAGTGCGGCTCGGCAACAGATCCGAGTTCCTCAACCGAGCAGATGCCGATACCGTAGGCCTTGCGTAAGGCGCGGCACACCGCGCGGGTTTCAGCAACCCGCATTTCAGCGCCGTGAACCAGCGGAGAAACATTGGACGCGTCGGCATCGCCGTATCCAACAAAACCTCGGCAGGTTCGGGATGTGTAGACGGTGGCCCGAAAAGCCCAATGTTGTGTAGCCGGGTTACAGAACGTTCGAACCGGTTGAACGTGGATGCCAGCGCAACGGTTTCGGCGAGCTAGGGCTAGCAATCCCGAATGGGTGACGTACCACCATCCTTCCAGAAGCAAGAGGTCCCCTGCACAGACGGATAAGCTGTACTTCTCCGTCAGCTGCGTAAGCGCTTGAATTGCTGTGGGTGAAATGCAGCCCCATAGCCGACGCGCATTCCGCCTGTTTTGTTTGAGAATAAATGAGTTGTTCACGTGTCCCTCCTCCGTTTAATGGGTATCTACATGTTAACACATACACACACATATTAACACATATTTGGGAAACTACTTTACTCTAAATACAATGAACGCATGGCCAAGGACACAGCCCTATCGTTCAGGATCACTAAAGCGCTCAAGGTCGAACTGGAGAAAGTTTCGCTGAACGAAGGCCGCAGTATTTCTCAGATTTGTGACGCACTCTTGAATGGCGGCCTCGAGTCCTACAAGAAGGAAGGCTCGCCCTACTTGCAAAGATTTATCTCGCGCGGCCGGCGAGCGCTTCGAAACTCTGATAAATGATCGATCCCCCGTTGGGCGGAGCATATCCATGCGTATCAACTCACCAAAGCAGACTCAAGCAAGCCGCCAAAACGGCGCTAAGTCTAAAGGCGCGAAGTCTCCCTGGGGCAAGAATCGGGTTCGGCGCAATGCGCTAAAAGACGGGTTATTTTCGAAAGACATTGTGATCGAAGGTCTGGAAGAGCGGAAAGAGGACTTCGAGCGACTCAAGAAGGAGATGTGGGACCTCTTTCAACCAAAAAGCGCGCTCGAAGAAATGCTCGTGGCTGATATTGTCCAGAACTGGTGGCGCCGGCAAAGAGTCCGTCGCGCGGAATCTGCAGACCTAGAGAATCGCGTCGAGACATTACGGATACGCGATGTGTTTCGGCGCTCGGATGAGATCGAATCGCTTAAAGCTTCTTTTTTCGATCTCTGGCGCAATTACGTAATGGCATTACGGTCACGACCGTCTCAGTACCTAGGGGCGATCACGGCAAAGCTGGAAGATGTTCGGCAGCAACTGGCTGGTACATCTCTTGGTGTCGAGTTCTTAATTAGGTGCATGAAAGGTGTGGACTCCGAGGCGCGGGAGAAAGGTCAAGTTTCACTAGAGAGCGAGGCCATGATATCAGCGTGCTGCGGATTTGGGGATGAAATCGGGCGGATATGTCTCCAGATCAATTCAATAAATATCAGGGAATTGAGAAAAACCTCCGGATCACCCCCGGACAACAGTGACACGGAGAGTCAGGATGAAATCATCCGAATTGCGCGACAGTTGAAATCGATCATAGATCAGAATAGAAGAAAAGCAACCACCGAAACCCAGAAATCACAATCCTATGAGAATGAGGGTTCAAGCGCTGAACAAAGCGCACAGGAAAAGAAAACTGGATCGAAGGGAACCGGAGGGGAGGGTTTTAAGTTCGATAAGGATATGGGCGGGCAAATACTATCACAAGCGATCAATGGGGCCGTGTCCTGGCTAACATTTAGAAAACAATCTTTGGAGTACGCGGAAACATGGGAAGCAAAAACACGCTCGGCCGCGTCGATCTTCCCTGCAGATGCTTCCGATCGTTTCTTGAGAGCGGAGACAACAATCGAGCGCCGGATGTACCGTGCTCTCGTAATGCTTCTTGCGCTGAGATCGGAATCCGATGTGCCAAAAATGTTGGCATAAAGTCGGCAAAGTAGAAAAATGCAAAACAAACCCGAGAAGTCCTTTTGTTTCAGCGGTAAAACCGGGCTCGCCGACAAAACTCTCGGTGCCGATGGATCTTTATCGAAGGGGCGGCACAGACTCCCACTTGAGATGCTTAGGGGAGATTTTAATGTTCACTAAAAGGGCGAAATTCGCTGGGCCTGCTGAAATCCCGCGTTGGCAAATCGGCCTTCACTCCTTCATGTGGTCACCGTCGATGAAGAGCACGTCCAGCGGGTGACGCCGCGCAGAAGCGTGCGGCATGAACTCACGTGAACGACAGGGTCGGTGAATGTGGTCTTAGACGGGCGTGGGTTCAGCCCGGTCTGGCGAGAAGCTTCTTGCTAGGCGAGCCACACGCTTTTCTCGGTAGGGCGCCGGTCGGCGCAGGGGATCGCGGCTGGGAAGCAGTGCTCTTTAACATTCAAGGCACACCTGCTGTGTTTCCCTGCCGGAATGACGTCGAACACAAGGAGGAAAACGAATGGCCGAGGTTCGTACACGCGCACTTACGTCAGAGATGGAAGCACCGAAATATTTTGGGTTGGGAAAGCTGGAGTGACGAAACGGGCGGGAACGGAAGGCAGAGCTTTGATTGTGGAGATGAATCGGCGGTGATCTACTAAATGATCAGTTCGAGACTGACCTACTGACCTAAGGAGAGGCTGGAGCGGGAAAGCCTAAGCGTGAGTTCAAACGCTAGTCCTGTCCCGCGCCGGTGGCGAACGCTCTTGAGACTTCCATTATTGAAGGGGAGGCAGCCTCGGCTAACACGTGCGTCACGGGCGCAGGCTCCGTTTCGTATGAATACTCGGGAATAATTTCTTTCATCTTCGCGCGGATCGATATTTCTGTTCCAGAATTGGCCAACGAGATCAAATCTTCTAAATGGTCGCACAGTGCTGGCCAAGCAATGATTTCAGACTTGGTTCGCTTCACTTTGCGGTTACCGGTTCCAAATTTTCTTTCCCCGGGATAAAAAAGATCTTCGTACATCTTTTCCCCTGGGCGCAGGCCGATGAATTCGATCTTTATCTCGCTTGGGGACTTCCCACACTGGCGAATCAATGAATGTGCAAGATCGAGTATGCGGACAGGATTGCCCATGTCCAGTACCAGAATGTCTCCGTGTTCACCGAGTGTGAAGGCCTGCAAAACGAGTGACACAGCCTCCGGAATCGTCATAAAATACCTGGTGATTTCCGGATGTGTGATGGTGATGCGCCCCTCTTTCTCGATCTGTTCTTTGAATACCGGAATCACGCTGCCTTGGGAACCCAGGACGTTCCCAAACCGCACTGAGACGCAGCGCATGTTTTGTTTTGGTCTGGCCGCGAGGATGAGTTCCCCCAGTCTCTTTGTGGCGCCCATAAAGCTGGTTGGTTGCACAGCCTTGTCAGACGAAATCAAGACAAACGCTTCGCAGCCACACTCCTCGGCGACGTCAAGCAGAGGAGGCAATGCGAAGACATTGTTATTCAGTGCGCCGCGAATGTTGAGTTCGACGAGTGGAACGTGCTTGTAGGCTGCTGCGTGAAAGACAGTGTCCACCGCTCCCTCGGACAAGATTCGACGCATGCGGGAAGTGTTCGCAACATCGGCAACCGCATACACTACGCGATCGCCGGCTGACTCTTTCGTCAGTTGCAGCTGCAAATAGAACATTGGTGTTTCGGACTGGTCCAGCGCAATCAGCTTGGCGGGGGAATGGCGAAGAATCTGGCGGCACAATTCGGAACCAATCGATCCCGCCGCTCCGGTCACCAGTATTACCTTTCCGACAATTTGCTCACGAACCACATTATTGTCGAGCCGCACGGAATCGCGGCCTAACAGGTCTTCTATGTTCACTTCCCGCAATTGGGATACCGAGACACGGCCGAGCAACAAGTCTTCAAGTTTGGGAACAGTTCGATAGCGTAAGCCCGTTTGCTCACACAACTTGCTGATGCGCTGCATTTGGGGGCCGGTCGCAGACGGAATTGCGATGAATATTTCCTCCGCGTCGTAGGCCGATACCACAACCGAGAGCCGATCGATGGTGTTCACAACGGGCACACCGTGAACCTTCGCCCCATGCTTGAAGACATCATCGTCCACGCAAGCGACAGGAACGAATTCGGAGTGTCGTATCTGTCTGATCAGGGATCCAGCCGCTTCCCCGGCTCCCACCACAATTACTCGGTAGCTCTTGTCCTGCCGTTGTCGGACGGACCTGGTATTGCTATATGCCAGGGCAGACAGCCGCAGTCCGGCCAGCGCCGCCGCTGTCGTCATCGCCTCAATCAGATAAATGGAAAAAGGAAAAGCATTTGCTCCGATTACGATACGGACGGAGGCAACAAATGCGATGGTTCCTAAGCTTACAGCCTTGATGATGTCGACGACATCGGTAACACCGCTATGGTTCCAATATCCATGTATCAGCTTGAAAATGACGAGCGCCCCTAGCCTGGACAACACCAGCAAAGGCAGGCAGGCAAGCATGAGTCGAGAATAAGTGAACATGAAATCGAATCGGAGCAGCCACGCGCACAGAAATGAGGCGGCCACCAAGACGACGTGAACCAGTGCGATGATCCAGGATCTTTGTCTGAGCAACATACAACTATCTCCTGCGAACGGATAAGGCCGAATGACTAAACCGAAGTGACTATGCGTGCTGGGCCAAAGCGGATCCAGACATTGAAATTGTCCCGACGCTTGCGATTTGATGCTTGGTGGCTTGCGACATCACCTTCTCGACTGCCTGAACGGTGCATGCGAGATGGTGGTCGGACAGAGTTGGATGAACCAGAAGCATCAGGCTCGTTTCTCCCAGCTGTTTAGCGATGGGCAAACGTTTATGCTTGCGTCTTTCTACGAAAGCCTTCTCCAGGTAGATCTCGCTGCAACTGCCGACGAAACACGGCACACCTTCCGCTGCGATGGCTTGAACGATCTTGTCGCGGTCCCATCCCGATTGCAGCATTTCAGGGCGCACGAAGGCGTAGTACTTGTAATAAGCATGGCGAGAACTCTGCGGCAGCACGGGTATCCGCAGGCCCGGCACTCTGGAAAGGTAAGAAGTGAGCCTGTCCGCGTTTCGCCGCCGGGTTTCAACCCACCCGGGCACCTTCTTCAACAGAACCCGCCCCATGGCAGACTGCATCTCTGTCATCCGCCAATTAGTTCCAAAGGAATCATGTAACCAGCGGAAGCCGATCCCATGTTCCCGGTTGTAGACAGAGTTGTAGTTTTTGCCGTGATCCTTGTAGCTCCAGGCTCGCTCCCAGACGTCGGAATGACTGGTCGTAAGCATTCCTCCCTCGCCGCCCGTTGTCATGATCTTGTCCTGACAAAAGGAAAAAGCCGCTGCGTCTCCCATCGAGCCTACGGCGCGTCCCTTGTACACGGCGCCTTGGGCTTGCGCGCAATCTTCGATCACTTTCAAATCATATTTAGACGCCAAGTTCAGGATGGGATCCATGTCGGCCGGCCATCCCGCCAGGTGCACGGCGATGATTGCCCGCGTCCGCGGCGTAATGGCACGCTCGATGGTCTCCGCGGTAATGTTTTGACTATCGGGATCGACGTCCGCACAAACCGGCCGGGCGCCTCGCGTCACGATGCAACTCGCCGAAGCGATAAAAGTCCTGGACGCTGTGATAACTTCATCACCACGCCCAATCCCTAATGCATGCAGGGCGAGTTCGAGTGCAAGAGTTCCGTTAGCCAGGCAGACGGCATGCTTCGTACCCGTGACCTGGGCAAATTCCGCCTCAAATAGCCGGCCTTCTTGTCCCGTCCAGTAATTGACCTTTCCGGAGCGAAGAACGGCAGCAGCAGCTTCGACCTCGTCGCTTGTGAAACAGGGCCAGGGTGCAAACTCCTGATGTTCGGGAGCGGATGCCTTCGCAGTATCTTGCTGAATGGAATCAGGGCTCATAGGGAACCACAAGGGATGGTTATACTTGGTAGTGTTTTTCTCGGTGTCGCGTTGTCTCTTCCACGATTGCGCAAGGTCGGGCGGGTACGCCGGCCACAGTGATACCTTCCGGCACGTTGCGCGTGACCACTGCTCCCGCGCCCACTACTGCGCCTGAACCCACATGCAGATACTGCAACACCTGCGCGCCAGAGCCGATCGTCACTCCCTCTCCGAGAGCCACACCGCCGGCGATATTTGCTCCTGGATTCACCACCGATCCTCGCCCTACGCGCGCTTCATGTCCCAAGGTCGCTCCGAAGTTACAAAGGGCAAATGGTTCGAGCACGATGTTGACTGTGGCCGTAACCCGCGCCCCAATAAAGCAGCCTTCCCCCAGCCTTGCCGAGTCCAGATCGATCACTGCCGTGGGATGGATAAGCACCGGCCACTCGAAACCCGCCAGCAACGCACTCAGCTCGCCCGCAAGTTTCAATCGAATCGCAGGAGACCCTACCCCAAGCGCAAGTGCATCGACGGAATCCCGGTTCTGCTCTAGCCATCGGAAGTCCCCGACTACCCGATCAGATGAGTCCCGTTCTCCCAGCTGCGAAAGATCACTGACCACGTACCCTAGGAAGTCGAATGCCGGATCACAGCGATTGATCCAAAGCAAGGCGGATGCAACCTCGCGCGCCATCCCCCCCGCGCCAATGATGACGATCCGTTTCCGCCTCATCGTGCGCCTCCGCGTTTCGACTCGGCGATCACTCCAAAGAACTCCGGCATCGTGGCGTGCGCTGAGCTTGAAATGCCATCAGACCTGACAATCTTCCCCAGCGTCCTGGCAAGAATCAGCACGTCCAGCCATAGGCTGTGGTGGTCGACGTACCAGACATCCAGTTCGAACTTCCGCTTCCAGTCGAGGGCATTGCGTCCATTGACTTGTGCCCATCCCGTGATGCCGGGTTTCACCTCGTGACGCCGCATCTGTTCGGGCGTGTACCGTTCAAGATATTGCGGCAACAAAGGACGCGGCCCCACCAGGCTCATCTCACCACGGATTACGTTGATCAGCTCCGGCAACTCGTCGATACTGCTGCTGCGCAGAAACCTTCCGAACCCCGTCATGCGCTCCGCATCTGGAAGGAAGCATCCTTGTGCATTTCGCGCGTCGGTCATGGTACGAAACTTCAAACATATGAAGAGCTTGCCATTCCAGCCTGGACGAGACTGGCGGAACAAAATCGGTGATCCCAGAAATATCCTTACCAAGGCCGCAACCATCAAGAGAAGGGGTGCAAGCACGACCAACCCGGCGATCGCTCCCATCAAGTCGAAAGCTCGCTTCGCCGTCCGGCCAAACCTTGATGCCGTGGACGGCTTGGCAGAAAACTGTTGCGAGTAGAAGGCGAGCAATGCCTGGGTTAATATTTGCTCCGCAAAATCTCTGTTTGCCCGTTCATGCGCCTGCCGCCCCAACTGCTCTCTCAAAGAGTGATTTGCCGCCAGAGATCCCATCGCATCGGCTAACTCTTCCCAGTTGCCGGGCTGGTGCAAGCAGCCGGTCATGCCATCCTGCACGGCGTCAGTGAGACCGTAGATTCGAGAAGCAATCGTCGGAATTCCCGTTGCGGCCGCCTCTATCACTACACTGCCAAATCCCTCGCGATAGCTCGGAAGGCAAACAACGTCCGCAGCGGCCATGTATTGCTCTGGGAATGGAGTCTGGCCAACGAAGCGAAGCCGGTCCCCGCATGAGGAGCAGATGGTGCGTATTCGAGCTTCGATGCTGCCCTCGTCAGGGCCGACACAAACCAGATACGTGCTCGCTCTTCGCGCAGCGACGTGTTCAAAGGCTCTCGCCAGATCAAGCACGCCTTTGTCTTTGTTCAAACGGCCGAGGAAGAGAAACACGAAGGCATCTTCCCGAATGGAGACCTCGTCCCGAACTCGCCGTCGTGCTGCCGCATCGGGACGAAAGCGTAACACGTCGACCCCACTAATTGATCCATTAGCCAATACATGGCACTTGCTCGCGTCAACAATGCCTTCGTCAACAAGGAATTTCAACTGCGATTTGCTGTCTGCAAGAACCTCGGTTGCGCAGAAGGCGGTGAGTTTGTCAGCCGACCTCAACAAATAGCGTCTCCACCCCGATGTGGTTATCCATACCTGACCGGTGAAAGTGTGTAGTCGGGTCGGAATTCCGGCGAGTTTCCCTGCAGCCATACTCAGCAGCCCCGCTTTTGGCGTGATGGAATGGATCAAGATGAACTTTCGTTTCCTGAACAGCGAATATAAATTCAGCAGCGCACAAACATCACCCCACAGGTCGATCTTGCGTGGAATAGGGACGGGGACTAACTCCGCCTTCAGGTTCAGGCGGTGCAGCGAGTCTCTGTCGTCGGTGTTGGCGACGACCGTAACTTCGTACGTCTCGCTCAGCGCTCGTATCTGATCCTGCAGGAAAGCTTGTACTGTCATGAAATCAGAAACCACGATACAAATGTGCCGGCGCCTTGAGTTGTTTCTAATCAAGAGACTCCACCCCGGCATGCGCAAGGTTCCACACAGATCGCCACTCTGCCGCAATGGCCGGATCGAGTGTCAGCGTTGCACGGTGCCTCAGAATGCGGTAATTCAGTCCTGTACCCACAGCGAAGACGTCAAGCGCTAACTTTGCGATCTCCGACGCGGCGCTGAGACCGCTGCGCAGGACTCTTCGCTGTTGAATCCCCTGGCGTAGCATCAACCCCACGAAGCTCCAACGCGTGGGAATGATCTTTTTCAGCGAAATTGTCGGCTCCCGCACGCCCACGAGGATGCGAGGAATTGCAGCGAAACGGCTGTGATGCTGCGTTCGCATAAGCATTTCACGATCCTGTGTTGTGAGGGCCTCCGGCGAGTAGGGGTTCTTCCGGAACCAGTCAGTGGATCCCATCCAGGTTACATGTGCCAGTGCGCAATGCCGCCACCACGTTCCGCAGATTTCATCATGCGTCAGGCGCGCAGCACGAATCCCCATCAACTGGCCTCTCCCGTCGAAAATCGAGATTGCCCCTCCGAGGAGATCCACTTCCGGGTGCTGCTGCAAGTAAGACAACTGCTGTTCGAGTCTGGTTGGATACGAAATATCGTCTCCGTCCATTCTTGCGAAATAGCGGCCGCGGCTGAGCCCCACCGCCTCATTCAGGCGGACGGGGAGGCCGCGGTTCTTTCCGCCATTCACCAGCCGGATACGAGGGTCCTCAAATGTTTTGGCCACAGCCAAGGTTCTGTCGCAGGAACCGTCATCAATTACGATTAACTCCCAGTCTTGGAAGGTCTGGGCCTGGATAGAGCGAATAGCATCTCCCACCGTTTTTTCACAGTTGAAGACGGGCATAGCGATGCTGACCGCGGGTCTCATGTGGTCAAGAAAGAGGGTTTACTTGGTGTAAGCCTCGTTAGGCTGTATACGGCCGATGAACTCTCCGGTCGGTTCGCGCTGATTTCCGGACGTGGGAGCCTGCGGTCCCTCCGGTGACCGTTAAAATCCCCAGTCCGAAACAGAGGAGAATGACGGTGTAAGTGCTTTCCACCAACAGCGTCGCGAAGTCGCTGCGATTGCAGTTGAAAGCTTGGGGTAGCAGGGCTGCAAAGAATAAGGGGCCAAATCGAAAAATGGAAGGTAGCTCGGACAGGAGAAGGAAACCCGCGGTCCACATCATCGGAATGAGAGCGACACCTGCAAAATCGAAGTTGTCGTAAGCTTCCGCCACTGGGCTATAGCCCCATCCAGGGGTTGTCCCTCCACGAACGTATCGTTGTTGGATGTTTGCGCTGAACCGAACAGACAATGACTCGGGTCTCTCACCGGGGTACAGAAACCGGGGCACAAGCCGAATCAATGAGTCTGCATAGGACTCTCCAAGCAACTGTTTCTCGGAGTGATCAGTTGAGAACAAGATGCTCAGATACGGCCCAGCAAGTTCTGTACGCTCCGGAAGTAACCATCCAAAGTCTGCAGAATCCTCCACCGAGGCCGTAACCGCCTCGGACAGCGACATGTTACGGGTCACAACCCTGGGAATGAGCAACCTCACGTTCGCAAACACGAAAAGCACCGCGGCAGCTACTAATCCGACTGCGAAGGATCGACGTGAAAGAGTGATCCTACGGCGAGTCAGACACGTATACAGTCCCAGAAGGCTGATGGCCAAGTTCACGATCGTACGCCGGTCTCCTTGCAACAGCATTGTCGTTGACCAAGCAATTAGTGCGATAGCGGAGGCACACATTTTCAGCCGACTCTTCTGAGACACAACAGCACAACCGAAGAACAGGAAGGCTGCAAGAAAACAGGCTTGGTGGGGGTACGTCACGTGACTGGCCAGGTCCGAATACCTCTGCGCTCGATCCAGACTGTAAAAAGCCAGGAGGCCGCCCAAAGTCAGGGTATTGAGGTAGAAGAAACCTAATCCAAGAGCGTAGAGGGCAAGCCCTGCACAAAATGCGGGATCGGACTTGATAACTCTGGTCATCGTTTCCGCACGACCCAAGACTCGATGGGTTCCGGTTCGTTTTGGCATGACCAGTGCCACGAAGGAAATACCCAGGGCGGAGATAACACTCAGCAATCCAGCCTTGACAAAAGTAGGGTCGGAAAACTGGACCGGATAAACTGAGACCAGGTTCTCCGTCCCCCCCACCATCGCCACGCGAAGTGGCAAGACAGCGTGATAAAGGACGAAACCAGTACAGAACAGAACCAGAGGATCTGCCAGTCCTTCTGTCTTCAGCCGTTGCGCTATCACCACGCCGGGCAACACAGTGGCTAGAGCGCCGCAGAGCCCGATTGATACCACGTCGCCACCAAGATGCAGAGCCACGGCAATGGCGCACACCCCACATGAGAGAAGAAGAATGCAGGCAACGCTGCCCGGTCTGTGAAGCGCTTTATCGGGGATCATCGTGCGTTGTACCATTCGAGAAGATCGCTTCCAGATTCTTGGATCGACCTGCTGCACATCTCTGGAAGGGTCAGTTTTCGATCTCCCGTCTCCAGTGGTCGCGACATTCGTGACAAGCGTTTGGCCCATGCTTGCGCAGAGACGGTCAAGCTTTCTCTTTCGATCAGACCTGAGACGAGGTCACATTCCGTTGTGACAACGTCGGAAATCAGGCAGGGCAAACCGGACGCTTGTCCTTCCAGAAGAGTGAGAGGGATTCCCTCGAAGCGGGAGGGCAACAAGAGAATATCCATTGCGCCCATCATTAGCCGTGGGATGTCGTTGCGCACGCCGGTAAACTTGAATCGTCCTTGCAGGCCGAAAGATTGGACCTGCGCTTCGACCGCGGGACGTAGGTCACCATCCCCAACCAGGAGGAAAAAGGCACGTTCGTCAATTTGAGCAAACTCTCGTGCGATCTCCACGAAAAATAAATGGTTCTTCTCCGGAACGAATCTTCCAACATGACCCACGACAACCGCATGCAACGGAATGCCGAGTCCCTTGCGGATCTCGTCGCGGTTCACTGGCTGCCCAAAGGGGCTTAGGTCAATACCGGTGTACAAAACAGACCACTTGGCATTGTTACGCCAGTCTGGTGGGAAGAACGCATCCGCAGAGTCTTGGCTGACGGCGATTCCAGCGCTGGCGAATCTCGCAACAAGATATCGCATGGTGGCGTCGTATGTTTTCCGCCACCGCGTTCTCGCGCTCTCACGCATGAGTCTGGCTGTGTGACCGTGGGAGATCCGGGTCGGCACGCCACCCATCGCGGCCAGCAACATCACATATCCGCTGAAATGATGTACGTGGCTGTGGACCACGTCGTAGGGTCCGTAATGGCGAAGAATCCGGAGGAAGTTTTGCGCGTAGCGCATCGGGTTGGTATAGGCAAGGCAAGGGATAATCCGAGCCCCAAGCGAAAGCACTTCTGCGTCGTAGGCGCCGGCGTCCGTGGTGTGCACGAGAAAATCCATCTGATATTTCTCACGGTCGATGTGACGCAGCACCTGGACCAGCCAAGTCTCTGCCCCACCACGGTCGAGCCTTCCAACTACATGCAAAATACGCTTCAAGCCGCCTGCTTCTTCATTGCGGAATCTAGGACTATGTAACTTGCTGCCGCTCGTACGAATGATGCGATCAGCAGGCCGTATCCGGCGCCCATGAGACCGAAGCGCGGCACGAGGACCAAAGTGCATACCACCGTTGTGACCACGGTTGCCGCCATGATTGGGATCTGCGGACGAAAGCAGCGGGACGCAGTCATTCCGAAGCCGAGGAAAGAACCAATGGCCACTAAGGTCGCGTCCACGATCATTAGCAGCAGCAAGTCAATGTGCTCAGAGTATTCCGGCCGGTAAACGAAAGACAGGACGGGCCGCCCCGCAACCAGCGCCATGCCCAGAGCCGCCGTTCCGAGAGCCGCTGCAAACAGAATCAGCTTGCCCAACAGTGTTTTGAACCGGGGGATGTCGCAATCAGCAAAGAGTCGCGCCATGCGGGTGCAGACCGACTGTCCCAACGCCATCACAATCAGACTGATGGCCGTCAACATGTAGGCCAACGAAGCGAAGATGCCCAACTCGGCCGTTCCTAGCTTTTGCTCCAGAATGTAACGCGGAATGTTGATGTTCAAGGAAACCAGCGCCATCACCATTCCGAGCGGCCAGCTAATCGAGAACAGCGTTTTCTGCGTATTCATGGAGAAACGAAAAAAACGTCTGTGCTGGCCGAGCAGCCGAGAAACTACGCGAAAGTCATACAATGCGATGACCGCCGTCCACGCCAGCGCCAGCGCCGCGACTGTAGTAATCAGGTTGCGAGTAATGCAGAAAACCGCCGCGAAGATGGCCACCGAAACTGTGCCGCGTATCATGAGAGCGCGTGCCACCTGATCCAGTCGCTCAAATTTCTGCAAGTGGCCGGCAATCACGTCGCTAATCGTTTCGATAGCTTTCGCGCAGGCAACAAGCACGATAACCGTTTTCGTCGCAGTGTCGTACGCCGCGAATGCCGTAATCAGCAGAATGGCGAGCGTTCCCAGCAGCGTCGAAGTCAGCCGTAGGGTGAAATAATCCTCGAACTCGAACTCATGGCGCGCATCCGTGGCTTGCACTCCCCGAAGTTGAAGATTGGTCAGCATGAAAACTGGAGCAGTGATGGCTAGGCCGAGCGCGTACTGGCCCACAATCGACGGACTCCCCAGCTTAGCCAATACGGATAGCATTCCAAACTGGCACGCCGCGTAGATCACATTTCCCGCGAGCGTCCAACTGAAGGAAACCCGCAGCGGCAACGCGGTCACCGCCGCGATATGGGCGTTTTCAGATGGTATGGCAACACTGGTGACGGACATCAGGCCTGTCTTTCTCGATTTCGGTTAGAGGGGGCAAGATCGTTACGGTACGCGGTAAATGCTCGCTCCAGCTACAGCGGGCAACGCGCTTTCGATGCCCTTCCAAGTGTTCTTGGCCATGCTGCTTGGCACAAAAAGAATGTCGTTGTCCTGCATAGAGAGATCGGTAGCCTTCGCAGTCAGAATCCTTTTCAAGTCCACGGGGATCTCCTGGCGTCCCTGAGGCGTGGTACGGATGAGCTTGACCGATCCCTTGGCGGCGGTGCCATTCGTGCCTTGGGCCAGCGCGACCGCTTGCAGAATGGTTAGCTGTCCATCGTGGTCCATGGGGAAGCCGCCGGGGCGGGCCACATCGCCGACCACGTAGACGATCCCGGTTCGCTCCACGAAGATGGTGTCGCCAGGCAGAATCTCAGGATTGTTTTCCGGCTGAGGAGCCGCGCCGGAGGTCATCTTCACACGCTGCGGCTGCTCAGGGTGGCCACTGTGCGTGATGACGATGGCCGTGCCCGCCAGAGGTGTGAGGCCTTCCGCCAGCGAAAGATAGTCGAGAAGACGGTGCGTGCCGAAAGCGGGATAGATGCCAGGTTTGTGCACTTCGCCCACGACCGAAACGTTCTGCGTCGCGTACTCGGAGATGAAGACCATGACTTGCGGGTCTTTGAGGAAGCCTCCGTCGATGAACTTTTGGCGAATCAGAGTTTGGGCCTCGCCGGCCTTCAGGCCTTGCAGGTGAAGCGTGCCCACCAGCGGAAGAATCACGTCGCCCGTATTGCTGACGCGTAGTTTGCCGCTGAGTTCGGGGGTGTCGAAGACGCTCATCTCAACAAGATCGCCGGCGCCGATCGGGCCGGCCGCACCGCTTCCGAAACCCATTCCGGCTCCCCGAGGGTCGCTGGGGCCGTGATCCTGGGCAGACCCAGTTCCAGCAAGCGCCAACAAAACGAAGAGAGCACCGTAGCTAGCGTAATTCTTCAGTTGATTCATTGGGGATCCTGTGAAGCGGGCGAATGGGCGCCGTTTCCATTTCCATGTTCGTTTTCGTTGCTCTTGTTGTAGTAGTAGTGATAATCCGATCCGTAGTGTCCGTAGTAGCCGCGATACTCGACCGAGTCAAACGCGAGGTCGTTCACAACGACTCCGGCTATGTTTGCCCTGACCTTTTTCAAAACATCGCGTGCACGCAGCAGAGATTGCCGACCGGTCTTTTTGGATCGGGCAATGAGGACGACCACGTCGGCATTCCTGGCGCAGACTACTGCGTCGGTCACCGCAAGTACTGGAGGCGTGTCAATCACGATGTAACGGAACCCTTCGCGCCAGTGCTGTAACAGTTGTGGCATGGCTTCAGAGGCCAGCATTTCTGATGGATATGGCGGCATATGTCCGGCGGGAATGACATGCAGGCCGGGGATCTCGTCAATCTTGACGATCATTGCTTCCGCGTTCTCGGTGCCTGCGAGGCAGGCGCTCAAACCCTTGGTGCCCGAAATGCCCAGGTATTTGTGAATTGTCGGGCGACGCATGTCTGCGTCCACAAGAAGCGTTTTTTGTCCGGTCTGAGCCAACACCACTGCCAAGTTGAGGGCAGTGAAACTCTTTCCTTCCTGCATCATGGCGCTGGTTACCATGATGACTTGCGGCGGTGCGCCCGGGGAGGAGAGGAGCAGTGAAGTCCGCAGAGCCCGAAAAGCCTCTGCGCTGCTAGAATTACGATGCTCCATGGTGACAGGTTGAATGAATTGGCGCGTCGCCGTGCGGCCCACCAGTTTGTGAGCATTTTTCCCCTCCACGACGACGCTGGGTATGACGCCCAGCGAGGGAAGCGAGCAATAAGCCTCAATATCTTCCGGAGTGCGGATGGAGTTGTCGACATTTTCTACGACGAAGGCCAAGGCCATGCCAAATAGAAGACCGCCCATGCAACCAAGCGCGATGTTCAGAGGGATCTTCGGTTCAACCGGTTCAATCGGAATGCTTGCCGGGTCGACGACATTGATGTTGCTGGACTTCAGGCCCGCCAGAATGCCGGCTTCCTTGAGCTTCTTAAGCAACCCTTCATAGAGGTCGCGGCTGGATTCAACGTCGCGCCGCATAATCGCGTATTGAATGGCGTCTTCGTTGAGCTTGTAGGCTTCCTGTTTCTGTTTGCCGAACGATGATTGCAGCATCTCTTCGGATTTCAGAGCGGCTTTATACTCGGCGTGTACCGCATCCCCCACCTTCGTTATTTCCTGCGTGATGCTGGAATCGAGTTCATTCATTTGCGATTGCAACTGAATGACGCGAGGATACGAAGTCCCATACTTGGCAGCCAGTTGTGCATATTGTGATCTGGCCTCGGCGCGCGCCTTGTACAGCGCTCCGAGGACACTCTCCGGGGCGATATTCGCGATGAGTTCTGGATTCTCCGTCATCGCGATGCGATACTTCGCCTCTTTCACTATGCGATCTGCCTCGGCGGCGGAAAGTTGCTTGTTAAGTTCCTCAAGTTTGTCGGTGATGATGTTGTGAGTCTCGTCGGTTCCCAGAATTCCAGTCTTCTTCTGGTATGCGATGAGGGCCTCCTGGGCGGTCTCGGCGCGCTTTTTCAGGTCATCGAGTTGCCTGGTTAGCCAGTCGGAGGTTTGGATCGTGGCTTTATATTTGGTCTGGAAGTTGTGCTCGATATAGTTGTGGGCCACGGAATTTGCGACATCAGCCGCAAGATTGGGATCCTTACTGCGAAAGTGAATGTCGATGATCTGCGTCTTGGGAACCAGTTGGACATTGAGCGACTTATGAAACAGGTTGACCAGCTTGGCGCGTTTCTGAAGATCCACGGTGTCAAAATCCGCCGCTGAATCGAAGAGCTTTCCTGAAAATCCTTTGTTGCGGTGAAGTCCTAGTTGCTTGATGACGGTGGTTGCGATGGTGTCGCTTTGCACGATCCGAATCTGGGTTTCCAGTTTCGTGTTCATGTCGAGACCCATGGGCATCACCATCTGCTCGAGGCCGAGGTCACCGGGACCCTCGAGGTCGAGTAAGAGCCGCGAGGATGCCTCATAACGCTTAGGCAGAACCAGGGAAACAGCAGTGACCAGCAGTACGACTACGGCCAGACTGCCAAGGACCAGCCAGCGACGCTTTTGGAGCACCCGCCAGAATTGGACGATGGAAATCTGGTCATCCTGAGAATCGATAATCACTGACTGAGGGTCAGAGAAACTAAACTTGTCCAGTTCTATCTTGTTGTGAATGGTTAAGGGATTGTCTGTCATAACGTCCTTAATTGGCGGCCGGTGAAATCGTACAGGTTGCGGCGTGTTGGCCTTCTGATAACACAAGTTCGGGCAACATCGCTGTCATCCAAAAGGCTGAATAGGTGGCGATGGCATCGTCAGTGGTTGCGCAGGGGATGCCGTCCTCGGTCAGTACCGACTGCAAGCCCTGGTGCGCCGCGATCAATGCAACCAGACCAAGAGCAGTAATGCCGGGTTCGACATCGCGGATTAGGCCTTTTGATGCGCAACGCGCAAGATATTCGCGGAGGGGTTGAAAGAGTGGGATTAAGTGCTTGCGCAAAATGCGGTCTGCTCCATGGTCGAGCTCAAAGAGGCTTAGATAGAGCAAGCGAATGGTCTCGGGCTGATGATGCAAGGTCTCAACCAACACAGCGACAATCCCGGGCAGAGCGGTTCTAGGGTTCTCATTACTTTCGAGCCGTCCTCGCAGTTCCTTGCTGATTCGCAAACGGCGCAGCCGGGATTCGGTTGCAGCCCAGAACAAATCTCGTTTTCGGGGGAAATGACGGAAGACGGTAACTTCACTAACCCCAGCCAGTCGGGCGATCTCATGCGTACTGCTGGCCGCGAAACCCTGGCGCGAGAATAGCTGCACGGCCGCTTCCACGATGCGGCTCGCGGTGCCATTCGTGTTTTGGACTTTTGAAACGGCCATTTAATGTTCAGTCTTGGTCTTGGCGGCGAACGGAATGGCAAGCGATTGGGGGAATTGAGTAATTGAATATGAGGGGTGGGGGAATCACCGAACGGCTTCAATGCTAAATTACACAACTCTTAAATTACCAAATTGCGCAACTCCGAAAGCTTATGCGACTCTAGAGCGGTTCGACGCCGTCGGCATCCAGTTCCACAGCTACGCTCTGTTGAATAAGGTCCACTGTAATCACGACCCGCAGACCTTTGGCGTTACGAACCATCACGCCTTCCAGTCCCTGCAGCGCTCCCGCATTGATTCGCACTTTCTGGCCGATCGCGAGACCGCGATAAGGCTCAAATTTCTGCAAGTGCAAACCAGAACGTAAAGTTTCGATCTCAAAATCTAACAACCGAGCGGGTTCGCCTCTTGGTCCGACAAACGATAGAACTCCGGGCACGTCCAGAACTCGGAAGCGTTCGCTTCGAGGAATGTTTACGAACAGGTAGCCGGGAAATAGCGGAAGTTCAACCTGCGCCTTGCAGCCGTTTTTCCAGCGATGAATGCTCCGGAACAAGGGAAGAAAGCATTCCACACGGCGGTGTCCCAGATGCTCGCGAACTCGCTTCTCATGTCTCGGACTCGTATAGACAGCGTACCAGTGTGGAGGGCGCTCTGCCGTTTGCATTGGCGGAGGCAACAACAAGCTTTCAGTTCTCGCTGAAGTACAGGCTTCCATCACTTGAGACAAGGCTTCGCCCCCGTCGCTTAGATAGCGTTTGTTTTGTGTGAAAAGGTTGTCGGCACTCGCGGCCGATGCTAGAGGCCACTCACCTGTGCCCGGAGTTCGTGCTTAGGTGTAAGTAGGCGACTACACTCTTAGCCTTACGCTGCTAGATGCATGGCGGATGCCAATTCGGCATATTCACTAAATCCCATGTTCTTCAGCATTTAGCGGTACGAATTCGGGGACCGGATGGCGCCCGGCGTCTCAAAACGAGAGAAGGTTCCGAGAATCATTCGGGTTTGTCTCATGCTGTGGGAGCTCAAGCTTGACCATAACGGCGGCGATCTGCTGCGCAGTCTGACTTCGTTTCCCGTGCGCATGATTGATCAAAGCCGCGGACCAACTGCCGTCCGAACAAGATTCCGGCGCGTCACTTTGGTTCGGAGATAAGAGATTCGGTCGAGCAAATTATCTCAAAGCGAGAGAAAGACCGTCGACATATCTCCCCCGTCTCAATTGCGATCAGAAAAATGACAACCGACGTCGTCTTGAAAATCGACCTTCACTGGGCGTTGCAATTTTTTTCGGGGGTCCGAAGCAGCAGATGGCATCGCACGTAAATGCCGAACACAGCACGATTTATGTCCCACGATCCTCAGCACCAACTCCGATCCAAAAGGCTAGTTCCTCAGCTACGAGTGCCGCGCGCCGGCTGCGAGTTAGTCTCGGTGATTAAAGTGCTGTAATGCAGCGGACTCTGCGTGTGATTTCGGCCTGCCCTGTGGTTGGGTAACTAGTGGGGATTGGCTGTTCGCGAAACGAAAGGTTGAGCACCAGGAGGAACGTGCGTAACCGTTATAGAAGGTCTTATATGTGTGTCGCTTTTATGCTGGCTTCGGTGCTTTCGCTGCTGGCGCAGTCCGATCGCATCGATGTTCAACAGCGGGATGACCTTCAACTGAAGGTGGGCGATGCCAGCCAGTCGATGCTTGCCGCGACCCTCGTTGAAGCTCCGGTGATCGGCGGCGGAAGCAGTGAATCCGAACTGCCGGATGCACCGAGCGCCACCAGGCCGGACATGTCAACCGCAGACCCAGCGGTTTCGCCAGCTGTTAAGAGAGAGTCTCACGGGGCACCGGCCGCTGCCATGGGTGGCCCGTTTGGGGTGGATCGCACGGTCGCGGACCGGAACTACTCGGCGGTCACGGCCGCGATGTTCGGCGCAAGTATTGCAAATGCGGAATTGACCATGCATTGCTTGGGTCAACACTCCTCCTGCAACGATGTCCCAAACTTGTTAAGCCGACGGGTCGCGTTGTATGGAATCGGAATTCCCGCTGATTTGGGGGTTGCGTATCTGACCTACTACATGAAGAGGAGACACAGCCGCATTTGGTACGTTCCCGCGGCGTGCGTAACCGCCGCCAACATATTTCTTGGCGTGCGTGTTTATCGCTGGGCGCAGCAATAGCGAAAGTTGGGTCTTGGTATTGCGCTCCAGTCATCCGGCGGCACCACCAGCGGCGTTCATCCCATTTTGCCTCCCGGCTCGCGCTTCCAAATCGTGTTTTCCCGGCTTCCTGAGTATGGAATGTAACCGAGGGAGCTATCGAGAACTGGAGACGCTCTTGATCTGGTAGCCGTCGCAGATCCTATTTTCGCACTGTCCCAAACCGAGTCAAACTCGCTCGACCGCGGAACGACAATACGCATAGTCGGCTCCCGAAGTGTTTTCCAGCAGGAGCTCGAGTTGTACAAGGGAAGACATGTTTTTTGGGCCGTCCGGGCTTGCACCGGGCTGCCGCATTGCGTGGGAGCAGGTTCTCTCCCATGTGCTCTGCGTTCCTAGTCACGCTGATCCAACCATTAAGCTGAGACGAGTTCGAAAAACTGCATTCGATCTGCACATATTGTTGGATTGTCGAGAAACCGATCTGGAACTAGCTTGCTCTGTCTCACAACATCGCTGACGGGCGAAGTCGATCAAACTCGCTGTTTCTCGTTGCGTTCTTCAACTCTCAAAGAAAGAGCCGGGTCTGGAGTGATGAGCATCCAGACCCGGCAGGGGCCGTTCCATCTCGGAAGGCGAATAAAGAAAAGAGAAGATGCCCGGCTAGCCACGGATCGGCCGAGTTTCTGTTCCGTCCGCCGAATTGAGCCGGAATTCTTCATATTCATCTCGCGCCTTCTTCGGCCACTGCCTCACGGTTGGGGTGCGCGACAGCGGCGATGCGCGAAAGAGGAACGGCCAATGGCTTACGTTCCGCTTCCCGGTGGAGAAAAGCAGCGATCCGCGAGCCTTGGCGGATGGCGGTGAGTTACCTGGCAAGTCATTTCGGGCGTGAGTTTTTTGAGCTGGATATTCCGTTCGTGCGCCAACTAAATCAGCAAAAAGCGGACTTTCTCCTGCGCATGATGGAACAAGGGCTGAATTCACCGCTCACCTCCAGTTGCGGCCGGTTGTTCGATGCGGTAGCCGCGTTGATCGGAATTCGCCACAGGTGAATTACGAAGCCCAGGCCGCGATCGAACTCGAGATGGCGATGGCATCATTGGAAGACGAAACTGCGTATCCTCTGGAATTCGTACCGGACGGCGATACCTGGATGGCGGTTTGAGTTTGGGACAGGCGTTAGTAGCGGCAGCAAAGGTGCAGGCGTTATGAAGTTGTGGACGCCGTCCTCCACTAACCAAGCACATTCGAAATTGGCCCCGCCACTCGGTCTACGAGGTTAGTGCATTCATGGGGTCCACCAGAGACGGAGTTCGGCTTGATGTTCCTAGTCCTGCACGCGTTCGGCCCGATAGAGTTGACGTTCACACTGATCCAGAACCGGAATAGTATGTTGCCAGATGGGAACCCGCAAAATCATCCACGTGGACATGGATGCGTTTTACGCTTCTGTCGAGCAGCGCGACGAGCCCAAACTGCGCGGCAAGCCCGTGATCGTCGCCTGGAAAGGCAACCGCTCGGTTGTGTGCGCGGCTTCGTACGAGGCCAGGGCTTTCGGAGTTCGCTCGGCCATGCCGGCGGTACGAGCGCAACGCCTGTGCCCCGATGGAATCTTTGTGCCTCCGGATTTTCCCCGTTACCGAGCGGTATCAAAGAACGTCCATGAGATCTTCATCCGCCACACAGACCTGATCGAGCCGCTGTCGCTCGATGAAGCGTATTTGGACGTTACCGAGAACAAGACAGGTTTGCCGAGTGCGACGCTTGTGGCACGCACGATCCGGGAACAGATCCGCCGGGAATTGAACCTGACAGCTTCCGCGGGCGTAGCACCCAACAAGTTCCTGGCCAAACTTGCCTCGGACTGGCGCAAACCCGATGGGCTGTTTGTCATCAAGCCCGAGGAGATCGATACTTTTCTGCTGTCACTGCCGGTCGGACGAATGCCTGGAGTCGGTAACGTCACGGGTGTGAAGCTGACCAAACTGGGGGTCCGGATCGTAGCTGATTTGCGAAGGCTGGATTTGGCTACCCTCCAGCAAAATTTCGGGCGCTACGGCCTGCGCCTGCACGACGTTGCCCGCGGCATTGACGAGAGTGAAGTCGTCCCGGACCGCCCGACGCAGTCGATCTCTGTCGAGGATACATTCGAGCATGACATTCTGCTGCCGGAAACCGAGCCGATGATCCGGCGCTTAGCCGAGAAACTCTGGTCGGCGTCGCGCAAGGAATCACGCATAGCACGCACGGTGGTCCTAAAACTGAAGACGAGCGAGTTCAAGATTCTTACTCGCAGCCATACGCCTGACACTCCTCCCTCGTCCTGTGAAGAGTTGACAGGCATTGCGCTGAAGCTGCGAGAACGAGTGGCCATGGGATCACAGCAGCGCTATCGGCTCGTCGGCGTAGGGTTAAGCAACTTTCAGAAAGCCAAACGAACTCGTGCTCAGCCGCATCTTTTCGAGTGAGGATGCATTTACGAAAATGGGGAGCATAGCTTCTCAGTTCCGCTGACTTTGTAGCGCAGGCATTCCTGCCCGCGCCTTGGTTTCAGGAATGTTCGCCCTACACTAGCACTACGCTGCAAAAGTGGTCTGGCGGAAGCCTTTCTGAATCAGCCTTTCTTTAACTGCTCCTTTGCGGCGGCGACAACCTGGTTCGGCTCGAAGCCGAACTTTTTTTGTAGTTCCTTCAGAGGAGCGGATGCGCCAAAAGTATTCATGCCGATGACGCGGCCGGAATTGCCAACGTATCGCTCCCATCCCAGAGTTGAGCCTTGCTCCACGGCTACTCGAGCTTTTACGGTCGGCGGCAGAACGCTGTCGCGGTATGCCTGCGACTGGTGCTCGAAAATTTCCCATGAGGCCATGGACACTACACGCGAGCGAATGCCTTCGGCGAGCAAAGCCTCGTGGGCAGCGACTGCAAGGCTGACCTCGCTGCCGGAAGCGATGAGGATCACTTCTGGATTTCCGCCGGGAGCGTCTGCGAGCACATAGGCTCCCTGCGCGACGCCAGAAGCCGGAGCATACTTTTTGCGATCGAGAGTTGGTAAAGGCTGACGCGACAACGCCAGCACCGCGGGCTGGTGCCGCTGCTGCATCATGAAGCGGTATGCCTCGACTACTTCGTTAGCATCGCCGGGCCGCAGTGTGATCAGCCCTGGTATAGCCCGCAGCGATATGAGGTGCTCGATCGGTTGGTGGGTGGGACCATCCTCACCATCGCCCATGGCGTCATGCGTGAAAATAAAATTACTCGGCAGTTCCATGAGGGCGGCCAAACGAATCGCCGGACGCGCGTAGTCGCTGAATATGAAGAAACTCGCGCCAAACGCTCGCAGCTTGGATAAGGAGAGTCCGTTGACGATTGCAGCCATCGCGTGCTCGCGAATGCCGAAGTGCAGGGTTTTTCCTTCTGGCGTGTCGGCCTGAAAATCTCCTGCCCCTGGATAAGTGAAGAGGGTCTTATTCGACGGTCCAAGATCCGCAGATCCGCCGAGGAACCACGGAATATTTTGCGCCAGCACATTCAGCGTTTTGCCCGAAGCATCGCGACCAGCGATACCCTTCGCGTCGGCAGGAAACACGGGAAGGTTGCGGTCCCATGCCGTCGGAAGCTCACGCTTCTGCATCAACTCAACTTCGACTGCGAGGTCTGGATATTGAGCGCGGTACGAGTCAAAAAGTTGCGCCCACTTCTGCCGAGCGTCAGCACCGCGTTTGCCGATGCCGTCTTTAAAGTGGTCGTACACGCCGTCGGGAACAAAGAACTTTTTATCTTCGGGAAATCCATAGGCCTTCTTGCACAACCGAACTTCATCTTCTCCGAGCGGTTCACCGTGCGCCGCGGCAGTATCCTGCTTATGCGGTGAACCGTACCCAATATGACTGTCGAGAACAATGAATGTTGGCCGGCCTTTGGTCTTGCGAAAGACCTCGAGCGCTTGTTCGAGGCGATCGATGTCATTCGCATCGCCGACTCGCAGGACATTCCATCCGTACGCAATGAATCGTGTCTGAACGTCTTCGGTGAAGGCGATGCGCGTGTTGCCTTCGATCGTGATGTGATTGTTATCCCAAATCCAGCACAGGTTGTCGAGCCCGAGATGTCCGGCCAGTGAGGCCGCCTCCGATGCGATACCTTCCATCAGGCACCCGTCACCACAGACCGTATAAATGTTGTAGTTGAAGATCTCGAAGCCCGGCCGATTGTAATGGTGGGCGAGCCATTTCTCCGCGATTGCCATGCCAACGCTGGTTGCCGCACCCTGCCCGAGTGGGCCAGTCGTGGTTTCAACACCCGAGACCCAGTGGTATTCAGGATGCCCGGGAGCCTTGCTGTTGAGTTGGCGGAAGTGGCGGATGTCATCGAGCGTGACCGAAGGTTGCCCCAAAGTTTCGTAGTCGGCATTCACGGCTTGAACGCCGGTGAGATGGAGCGCAGACCAGAGCAACATGGAGGCATGGCCGTTCGACAGCACGAAGCGATCGCGATTGGGCCAGATCGGGTCCTGCGGATCGAATTTGAGTGCACGATTCCATATCGTATAGACGAGTGGCGCGAGCGCCATTGGCGTTCCGGGGTGCCCGGAGTTGGCCTGCTGCACGGCATCGATGGAAAGCGTGCGAATCGTATTGATGCACAGTGTGTCTAGTTGTGCGGCGCTCAGATTGTCAACTGGAGCTATTGCGGTACTCATAACTTTTCTCCCTGGAAAAATTCAAATCGTGTTTCGCGTGACGCCGGAATTGCTGAAGTCGCGGCTCCGACTTCGCTGGTGGCCTTCTTTTCGAGTCCGGCAACTTTGCTCAGACGCCGCAGGTGGCGTTCGGCCTGGCTGAACTCAGCCGCCAGAAACGTTTCGACAAGGTCCCAGGCCACCATGACCCCCATAACCCGGCCACCGAGACAAATAATGTTCATGTGATCGTCCTCAACCCCTTGCCGGGCCGAGAAGTGATCATTGGTCAGAGCAGCGCGGACTCCGGGGACTTTGTTGGCGCACACTGAAGCACCCACGCCGCTGCCGCAAGCAGCAACCCCGCGCTCTACCTTGCCTGACGCCACAGCCCGGGCCAACGGAGTAACGAAATCCGGGTAGTCGTCGCCTGGCTCGAGCCGGTTTGCCCCGAAGTCAACAACGTCATGACCCGCGGCAGTAAGGCGGCTGCGAAGGTCCTCTTTCAATCCAAACCCGCCGTGATCGGCGGCAATTCCAATACGCATGTGCTCTCCTTATTAATATGGCGCAGAAACCCGGCTTTACTCCAGACAACCGCGTTCTCACGCCACTTCTGTTTTCGATTCCTTAACAACTTGGCCTGCGGCAGCGCGATCCGCCAAAATCACGGCACTATCCCTGCTAACGAAGCCGGCTGGAATGGAAACGTCTCCGGCTTGCAGGCGAGCCAGCATTCCAGCTTTTTCTCCTCCAGTCGCCAGCCACAACACGCGACGAGAGCGATTGATCATCGGATACGTCAGCGTCATACGCCTCCGTCCCTGGTAGATTCCCGTGAGCGCGACGTCCGCATTTTTCACCTCGAGGACCGGATCTCCCGGGACCAGCGAAGCGGTGTGGCCGTCGGGGCCGAGTCCCAAATGAACGAGATCGAGCACAGGCGGTGAACCTGCGATTTCGTCCAGAGTGGTTGCATATCGCGTGCAAGCCGTCTGCAGATCCGTAGCCTCTACAGGCATGGCATAGATCTGCTCGGGGCGCAAAGGTGCGTGCACAAGCAGACTTTCGCGCAGATGAGTTAGATTTCTGTCGGGATCGCCTTCAGGTGCGACTCGTTCGTCCACCTGGACGACATGCACGCCCTTCCACGGCACGTCTTCTTTGGCGAGATCGCGAAGCATGATCCACGGGGTCTTGCCACCACTCACTGCCATGACAAATTTGCCGCGAGTGGCAATCGCGTCTCGCGCTTCTTCAGCGATGAGCTTGGCAGCTGCGAGTGCGGCAGCGTCGGCATCGGGATAGACTTCGATTTTCATCAGGCTGCCTCACTTGCGACCGCGAATGCTTTCTTTTCGCCGGGGTTGCTCCAGCCTCCCGGCGGAGTCACACGCTCCACTTCCTGCGGGCCCCACGTGTTGGGGGCGTACTGATAAACCGGAGTGTTCTTTTCCAGGACCGGTTCCACAATTCGCCATGCCTCTTCGACATAGTCTTCGCGGGCGAACAGCGTACTATCCCCATCCATTGCCGCTCCGAGCACGCGCTCGTATGCGTCCATCTCATCGGCGCGTGGAGAGTGGCTGGCCATCATCTCGGTACTCTGAAGCGCGATTCCCTCCGCGTTGGGGGCCAAATTCATCATTCCCATGGCGATCGTGATCTCCGGACTCAAGCGCAGCCGCAGATGGTTTTCTACCAGGACGCTGTCGGGAATCAGGGAAGGAGGCTTGCGAAATTTCCCAACAATTTCGGTGCAAGTCGTCGGCAAGCACTTGCCGGCGCGAATGTAAAATGGCACGCCTTTCCAGCGCCAGGAGTTGATTTCCAGTTTCATCACTGCGAAAGTTTCGGTCTGCGAAGTTTTTGCTACGCCGTTTTCGTCGCGGTAGCCGCGGAATTGACCGCGAACCAGGTTTTTCTCCTCAATGGGTGGGATCGCTTTCAGCACTTTTACTTTCTCGTCGCGAACCGATTCGCTGTCCAAACCGACGGACGGCTCCATAGCGAGATTCGACAACACCTGAAACAAATGGTTCTGGACCACGTCGCGGATAGTTCCAGTCTGATCGTAAAAGCCGCCGCGGCCCTGTACACCGAAGTCCTCAGCCATCGTGATCTCGACGCTCTCGATGTAGTGGCGGTTCCAAAAGGCTTCGACAAAAGTATTGGCAAAGCGGAACGCCAGCACGTTGTTGACTGCTCGCTTGCCCAGATAATGGTCAATACGGAAGATGTCAGCTTCGTCGAAGGTCCCAAGCAGAACCTTATTCAGTTCCTGCGCCGACGCCTGATCATGCCCGAATGGTTTCTCTACGATGACCCGCGCGCCTGTGCCGCAATTCGATTCGGCCAGATGCCGGACTACGGTTTCGAACAACACCGGCGGAATCGCGAGGTAATGCGCCGGGCGTTGTGCATCCTTGAGTTCTTTCCGAAGCGCGGTGAAGGTTGATGGATCCTCATAGTCGCCGTCCACATACCGCAAAAGGCCGACGAGCTTTTCGAAAGTGGCGGGGTCGAGCCCACCATGTTTCTCCAAGCTGTCTTTCGCGCGAGCGCGAAGTTGATCGAGATTCCATCCAGCTTTGGCCACGCCGACCACGGGAACGTTAAGGTGTCCCCTCTTTATCATCGATTGGAGCGAGGGAAAAATCTTTTTGTAGGCAAGGTCGCCGGTAGCGCCGAAAAAAACGAGCGCGTCCGAGTGGAAATTGGTCATGAATATCTCTCCTTTAAGCAGCCTCAGATTTGTCTTTCGGCTTTTCCAAATGCCCGCCGAATTCGAAGCGCATCGCGGACAGTAGCTTGTCGGCGTAGTCGGCTTCGCCGCGTGAGCTGAAACGTTCGTAGAGTGAGGCGGTGAGCACCGGAGTCGGAACCGCTTCGTCGATTGCGGCTTTGATTGTCCAGCGCCCTTCGCCTGAATCGGAGACCCGGCCCGCGAACTTCGAAAGCACGGGATCCTGAACCAAGGCATTTGCTGTGAGATCTAACAGCCACGACGCGATAACGCTGCCGCGGCGCCACACTTCCGCGACATCTCGCAGATTGAAGTCGTACTGGTAGTGTTCCGGATCGCGCAGCGGGGTTGTTTCGGCATCAGCGCCGTGCTGTTGCTTGCCAACATTAGCTGAACGCAGCACCGACAGCCCTTCTGCATAGGCCGCCATGATTCCGTACTCGATTCCGTTGTGGACCATCTTGACGAAGTGGCCGCCGCCATTGGGGCCGCAATGCAGGTAGCCTTGCTCGGAGGTGCCATCGAGTTTTTCTCGACCAGGGGTGCGCGATATATCGCCGGTACCTGGAGCGAGCGCCGAGAAAATAGGATCGAGGTGCTGAACGACGTCCTTCTCGCCCCCGATCATCATGCAGTAGCCGCGTTCGAGGCCCCAGACGCCGCCGCTGGTGCCGACGTCAACGTAGTGAATCCTCTTGGGCGCGAGGTCTTTTGCGCGTTTAATGTCGTCGACATAGTAGGAGTTTCCGCCATCGATGAGGATGTCTCCCGCTTCCAGGTGCGGCGATACGTCAGCGATGGTTTGGTCGACGACCGCCGCAGGAACCATCAACCACACGGCGCGTGGTTTTTCAAGTTTCTTTACCAGATCGATCAGAGAATCTGCGCCGATTGCATGATCTTTGACCAAATCAGCGACCGCCTGTGGCGACCTGTCGAACACCACGCAGCTGTGTCCTTTCTTTATTAGCCGGCGCACCATATTAGCGCCCATTCTGCCGAGTCCTATCATTCCGAGTTGCATAAGCTCTCCTCTTCTGAAAATTGCGTTTGATTCACTGCGCTGCTTGCGTCACCGCGTTACGCAATGATTCCATTGCGACCGCCACGCTCTTGTCTGTGCCAAATACTGACGTCCCCGCGACCAGCACGTTGGCTCCTGCGGCGACTACCATTGGAGCCGTCGCCTCATCAATGCCTCCGTCCACGCCTAACTCACACTCAGGATTGACCTGCTGGATCATTTGCGCAACCCGCCGGAGTTTGGGCAAAGTTGATTGCAAAAAGTGCTGGTGCCCGAAGCCCGGATTCACCGTCATGATCAGCACCTGGTCGAGATCTGGGAGAATTTCCTCCAGAACCGACGCGGGAGTAGCGGGGTTAATTGCCACTCCAGCGCGTTTTCGAAGCGCCTTAATCCGCTGCACCGTGCGGTGCAAATTGTTGCTCCCTTCCCAATGGACGAGAAATGACGTCGAACCGGCCTCGGCAAACTTGTCGAGGAAAGAGTCTGGATCGGAAATCATCAAATGTGTTTCCATCGGCAAGTCCGTGACGCGTCGGAGCGACTGTATAATCGGCGCTCCGATGGCGATGTTGGGCACGAAGTGTCCGTCCATCACATCGACATGAATCCGCTCGGCTCCCGACCGCTCGGCTTCGGCGACTTCCTCCCCCAGACGTGCAAAGTCGGCGGCAAGAATCGACGGAGCGAGTTTGACGACATGATTCTGCATCTTGCGAGATTTCTCTCTAGCTCACAATTGCGTGAGCTTCGGTTCGTGCCTTTTCGAAAATGTCCACATATTCGCGATAACGGTGAGCAATATCAAGACTGCTTACGCAACGCTGGCAACCGCGCCAGGGCTGACCGGTTCACCATGGAACAGCCTTAAGCGTGAACTCACAACCTGCTTTACAGAATCTACGACCGGCCGGAGAATTTTGTAGGGCACGACTTCGTCGGGGTCTCGGGCCAGACTTCTTCCCAGTGATTCCCTCCACGCGACGCGCAGTTCGGTATTAATGTGGATGATGTTGATTCCCGCAACGATGGCCTTGCGAAAGTGTTCATCATCGGTCCCTGACCCGCCGTGAAGAGTGAGAAAGACCCCGGCCGCCTGCTTGATTTGCGCAATTCTTTCGATATCCAGGTGCTTTTTCGCTTTTCCCTGCACCATACTCTTAAGCATTCCGTGCATGTTGCCCACCGCCGGTGCGAGAATGTCAATCCCGGTTGCCTCCACGAATTGTCGCGCTTCCTCCGGCGTACTGAGCTTCCTGTCGCCCTGGGCGGTTTCGTGGATTTCTGAGCCGGTGCCAATGTTGCCTATTTCCCCTTCCGCGAGGATTGCGGGGTTGACTGCCTTAATCGCTTGAACCGTTTCCTTGGTGCGAGCCACATTCTGCTCGAAGGGCAACGCGGAAAAATCAACTCCCACGGCATCAAATCCCGCATTCGCCGCCTCCATGGCCTTCTCCAGTGAATGTGTATGGTCCGCGTTGAGAAAGACTGGCTGATCGGACTCCTGGCGGAGGCTTTTCACCAGAGCGGCAAGCTGGCGCGCACCAAAGAACTCCCGCTCTCCTTCGGAAGCGCCGACGAATACCGGAAGTTTGGTCTCAGCTGCGGCTGCAACCACAGCCTTCAACAAGACCTGATCAGCGACATTGAAATGTCCGAGGGCTGCGCCTTCTTTTTCCAACCGTGTCAAAACATCGCCTAGCGTATCTGTGCTCGTGTTCCTGAGGGTTCCAATTGCTGTCATTGCTTCTGCTCCTTAAGCTTGCGGTACCGCCGGATCAAAGTGTTGGTCGAACTATCGTGGTTAAGCACAGGTTCGGCAGGATTTTCGAGTTCTGGAATGATGCGCTGCGCAAGCACCTTGCCTAGCTCCACGCCCCATTGATCGAACGAATCAATGTTCCAAACCACGCCTTGAGTGAAGACCGAGTGCTCGTAAAGCGCAATAAGCTTGCCGAGTGTTTCGGGATCAAGCTGTTCCGCCAGAATCGTGTTCGACGGACGATTGCCTTCAAAGACACGATGCGGCGCAAGCCAGTCCGGAGTGCCCTCCGCTTTCACTTGCTCCGGCGTTTTACCAAATGCCAGCGCCTCGGTCTGGGCAAAAACATTGGCCAAGAGCATGTCGTGATGGCGGCCCAGCGGATTTAAAGGCTTCGCAAATCCGATGAAGTCGCAGGGAATGAGGCGCGTGCCTTGATGAATCAGCTGATAGAAAGAGTGTTGACCGTTGGTTCCTGGCTCACCCCAGTAGATGGGACCTGTGTCTTTGTTGACGGCTTTCCCATCGAGCGTGACATGCTTCCCGTTGCTTTCCATCGTCAATTGCTGCAAATAGGCGGGAAAGCGTTTCAGGTACTGTTCGTAAGGCAATACAGCGACAGTGTCTGCACCGAGGAAATCGTTGTTCCAGACAGCCAGCAGTCCCATGAGAACCGGCAGATTTGCCTCAAATGGCGCCGTGCGGAAGTGCTCATCCATTTCGTGGAAGCCGCTCAGCATGGCACGGAAGTTTTCGGGACCGACGGCGATCATGGTCGAAAGGCCGATCGCCGAATCCATGGAATAACGCCCGCCAACCCAATCCCAGAATCCGAACATGTTGGCGGTATCAATGCCGAACTTCGAAACTTCGGCTGCGTTCGTCGAAACCGCGACAAAGTGTTTTGCGACCGACCTTTCATCGCCTCCCAATGCGGCCAGCGACCAGGCGCGAGCGGTCTGAGCATTCGTCATGGTTTCGAGAGTGGTAAAAGTTTTTGACGAGACGATGAATAGCGTCTCCGCCGGATCGAGATCCTGCACCGCCTCGGCGAAGTCAGTGCCATCCACATTCGAGACAAAGCGAAAGGTCATCGAACGTTCCGAGTAGTGCTTGAGCGCCTCATACGCCATGACCGGACCAAGATCGGAGCCGCCAATGCCAATATTGATGACATTCCGAATGCGTTTTCCGGTGTGCCCCTTCCACTCGCCATTGCGCACACGATTGGAAAAGTCAGCCAACCGGTCCAGTACAGCGTGGACTTCGGGCACGACGTTCTTTCCATCCACAAAGATCGATTCATTTTTCGGAGAACGCAGAGCCACGTGCAGCACGGCTCGCTTTTCGGTGATGTTGATCTTCTCCCCGCTGAACATGGCGTTGATCCGTGCTCGCAAACCGGAATCTGCGGCAAGTTGGAAAAGGAGCTTGAGGGTCTCATCAGCAACGCGATTCTTGGAGTAGTCGAGGTATAGACCCAGCGCCTCGACTGCCATGCGCTGCCCGCGCTTGGGGTCGTCTGCGAATAACTGCCGCAAGTGGAGCTTTGAAACTGCCTTGTAGTGCGCGGTCAGTGCTTTCCACGCGGATTGTTTGATCGCTCGTTTCTTCACTTGAGGTTGAGGGTTCGCTGCCATTCTGATCTCCTTTTCATCCTTCCTATTACCATCTCGTCACCGGAACTAAATCGGCGCGAGGGATGATTTTGCTCCTTCGCGGTTTTTGAGCTTACTCAAGCTCTGCAGTCCGAACGTGGCAGCTCCGACAAGAGCCGCGCGCGTGGTGACGAGGTGAATCGGCATCCGCTCCATTAAATCTTTGAAGCGGCCTTTGCTGGTGAAAGTCTGCACGAACTGCGGTTTTTGCAGAAGTTTCACGAGATGAAGGGCAATGCCGCCCGCCATATACACTCCGCCTGTCGCCAGAACTTTCAGCGCAAGATTGCCGGCCTCGCTTGCCAGTATTGAGACGAGCAAATCGACCGTCGCCAGGCACAATTCGCTTGGATGCTGCGGATCGAGAGCAGCCTCCACGATCGCTTTGGTGTGATCCTTTGCGGATACGATCGACTCAGCAACTTCCGCCCGTTCGGGAATCTTTTCCTGATCGCGAAGAAATGCGTAAATATTGGGAACACCGATTCCAGAGCAGACACGCTCCACTCCCACGTGTCCGAAACGAGGAAGAAGATATTGCAGCAGACGGATTTGACGCTCGTCCGTAGGAGCAAAATCAGAATGCCCGCCTTCGGAACCGTGGGCTAAATATTGTGATCCATCCCAGGTCAGAAAGGATTCACCTAAACCTGTGCCTGGTGCGATAACTGCGATCGGGCCGTTCGCAACCGGCTCTCCTTGGTTTATCTTGATCACGTCCTCGGCGCGCAAGGCCGGGACCGCGCGTGCGACTGCTTCCAGATCGTTCATCAGATGAGCGGCTTTCAGATGCAAGTCCTCCACGAGCGTAGTTTCATCCATAACCCAGGGCAGGTTTGTAGTCTTCACGTGACCATTGATTACTGGGCCTGCAACATCAAATGACGCGACATCAACCGACATCTTCACCTGGGAGAGAAATTCCGTGACCATTGCCTGCAAGCTGGGATAGTCGGCGCTATGGACCTCGGTTTGAGCCAGGGGCGTGTGCGGCCCGGACTCGCACGAGTAGATCGCCAGGTCTGTCTTCGTGCCGCCGATGTCGCCTGCAATCAGCATTGTCAACTCCCAAGTCACCTATCTAAGCTGTCGCGTATCGTTCGCTGTTTGGTTTCGATCCACTCAAGGCGTAGTACAAGATGTACACGTAGCAGATCACGGGAATGAAGAACGCATGATGAATTCCGATGTGGTCCGCAATCGTACCCTGGATCAAGGGGACGATTGCGCCGCCCACGATGGCCATGTTCAGAATGCCGGATCCATTCCCCGTCAAAGGACCGAGTTCAGCCACGCCCAGACTGAAAATGGTTGGAAACATGATGGAATTGAAAAACCCAACGGTCAGGATGCTCCACATGGCGAAATGGCCATGCGTGAGCATCGACAGACCAACCAGCGATGAAGTACAAATCGCAAAGGCGGCGAGCAGGTGCCCGGCTCTAAATTTCCGCAATAGTCCCGCACCGAGGAAGCGCCCGATCATCGCGCCGGCCCAGTAGAACGACACATAGCCCGCAGCCGTTTTTGCGGACATGCCTGCAATCTCCGGCTGACCGAAATAATTCACCAGGAAACTTCCAATGGAGACTTCTGCGCCTACATAGGCAAAAATCGCGAATGCGCCGAGAACCAGGTTGGGATGTTTCCAGACCGAATCGACGCCCTTCGCCTCAGGACGATATTCCGCGTGTGGGATTGTGGGGAGCTTTGATGTCGCGATAAGCACCGCCAGCAGGAGCAAGGCAACGGCAATCACCATATACGGCATCTTTACCGACGCGGCTTGCTGCACTCGATACAAATGCAGCGCTGTCGGCGAAAGAGTCCTGATTTCTTCTATGGCCAATGGGGCGGCAGAAAGAATCAGTAGTCCCCCGAGTTTAGGGGCGATTGCGGTGCCGAGCGAATTAAAAGCCTGCGTCAGATCCAGGCGGCTCGAAGCGGTTTCTGGTTTTCCGAGCACCACTACGTAAGGGTTGGCGGCTACCTGTAAGCCGGTGATTCCAGCTGCAAGCACAATCAACGCTCCCAAAAACACCGGGAACGAAGCGGAAGAAGCAGCCGGCACAAACAGAAATGCGCCCAAGGCCATACAGAGCAATCCCGTCACCATGGCTTTCTGATAACCGATTGCGTTCACGATCTTCGACCACGGAATAGAAAACAAAAAGTAGGCAGAAAAAAATGCGAACTGAATCAGCATGACCCGCGCATAGCTGAGATCGAAGATCGACTTCAGATGCGGAACCAGAATGTCGTTCAAACAAGTGAGGAAGCCCCACATAAAAAACAATGTGGTCACGATCGCGAGAGGGCGCGCATAGTTTTGCGAAGGCGCACTCGTTGTCGCAGTTGCCGCCGAAGCTGCTACTTCTCGACTCGCCATTTCGCTAATCTCCTACCACCAAGTCTCGGCCTGCACACCGTACGTAAGCCCATAGGTTCGATTCTGGAATGGAATTCCGCCTACAAATCCGCGCAATCCATCCGACCAGTTTCCGTATGTCAAAAAAGCTCGCAGCACTGGCCGGCTAAAGAACTTCCGTCCAGCCCCGATTTGTGGCGCTATCGTAAACTTGCGCAGCCAGCCGTCGTAGACCGGAGCAACTAGGCTGTGGGTGTGATCAAAGCCGCCTTCAAAAGCAAGGGAGAGATACCTCGTGAAGAAAATTTCCGGGCGCGCTCCGAATGAGACCCACTGCTGCCATGGATGCAAAGGGTTGCCATCTTTCGTTCTCTGGTAAACGAAGATGGGCATGATCGCGAACTTATCGTTCGGCTGTAGCAAGACTTGTTCAGTGATCAAGAATTGAGCCTGGCTGTTAATAAACGGTGTGGGGTTCTCTACGACCGTACCACTTCCCGGCGAACTGAAATTGCTGGCAACGCCAGTGCCGTACTGAATACTGAAGGCGTTGTAACCACCATGCCACTCGAGATGTTGAAACTTGAATCCAAAGGCTTCTCCGCTGCTGGTTGGAATTACCGTGCCGGTTGGGGTCGTACCGCCTTTGCTGGTTGCGAAATCAAACCAGGCACCGTACATGCCCCATGGGCCTTTCACGTCATAGAAGCGGACATCAATGTTGCTCTTTGCGTAATTGCCGTTCCGGGTCGTGATGTCAGGTCGCGCGCCGGCGAGAAATGCTACCGCCAACTTCGTGTCGCCAAGCTTGAGATCCTCGAAGCCTGCACCGTATCCACTGAGATCGAGCGGGTAAAAATCGTCGATTTCAATATGCTGGCGCCGGTAATACCGTTCACCCGCCCAGAAGATCGCACCCGATTGGATGTCGCCGAAAAAGTGCCCTCCGCGAACAAACGCCTCGCGTAATCGAAACTGGTCGTTTCCACCAGACGTAACCTGGCCATTGACTACAGTCTGGGGAAAGGCCGCAGAATTTGTGGAGTCGGTGGTGTTAGCTTCGATCATGACTTCCGTCTTGATCCAAGCTTGGTCCGGGTGCTCTTCCGGGTTCAGCCAATTGTTAACGAAGATAAACTCCCCATAGGTTCCCGCTTCGTTTCCCAATCGGTATTTCGCTTCTGTGCCAGGCGCCTGAAATGCGACCTGCTGTCCACCGTCGCTATTCAATCCGTATCCCGAGCGGAAATATCCGTGAAATTCGAACGCGCCCAATTGCCGTTGTAAGCCTGCAATCTTCGTTTCCGCTTCCTGCAACTGGTCATAGGTTGGAACCGACGGGATCTGCCCCTGGTACTGCGCGCCAACGTTATCTGAGTTTCCGAACAGGACCTTTCTGACAGCATTTTCGGCAGCGAGCTGGGCCGCCGAGACTGTCGCTGCGTCTGAAGGCCTCGCCGACTCCTTTTGTTGTGCTGCAGCTTCGTTCTGTTTTTGAATCCGCTGCTCGAGACCTGCGATTTGCTGCTGCAAATCTATCGTGGTCTGTTCGTATTGTTGTTTCAGCTGCTGGAGCTGCTGCTGCAGATCACCGTCTTGTTGGGCGGACGCGCGTGTGTGCAGAAGGACCGCAACTGCGACTACTGCAACTCCTTTCGAATTGAAAGCGACGCGCATGTGCTGACTGTTCGGTCTCCTTAAGCCGCGCGACACCCTCGCGTGGTACTGATTGGCGAGTGCAATCAATTTGCCGTTTCTCCGATCGCGTTGGTCAGCTCGTCTTGCGCTTGAGAGTATTGGAGTTGAGATTGGAGCAGGAGCGTCTGGGCCTCGAATTCTTGCGCGGCAGCGGCGTCGGCCTGCGAGCGCAGATAAGTGCCCTGTTGTAGCTGCTGTGCGGAAACTCGCCGGGCCTCCGAGCGGGTGGCAAGCAGCTCCCGTGAAACCGCGACCATCTGGCGCGTACGATCCAGCTTGTTATAGGCAGTTTGCACTCCTACTTCAACTTCGTCGCTGATTCGAGCCAAATTTTCTTTGGCTTGTGCCAACTGTGCGTCACGTTCCCGTAGTGTGGCCCGCTTCTTGCCGCCGTCGAACAGGTCATAACCAAAATGGATGCCGAAGGTCCCGAAGTTACGCGCGAGGAACGGCACGTTCTCCTGGTAGCTATACCGGGCAAACGCCTCGATGTCGGGTATGTATTCGCGTTTGGCCGCGCGCACGCCGGCTGACGCTTTCTCCAGCTCAGCCCGCGCTTCGGTGATTTCCGGATGCGAGTCCAAAGCTAGTTTTATACATTGCTCGCGCTCGCAGCTTTCGGTGGGCGCGGGAACATCAGGATCGAGAGCGATATCAGTTTTGAGCGGCAATCCTACGAAATCGTTGAACTTCAATCGCAAGTCCGAGAGCTGCAGCTCCGTCGTCAGCAACTCCTGCTTCGCCTGCAGTAACTGGGCTTTGCTCTCGATCAGATCTACTTCGAGTGTGCTGCCGTACTTGACCTGCTGGACGCGCTCACTTTGCAGGTCTTCGGCGGCGCGAATGTTTGCTTCGATAGCCTGGTGCTTGGACTGCACCACTAGAATGTTGTAGTAGAGCTCACGGACGTTCAGAGCCACATCGTTCTCAACTCCGCGGGCCTTTTCACGGCTCGCGTTCAGCTCCGCGCGCGCTACTTCATTTTCTGCTTTGATTTTGAACAGCTCGGTGAGCGGTTGGGTCAGCCCCGTGCCACTCACGATGAAGTTCTTTTCGCCCTGGCTGATGGTGAACTGCCGCGACGGAATGGCGCTGTTTCCTACGACGCCCAGGCTGCCTGCGGGAAAACCGATGAACTCGGTATCGGTGGCGTGCGCAAACGCACTGTCATTCCTGATCTTTGGCAAGTACGCGCTTCTGGCCACTTCTTTGGCATGCTGCTCTTCTTCGACATGAAACGCCGCGATTCGCACAGAGTGATTGTGCTTCAGCGCCAGCTCGACGGCTTCTTGGAGATTGAGACGACGTGGGACGTTCGATCCCGGCTGCTGCGCGAAGGCAAAAGTTAGCAGGCTGAAAAGAGAGACGAAGGCCGTCGCCCACTGGCAGGACGCGCCCTTTGGCGAATTTTTGTGAGCGGTCATGGTTTCGCTTCCTGAGGGCCGTGCAGTTGTTCCTGAATTGCGGTAAGATCGCCATAGTTCAGCGGAGACTTGCGCAGCAGGACCACTAACATCAGCATGACCACGCACGCCCAAGCCACAAGGTAAAACCCATCGTTAATGCTCAGGGTGTAAGCCTGAAGACGAAGTCGGCCGCTGATGACGCCAACTGCCCGCCCCGTGGCTGCCGCAACTCCGGATGATTTCGAGAACAGTCCCGCGGCTAGCTGGTGGATGTTGGTATCCGTAATCCAGTTTCCGCTCTGTACGTGCAGGCCGAGGAGATTCGAGTGCAACTTCTCCCGTTGCGCGATGAAGTGCCCCATGTAGACGGCACCCAGTTCTCCTCCAAATAGCCGTACAATGTGAAAAAATGCGGAGAAGGTCAAAATCCACTGCGGCTTCGATAACCCTCCCGAAAAAATCCCCTGCAAAATGATGGCTCCGACCAGGCCAATAAACGCGAATGCCTGCCCAACTCCCATAAGTAGTTCGGTACGGTAATAGTTCGAGGCCGACCAGACGCTGGTAAGATCGGCATTCAGATAACAGGCAAACGCGATGCACACAAAGCCTGAGGCCAATAGGAAACGGGCATCCACTTTATTCGCCAACAGGAGCCCGGCAATGAACGCGATGAAGATCAGCGGGAGGGCGCTCCAAATAATTGCAGGGCCGATCTCATCGGCAACGAATCCCCGAATTGCCAACGACTGCGGAATCAAGATGATGGTCGACACCAGACAGAATCGAAAGAAAAACAGTGAGATACCCAGCAGGATCGTGTTCCACTGCCGAATGTAGGGCACCGCGACCAGAGGATTAGGCATCCGTAGGCGGCTCACGATGGCGCAGACAACCAGGAACGCGCCTCCGAAGAACAATGCATTGAAAAGGCCGGAACGCCACCAGTCAATCCGCTCGCCCTGATCGACGGCCGCGTAAAGCATCGCCAGTCCCGCACTCCAGTACAGAAAACCGGCAAAGCTCGGAGGCGAGCCTGATTTCTTTGCCGCCGCCGCTGGTTTGGGAATTCCGAAGTAGACGCACAGCATCATGAATGCAGTAATTACCGCGGAGTTCCAAAACATCCAGTGCCATGAAAGGTGCTCCCGGTACCAACCGTATAGCGATGGCGCAATGTTGACGGCTCCGTCCACCGAGGTCGCATACAGCGCGATGGTGTACGGAAGAAATCGAAGCGGAATGTTGCGCAGCGCAAAGGTCAGCGTCAGGGGATAGAACGTGCCTGAGGCAAGTCCAGCCAAAACCATGGCAACGATCATCAGACTGTAACTATGGATGAACGGAGCTAGAAGACAGATCAACGTGAACGAAGTCGCGGCAAAGAACAGAATTCGCCGCGGTCCCAATAAAGCCCCGACGTATACGGTAAACGGTCCGATGAACATTAGGGAAATGTTGTAGGCGCTGCTGATCCACGAGCCGTCATCGAAACCGAATCCCAGGCCTCCTTTAAGATCGGCGAGACCGAGCGAAATCATGCGTCCGGTGAGTGTGACTACTCCGGCGCCGATGATCACGCCCAAAATCCCGAGCAGCGGACTCTTCGAGAGCTCAGCCGGCATCGCCGCCGCAGCGGATTGCGCGACTCGGATCGGGGCATTGCCCGGTACCGCAATGGTAGAGGAGGCCATTATTGATTCCATCAGCGCCGTGTGCGGACAGTTACCACCGCGGAAAGTCCGGGCTGCAACTGCGACGTTAGCGACGAGTCATCAAGCGCGATCTTGACTGGTACACGCTGCACGACTTTGGTGAAATTGCCGGTGGCGTTGTCAGGCGGAAGCAACGCGAATTGTGAGCCGCTAGCGGGTGCAATCTCTAGTACTTGTCCCTTAAACACCTTGCCCGGATAAGTATCGATCCGAATTTCCACCGGGTCGCCGATTCTAATATTGGTCAACTGCGTCTCACGAAAATTTGCTGCTACCCACCGTATGTTCTCGACGAATGGGATGACCTGCGTTCCGGGAGAAACAAGTTGTCCAGGACGGACCTGCCGCTCGCCGACGGTGCCGTCGGCGGGAGCAACGATGCGTGTGTACCCGAGATTTACCTCCGCGACTTCTAGCGCGGCTTCTTTGGCATGACGGTCAGCAACAAGCTGCATGTCCTGCGATTCGAGTACAGCCTTGGTCCGCCGCTCAGCTTCTGCCGCCGACGAATTGCTGCGGAACAGAGTGTGAGCTTGAAGCAGATCGGCATCGCGGCTGGCATACTGCGCGGAGAAGCGTTCTTCGTCGGCAACTGCTTTTTCGACTGTCTGCTGGGTGGTAGAATTGCTCTTGAGGAGCGCTTCCTGTCGCGCGCGCTCCGCACGCGTACGAGTTACGTCCGCCTGCACGGCCTCTTTCCCTGCCTGCGCGGCCGTGATCTCAGCGTTGGCCTGGTCGATTCCAGCGAGCGCGCGTTCAATCTTTGCATCCTGAAGTTCGCGCTGACGCCGGTTGTTTTCGAGAGCGGCTTTCGCAGCTTCGACGCCGGCCACAGCCTGTGCCACCTGGGCCCTGAAATCGTCATCGTCCAGTTGGACCAGTAAGTCGCCTTTACGAACCTGTTGGTAATCGTTGACTTTTACGCCACGGACCAAGCCCGGAACTTTCGTGCTGAGTGGCGTGAGATCGCCGCGAACATAGGCGTCATTAGTGACCTGATCGACCCTGCCGCCCTCCCACGCATTCCAATTCCGAGTGATCGTGACCACCACGGCTACGGCTAAAAGACCCACGATCAGGGGCGTTCCATACTTCGACCAGGCTTGTTTGAGGCGTGAAGGAAATTGTTCAACCGCCTTGGGCGCAGTTTCCGGTGAGGGCGCGGAGGCGTTTGCCGATAGTGGAGAAGTTGCCATCGTGTTCAGGCGCTCCTCGGCGCCGTTTTTACGCTTACTCTGCAGATCGCTCAACAGAGCGCAGCACAATTCCGCGCCCGAAGTTGTGCACCTGCACCGCCATTCCATGCGCAGAGCCAACTCTTTGAATTGGCAGGACTAAAATTTGTGATAATTAGTGAATTCCTGTGCGGACATTGGCATGTGACGAATGTCTGTCATCTCGCGCGGCCCACAGCGCGGAGCCACCCTGCTCCGGAGCCTAAATTGTCCAGAACTAACGCAAAAATCGATGGCGACCGAATGCTAATTGGAACGCAAAGTGCAGAAGACCCCGATTGGATCTTTCTGCCTCAGCACAGGGGGTTTCCCGCTGTGAGGGTAAGTTGATCGCAGCGAGAATGTAAAGAGGCCAAGTGAACTCTTCGATTCAAATACAGCCGATCCCTACTGCGGCGACCGTGACACCCGTAAGGCGCCCGATTTGGGAGCAGGCGGAAGGCAGTCCACTGCCACTGGGCGCGACGTGGATTGAAGCCGAACAAGCGTTCAACTTCGCTGTGCATGCTGAACGTGCCGAAAGCGTCACCCTTCTGCTCTATGCCCCGGCGGACTTGGTCAACCCGTGGTTGACGTACCGCTTCGATTTTCTACGGAACAAGTCAGGCCGGATTTGGCATTGTCGCATCCCGCTCAGCGAAATTGGTGAGGCGCGTTATTACGGATACTCGGTCTCGGGTGAGGCGGTTGCTTACATTCATAGCTTCGACCCGGAGAAGGTGTTGCTTGATCCATACGCGACATGCGTATTGTTCCCGCCTGATTTTGATCGCAAGCTGGCGATGAGAGAAGGATCAAATGCGGGCAAGGCCCCGCTGGGCGTGCTGCCGGCACGACGCCCGATGTTCGATTGGCAGGGAACCCAATATCCGCACCACGAATCGGACGCTATCATTTACGAACTTCATGTAAAGGGCTTTACGAAAAATCCTAGCTCCGGTGTGGATCCAGCGCGTGCCGGAACATATGCCGGACTGGTCGAAAAAATCCCATATCTGAAAGAGCTGGGGGTCACCGTTGTCGAGCTGATGCCGATTTTTCAGCGAGATCCTCAAGAAGGTGACTATTGGGGCTACATGCCCTTGAACTTCTTTGCGCCACATGTGCAGTATGCGAGCACCCGCGCGGACGACCAGCACCTTGAATTTAAGAACATGGTGAAAGCCTTTCATCAGGCAGACATCGGGGTCGTATTGGATGTGGTGTACAACCACACCTGCGAGGGAGATCATCGCGGCCCCATTTACAGCTATAAGGGTTTCGACAGCGCCAGCTACTACATGATGTCGTCGGACCCAACCCACCCTTACGCAAATTACTCGGGTACCGGCAACACGTTGAACTTCGGTAGGGGGCACGTCCGGAAGATGGTGATGGACAGCTTGCGCTATTGGAAACGCGAAATGCACATCGACGGGTTCCGTTTCGATCTCGCCTCAGTCTTCAGCCGCAATGAGGATGGATCTCTCAACTGGGGGCATGCCCCCATCTTCGCAGAAATTGCGGCTGATCCGGAGTTAGGAAAGTTGCGGTTGATTGCAGAGCCATGGGACACCGGCGCTTACCAACTCGGCCGCGGATTCCCCGGCATAACTTGGCTGCAGTGGAATGGACGGTTTCGCGATGAAGTTCGCCGTTTCATCAAAGGCGATTCGGGAATGATTCCCGAGTTCATGCGCCGTCTCTACGGCAGTGATGATCTTTTTCCCGATGATCGGCTCGATGCCTATCACGCCTACCAGAGCGTGAACTTTGTCACTTCTCATGACGGTTTCACGCTGTACGATCTCGTCTCCTACAACGAAAAACACAACTGGGTGAATGGCAACAACAATCAGGATGGCACCGACGCCAACTATAGCTGGAACTGCGGCTACGAGGGCGACCAAGGCGCGCCTGATGAAGTGCTGGCCCTGCGGCGCAAGCAGGTAAAGAATTTGTTCTCCCTGCTCATGCTATCGAATGGGACCCCAATGTTTCGGGCCGGCGATGAATTCTTGAACACGCAATTCGGCAATAACAATCCTTATAACCAGGACAACGAAACCGGATGGCTGGACTGGAGCCAGCTACAAGCGAATCAGGACGTTTTCCGTTTCTTCAAGAACATGATTGCGTTTCGTAAACGTCATCCATCGCTAAGCCGCAGCCGTTTCTGGCGGGAGGACATCACCTGGTACGGAACCGGCGAGAAAGCTGATCTCTCAAACGACTCGCATAGTTTGGCGTTCTGCCTGCATGGAGCTTCTCAAGAAGATGATGACCTTTACGTGATGATCAACGCGTACTGGGAAAAACTCGAGTTCCAGGTTCAAGAAGGAACGGCAGAAGAGTGGATGCGAATTGTCGATACTGCCTTGGTGAGTCCTGACGATTTTTCAGAGCGGGGCGAACCTCTGCAAGCGTCGACTTATCCAGTGGCGCCGAGATCGGTTGTGGTTCTGCTTCGAACGAGGAATAGTCGATCGGAAGTCCAGACGGAATGGAGTGCAAAAGCATTATGAGTGAACGCTCGAAGGTCATAATCATAGGCGGCGGATTCGGAGGTCTATCGGCGGCGGAGGCTCTGAAATCCGCGCCAGTTGATGTAACCCTGATCGACCGTCGCAACTACCACTTGTTTCAACCGCTCTTGTATCAAGTTGCCACCGGTTCGCTGTCGCCCGGTGAAGTCGCAGCACCGATACGCGGCATCTTGAGCCACCAGAAAAATACGCGTGTGTTGCTAGGCGACGTAGAGGATATTGACCCAGTAGCCAAGCGCGTACAACTCGCCGACGGCGCGAGTTTCGAGTACGACTCTCTGATCGTCGCTGCCGGTTCGCAGACCTCTTATTACGGACGCGACGAATGGCAGAAATGGGCTCCCGGGCTGAAGAGTGTGGAAGAAGCGACCACCCTTCGACATAAGATTCTGTACGCATTTGAGGTCGCAGAACGGATACCGGACCCCGCTCTGCGGCGCGCATGGCTTACGTTCACGATCGTGGGAGCAGGTCCCACGGGCGTCGAACTCGCTGGGGCCATAGCCGAGATTGCGCGCCAGACGCTCCGACACGACTTTCGCTCTATAAACCCCGGGGATGCGCAGATTATTTTGTTGGACGGAGCGCCACGGGTACTGATGGCGTTTCCCGAAGACCTGGCGGAAAAAGCCGTGCTGTCACTGGCGAAACTCGGAGTAGAAACCAAGATGGGCGCCATGGTGCATGAGGTGACCCGGGACGGCATAAGCTATCAGGCCAACGGTTCCACGAAAACGCTATCTACAAAAACGGTCATCTGGGCTGGAGGTGTAACCGTATCTCCACTGACGAGAACGCTGGCGCAGCGCACCGGTGCTGAAACAGATCGTGGAGGAAGGATCAAAGTCGGCCCGGATCTGACCATCGCCAGTTTTCCCGACATCTTTGTAGTCGGAGATATGGCCCTCTCGATCGATTCCCACGGCAAGCCGCTGCAAGGGGTGGCGCAGGTAGCAATGCAGGGAGGGGCCTACGCGGCGAAGGTGATCGTGAGGAAAGTAAAAGGTAAACCAAAGCCAGCGCCGTTCAGCTACTTCGATAAAGGAAACCTTGCGGTCATTGGACGGGCGGCCGCGGTGGCCAACGTTTTCGGCGTGCATCTTTGGGGGTTGCCAGCATGGCTGGTGTGGGCTTTTGTACACCTGATGTACATCGTTGAGTTTCAAAGTCGGCTACTGGTTTTCATTCAGTGGGCAATCCAGGATTTGACCTTCAGTCGTGGGGCGCGGCTCATTACCGGTTTAGCCCCTACCGATTTCAACTTCAATCATGCCGTTGGCGGACAGGGTGCCGTCGAACCCACGGTTGAGAAGAAGAAGAGCGAACCAGCAGTTGCTTAAGGCCGCTCGCCGGTGACAGCTAGTCTCCGCATTGCCGATAATCCGGTCGGAATCAAACGGCTACATTGGCGGACCAGTGGTTGTCCGCCAACTTGACCGCTGTCCCATGGCCGCGGTACATCAAAGCCCGTTGGATGACCTGTCGCCACTGAGTACAAACGCCAACCAGAGTTTTGTTTTTGAAGCTCCATTCAGACGATGCGATGCGGCTCAGCAGGACGCGAGCCGCACCTCTTCGCTGGATTACGATTCACCCGACTTGTTCAGCAACCTGGGAGAGCGCGTACTCTTCGAGTTTTTGTGCGTCGCTGTTGAATTTGCGGATGCCTTCGGCTAGCTTCTCTGTTGCCATAGCATCTTCGTTGTGCGTCCAGCGGAAAGCCTTCTCGCTGAGATGCAGGCGCTCGTCCTTGCTCGCCTTGGCTGTGGCTGGGTCTAGCTTGCGCTCCACTGTGCCCCCAGTCTGCTCCAACTGCTCCAACAGGTCGGGGCTGATGGTCAGCAGATCGGACCCCGCGAGGCGGACGATCTGATTCACATTGCGGAAACTCGCTCCCATTACCTGGGTCTTGTAACCGTACTTCTTGTAGTAGTTGTAAATGCGCGTGACCGAGGCAACCCCGGGGTCTTGATCAGGTGGGATCTCCTTGCCGCCTCCTTCTTTCTTGTACCAGTCGTAGATGCGGCCGACGAAGGGCGAGATCAGAGTTACTCCAGCTTCAGCACAAGCGACTGCCTGAGCGAAGCTGAAAAGGAGCGTGAGGTTGCAGTGAATTCCTTCCTGCTCCAACTCGTGGGCCGCCTGAATTCCTTCCCAAGTGCTGGCGATCTTGATCAAGATCCGCTCGCGCGGCACACCTTTCTTCTGATAAAGCGAGATGAGCTTGCGCGCCTTGGCAAGGGTTCCAGGAGTATCGAAACTGAGGCTTGCCGCGACCTCAGTGGACACGCGGCCGGGAACTACTTTGAGAATTTCGCTTCCGAAAAGAACGAACATCTGGTCGATGAACTCTTCCGCCATCTGCTCGTGGCTACCGCCCAGGGCAGAGGCTCGCTCGGCGGCTTCCTCCACCAAGTGCTGGTACGCCGGCATCTGAGCAGCATGATAAAGGAGAGAGGGATTGGTGGTTGCGTCCTGCGGACGGTGGCGGTGGATCGCTTCAATTTCGCCAGTGTCAGCGACGACTGTCGTGTACTGTTTGAGTGATTCGAGCAACGTCATGGGATTCTCCTATTGTGTAATGTCAGTAATCTAATTGTTCCGTGTGCCAATGGCCGCGGGTGCAGGCGTGAGCAGTTTCTCAATCGCCCGGCGCATTGTGGCATTCATCTCGGCTACAACGGCAGGTACATCGTGCTTTCCGACCGTTCCGAGTTCGGAGACCTCGTTCGTCCAGACTGTCGCACCGGTTGCAAGGTTCGTCATCTGGCCAGAGATTGCAACCTCAACCTTGACCGCACCGCCGTAGTCAACTTCCTCAAGCTTGTCGAGCCTTCCGCTGAGAACGTAATCGATGTCTCTGTGTCCATCGTACAACTTTACTTGGGCGAAATTTCCACTCGCGCGTAGGTTTTCGGCAACCGCACTTGTCACGAATTCGCGTGGATCAACCGCCCAACGGTGATAATTGTAAAAACCGATTTGTTCCGGAGAGGTCTTGTAGACAATTGCCCCTTGTCGCAGGTAAGCGGGCGATCGGAATTCGCGTACGGCCAAGCACGCGCGGACACCTGCCTGCGCAGGCGGATCCGGCGGCGGGGGTACGTGAAGTGTGTAGTAGTTCGGGTATTTCACCGCGCCCCCGCAGCCGACCAGGATCATCAGGACTGCCAGCACAAGACAAATGAATATCGGATTCTTGTTCATATACATCCTCATTTTTGTTGCGGGACTTCACGCTCTTTCGGTTGCCTGATTCGAACCAAGCTCCACGGACGCTGCTTCAGCGAATCGGTGAGCTGATCCAGGTTGTCCGTGGCCACGCGCAGGTTTTCCACCGTGTCGTCAATCTTGTAGTCATTCGCGCGAACCATTACCTGCATGTCGGTCAACAAGGCTTTAGCTTGCTGCAAAGTGGTCTGCAGCTCAGTCAGATCTTTGCGAAGCGGTTCTCGAGCATCCGTAATCGTACCGTTTACATTCTGGATGGTTGCGTCTGCATGCTGGGTTAGCGTGTTCAGTTGATCGGTGAGACGATCAATCTTTGGTCGTTCGGTCGCCAACATCCCATTGACGTTGTCCAATACAGCTCGAACTTTTTGCTGATTCGCCGGCCCCGTCACGGTGTTCAGATTGGCGAGAAGACTGCGCGCGTCGCCCGTGATGCCGTCAAGCTCTCCACGCACTTGCGTAATGAGACCATTTGCGTTGTCGGCAACAACGGCCATCTTGCCTGCGATCTCATCCAGGCTTGCGGCTTCCTGCGACGAAATCGACGACCCAGGTGGAAGGCGCTTGGCGTCATTGCTGCCGGTGGTGATCGATAACGCAGCGCTGCTCATGACGCTGACCAAACCGAGCTTGGCAACGGACTTCTCATTGACAGGTGTGCCCTCTTTCACGTCGAGCAGGATCTCGATTTTCGTAGGATCAGTCGTCGCGGGACGAACGGCTTTTACCTTACCGACGTTGATTCCACCAAATAGAACCGGAGCACCCGGCTCAAGTCCGCCGGCATAACGAAGATAAGTCTTGTAGGGAACGTTGCCCCCGCTCATCTGCGCATTGAGAAGGTAGATGATGGTGCATGCCAGGATCGCAAAACATCCCAGTACGAAAGCGCCGACTTTTGCCTCGGCTGTCACACTCATGCCTCCTGAGCCTGCAGGTATTTGTCGAGGTAAGCGGTCACTGCGGGCGCTTGTGCGATATTGTCGGGAACGCGATCCAGGAACCGCCGGACGCGCGGATCTTGACTCGCTCTGATTTCGTCTTTGGATCCAATCGAGCGGAACTTACCCTTGTAGAGCATCGCAATCCGGTCAGCGATACGGAAGGCACTGGGCAGTTCATGAGTGACGACAATCACCGTCGCCTGAAAGACGTCTTTAAGGAGCACGATGAGTTCATCGAGCTCCGCAGCCACGATAGGATCCAGTCCCGCAGAAGGCTCATCCAGCACGAGAATCTCGGGGCTAAGCGCCAGCGCACGCGCGACCGCGGCGCGCTTCTTCATCCCGCCTGACAGCTCCTGCGGATGTAGCTTCCCGGACTCCGCCAGTCCAACCACCGCCAACTTCATCCAGACCATCAGTTCGATAATCGATGGCGCGAGCCGGGTGTGCTCCCGGAGAGTCAGAGCAACGTTGTCCTCGACCGAAAGCGAATTGAACAAGGCGGCGCTTTGAAAAGCCACTCCAATGGACCGGCGGACTTTTTTCAGTTCGGCCTCCGAGCACTGGGTAATATCGATCCCTTTTACAAATACACTGCCGGACTTGGGGCGCTCCAGACCAAGGATCTGTCGCAAAAGCGTACTCTTGCCCGAACCGCTGCCGCCCAACAAGACCATCGTCTCTCCATGCTCGATGTCGAGACTGAGGTTGTCGAGCACACGATGCCCATCGTATTCAACCGTCAAGTCGCGAACCGAAATGATTGGCATCAGTGTTGCACCGTGAAGTAGAAAATCGCGGTAAAGATAGAGTCGGCAACGATCACTAGAAAAGTCGACTTCACCACGGCGCTGGTCGTGGAACGGCCTACTGAATCCGGCCCACCCCGGACGCGAAATCCTTCCAGACAGCTCACCTGGGCAATGATTGTGGCGAAGGCCAGGCTCTTGATGAGTCCGGTTATTACGTCTCGCAATTGAATGGATTCGAGCACGTCCCGCACATACAGCGAGGGAGACAGGTGCGTGCTGAAGAACATGAATAGTCCGCCAGCTAGGATGCCACAAACGTTTGACAGGATACTGAGACAAGGAACGGTGATCAGAGCGGCAAGGTACTTGGGCGCTACGACGAACTCTATCGGTTCCAGCGCCATGACCCTTAGAGAATCGAGCTCCTCTGCCACCTTCATGGTGCCGATTTCAGCGGCAAACGCCGAGCCCGAGCGGCCACTGACCGCGATAGCCGTGAGCAGCGGGCCGAGTTCACGGGTGAACCCGACTGCGACCAACTCGATGACGTAGTGAACGGCCCCGAAGCGGCGAAGTTCTGAGGCGCCTTGCATGGCAAGAATAAATCCAGTGCAAATCGCCATCAGGGACACCATAGGCAGTGCGTCTACTCCGATCTGTAACATCTGCTGCACCGACGCTTGCCAGCGATAACGGTTTCCCACGAAGGGCAACGCATTGCCCATGGCGCGCAACGTAGACCACCACTGAATATTCACGCTCCCGACGTAGTCGAGGTGATTGATGGTGCTTCTACCGACATCTTCCAGAACATTTGCCATCAATTCACCTCAACTCTGCCAAAGCGTCTTTACAACCAGCCGTTTCAAACACCGATAGCAGGCCCGTAACTTCGAAGAAACGAACCACGCGCCCTTGCAATCCCTTCAAACAAAACGTCACTTGACGATTGCGCGCGACCTTCAGTGCTTCAAGCAGGGTCGCGATCCCGGAGGCGTCGATAGAGGCGACCTCCGTCAGATCCACGATGATGGTTTTCGGTGGTTGCCCTTGCAAGATGGCCAGAAGCCGATCCCGGAGATCTGGCGAAGAATCGATGCCCAGGGGGCCATGCAAGCGCACGATTGCGCGTTCATCGCCGGGATCCACGGTAATGTCAAGACGCTCGCCTTCCGTGACTTGTACTCTCTTCAACGCAATCACCCTGGTTCGCTCATCGCATGCAAGCTTCCATACAAAGACCGATAACTTTAACTTGCCCATCTCTTTCCATGAGTGCCGTTTAGGTACTCACGTCTGACACCAGGGAGTTCGGCAGACGTGTTTGCTAGCGGAGGCGGTGACAAGCAGTTGGCACGTGACAGAGCCGGGATCTCTTTTACATTGCGCGATGTGCGGCTCGGCAACATGGCAGGGCGCAAACCCAATCCTCGATTATTCTTAACAATGAGCAATGTGGGCGCAGCTCGCGTCGGTGGACGTTTGCGAGGAACTCGTTCGGGCGTTAAAGTGCGACGACCCGAAGTGGTTCTCCTCGCAGGGCCGCTTGTCGATCAGACGGTAGTCTCTGCTTAACCGCCGGGGTCACTCGCATAGAGAGAGTGAGTGGTGAGCGTGGCCGTTGAAACAACGCTTGCTTTAATAAGTCTAGGCGAGGAACAGTCATTGGTATGGTTCCCCGCCTTCAGCGCGATGACTCTGAGACCCGGCCTCGTACTAGCAACTGCGGAAGCTAATTGCGAGTTGGGGACGCCTTGGTGAGCACGTCGTCCAACGATTTGGCTGCCTGGGGAGCAGCTTGGCTGCCCTCGACGATATCCTTTGCCCCGATCGTTTTACCGTACAGAGATTTGTTGGCATCGTCGTCGCTGTCCATCGACGCACCTTCTAGGGACACGCCCGCAAAGAATCCCTTCGAACGTGAATAAGTCAAAACGTCGACATTCATGGCACTCGCGTTATACGACGTTGCCTGAGCGCCGGTGGGACCGGCAGCGGCGGCCGCGTTCGATCCAAGCTTCGTCTTTCCGTTCAGGATCTGTTCTGCGCCCTTTTGATTCATCACCGTGAGCACAAAATCGGTCGCTGTCGACCCGAGTTGTACACCAATGCTGGCCTGGTCAAGTTTGTACATCGCCGGATTTCCCCAGGCACCGTCCATTTTCGGACCTGTGCGGCAAACCAGCACGCCGCGTCCGTAGCTGCCGCCGATGCCGATGGCTATTTTCTTGACGCTGGGAAAGATGACAACACAGTCGGCTTGGTCAAGGACATGCGCGGGCAGGCCCTTATCCCCGGCAAGCAATTCCTGCAGCACCGTGGCCGAGTTGGCAATTCGCTCTTCTTCTTTCTTTTGAGCAACGAGCGGAGAAGCGACCGCTAAACAGAGTGCAAACAGCATCATTCGTTTTTTCATTGTTTCGTCCCTTTCTACAATTCGAACAAAGACTGCATCCTGCTTTCATTTCGTTAAAGCCTCGCCACGCTCAGCACCGCAGAGATTGTGTGTTTCTGCCCTGGCGCCAGTGTAACCGCGGCGCTCATGATGTTGCTCGCTTCGAGGCAGAGAAACT
>Ga0210400_10000213_pt1 | contig 73833 bp, 64 predicted proteins | sample IncBWH26MmetaG_FD_155456 | JGI IMG/M metagenome (GOLD analysis project Ga0210400, IMG submission 155456) | Forest soil microbial communities from Barre Woods Harvard Forest LTER site, Petersham, Massachusetts, United States - Inc-BW-H-26-M | ecosystem: Environmental > Terrestrial > Soil >...
ACAACACCGCACATCCAAGCACTAGAAGGCGGTTCTCCAGCGAAAAATCGACAAGTTTGCGAAGCATCTACTGTTCCACCGCGTTCTGAAATACCAGCGCGTTCTGAATCACTTGCTGCCCGGGCTGCAGGCCCGCAACAACCTCTTGCATGTTGTTCGCAATCATTTGACCCACAGTAACCTCGGCTCGACGAAACTTCTTGTCACCGCTCGGCAGGTACACCCAGTTCCGATCGTGCAAGTGCAAGATGGCCGTCGCCGGCACCGCCGCATGCGTCTCCTTTTTTTGTCCGTGGAAGGTTGCCGTAACAAACATGCCCACGCGCATCAGTCCGGTATTCCGCACCTCAATGCGCACCTTTGCGGTGCGAAGCGTCGGATCGAGCACCGGAAGCACGTTGCTGATGCGCCCGGTAAAAACCTTGTCCGGATATGCGTTCAGCCGGATTTCAGCGGTTTCGCCCACATGCACGGCGGCAAGATCGTTCTCGTAAACGTCGCAAACAATCCATACAAAGCTCAAGTCCGAAATCGTAAATGGATTCGGCGAGCCCAGCCCCGCGACGCCTGCCGCGGTGGTCACCTGCTGGTCAGTAATCACCCCTGAAACCGGAGCGCGAACATCCACAATCGCGGCCGGATGATCGACGTTGCCCCCGAGAACGCGAATCCGTTCTGCGGTGTTCTCCACGTCCACCTGGGCTTTGTTCTCGACGTCTTCCGCTGTCTGGAAATCGTTCAGGGAGATGGCGCCTTTGTCGTAGAGCAGTTTGGCCCGTTCGAATTGGATTCGCGCGAGTTTTGAGTCGGCGATCGCCTTGCGGTAATCGGAAAACGCAGCGGACATGTCCGCGCTTTGCACCCGTAGCAGGAGCTGGCCTTTTTGCACCGTATCGCCGAGCCGCGCGTGAACCTCCACCACGCGGCCGGTGGCAATCGAAATGACGGGGACGCTACGCGAGATATCTGGAGTCACTGTTCCGGTTACGGTTAACAGGGACCTGGATTCATGGGCCACTGCCGTGGCCAGCGGAAATTGCTCCGGATGAGCCACCTGGATGAGGTCCGCATCTCCTTCCCGCTCCACCTTCGCCGGCGGTGGAGCCTCTGCCTTGGGATCGCCTTTGCTTTCGCCGCAGCCCACGAGGAACCCGCCCAGGCAGAAAAATAAAACTGTAGTTGCAAATCCCGCGTGTTTCATTGGATCACCTCGCGCCCCACGGCCTGATTTAACAGGTTGGCGGCATCCAGATACGAAGCGACAAGGTTCAAATAGTTCACTTGTACGCTCCGGTAGTCCGCTTGCGCATTCAGAAAATCAAGGAGCGATGCGGACCCGTGTTCGTAGGAAAATGCAATTGTGTCCCGGACTCGCGAGGCCATTTCCAAATACTTGTCCTTGTAAGGCTGGAGAAGGGTCACGGTGCTCTCTACGGTGGCGTAAGACGAATCCACATCACTGAAGACTTGAGCCCGCGTGGCCTGCGCCAGCTTGTCACTCCGATCGATATCCAGTTTCGTGCGTAGCTTTTCCCCCTGGTTGCGATCGAAAATACGGAGCGGGATGCTGATGCTGAGCCCGGCGGTGTTGATCCCAAAGGGGTTGTTGTTCGATGAGTTGTGCGTATACCACCCGCTCAAGGTCGGATCGGTCGAGCCGTTGGCAACCGCCAATTGATGATCGGTTTTGGCTTTGTCGATGGCTTGCACAGCCGCCCGTAAGTCCGGGCGGGTATCGAGAGCCGTCCGGCGGACGTCGTCAAGAGGCGGGATTTGCGCGGAAAAGTCGTAGGGACCTGTGACGTCGAACTGATCCGCCGGCGTACGGTCATTCCAGAGCGTGAGCAGCTGGATCTTGGCCGTCTCCAGACTCTCCGTGGCATTTTGCAAATCGGCTTCATAGGTAACGCGCTGCAGTTCCAAGCGGTCCAAATCCACCTGGGCAATCGCGCCGGCTTTATAGCGCTCGCGATTCACGTTCAGCACATGGTCGTAATACGCGATGTTTTCCGTAGCCAAGGCCAGAATGGCTTTTTCTTGAAGCACTTGAATGAATGCAGCCCGCAAATTGGAAATCAGCGTCCTATGCAGGTCGGCCTGGCTCGAGACCGCAATTGTGGTCGCCTTCTGCGCGCTCTCGAGCCGCAATTCCCGCTTGTGTCGCCGTTCGTGCAGATAGCTAATGGCTGGCGTTTCATACGTGCCGGCGAGCGGCCGCCAGACGCTATTATGAGGAGTGACCTGGGTTCCATCCGCCGTCAAGGTCAAATTCGGATTAGGACGAAGAAACGCCGTGATCTCCTGCGCCTTCGACTCGTCGATCCCGATTTGCCCCGCACTCAAGGTCGGATTCTTCTGCTCGAACCGTTGCAGCACTTGTTCCCAGGTCAAAGATGTTGACGCCGGCGCCTGGGCCAGCGCGCAGCAGGGGAGCATTGCGATCACCGCAAAGCATTTCCAGAGATGTTTCTTCATGATGGCTTAAACTCCATGAAAAGATAAGGCCCGCTGGCCTCTATTTCTCAGTGCCGCGAAAGTGCTGGCGCATCCACCGCCCGTCGCAAGAGGCTGCGCCGATAGGGAAAATTGCGGAGACAAGGGCACCAGGCTTCATTGACCTTCTCCACGAACAACTTTTTTTCAGGGAAGACGGCTGGTTCAGGCGAGGGAGGCGGGCGGGGCTCGTCCGCTGAGCCGGTCACAATCGATCGCGGCCGTGAACGAGGACTCCAGAGGCTCCAAGAGCCTCCTCACGGCCGGTAAAGCAAAGTTAAAGGACGATCGGAAAAAACCGAAGAACAGCAGGAAAGGGTGGGCTCCCGTGTAATGAGTCGCGGCCAGCGACGGCGAGCTGCCCGCGCCCATCACTCGCAGAAACTTGCTCTCTTCCACGAAGATCTCCTGATCGTGCAAGTCGTCCGTCATGGAGATTACAAAAAACAGGATGATCAACGCGCAGCCCATCGCGATGACCTTCTGCCGATTGCTCGTGCGTCCCACGGTGGGCTTGGAGGCGCGGGAAAGGTTGCTGCCTAGCAGCACGCATCCCAGCAGCGCCACGCACACCCAGATGAGATTTAGCGCCAATTCCATGGTCAAGAATTATGGTAAGCATTCCGCCAGTCGGTTGCAACAGGCATTCCACCGCGATTGTGTAATTTGGCGATGGCCAGTAAAAAATCAGGAGCCAGGCGGGTGGGACGCAGGAGACGCGCCTGGTGCCGCGGGGGCCTCCACTGGAACGGGTTTGGCGAAGCGGGAATCATCGATTTGCGGATCAATCTCGATCTTTTCAGCAGTAACCGTCTGCTTGAGTTCCGTGCCGGGGCTGCCCTGGTCGATTCGGAAGGGAAATGTCAGGCCTTGAACCTCCTGGAAGTCCGAGAAGTATGATTCCCAGGGAAGCTCTTGCTCGCCCGTCTTCCTCACGCCTTCCCACTTCACCACCAAAAATGTCGACGCATCCAGAAAGTAAAAGCGCACTTCCCCATTTTTGTTCGTCAGTTTCAGGCGGTAGACCGGCTTGTCGTCCAGGCTTTCCTTGCCCATTAGCTCGATCTGGTTGCCCTTGCTCTTGTAGTCCACCAGCGGGCCGTCAAAGTCGGATTCGTCGGAGATGTTCTTGAGGTCTTCGGGAGTCATCGGCTGAACCTCTTTGGTTTCCAGGAAGGGATTGACCATCCAGCCCGAAGACTTGCCGTCGTAAACGCGGATGATTTTTTGTCCTTCGACTGAGACTTCCACGTGCATCTTCAGCGGGCGCTTGAGCTCTACCACAAAGACGCCTTCCTCACCCTGCGGAAAGGTAATGCGGCCGGTGATGCGTTCGGATTGCACGGCCTTGAGCTTGGCAACTCCGCCTCGCGCCTCCAGCGCTTTCTTGACGATTTCGTCCACGGTTTGCGAAGCCGCCACCGGCGGCAAGGATAGGAGTAACGCGAGGGAGAGAATCCCGGTTTTCATTGCTGGCTCGCCGGCGGCTTTTCAAGGAAGGAGGCCCGCACAAGATTCATCCTAGGAGTAGAAGCTCCCGGGGTCAAATGCGTTGCCCGGCGGGCCCTCCCATCCATTAAGTGTGCGTTGTAAAGTTCGTGAAATAATTTTTCCTTAGACTCTATTGCATGTAGATTTAAAGCCGTGCCGAAGCAAGAAGTATCAATCCTCTTCAGGAATCGGGGAAACAGGCCTATGAGATTGCGAACCGTGACCGGTAGTTTTCTTTTGATTTGCCTGGGCTTCTGCGCGGGCGCTTGGTGCCAGCAAGAGCCTGCCGGCGAGGGCCGGCCCATTACGCCCGCGGGTACTCTCGTGATCGATGCGGCGACTCATTTGCCGGCAGTCGGGGCCATGCCGATGACGATGCTTCGCAGTCCCGATGCGCTCGGCCACGGCGGCAAGGGCCGCTATCTCCTGGTGGTCAATAGCGGGTACGGCGTGCAGTTCAGCGAGGACACCAATCGGGCCCAGCAATCCATCTCAGTGATCGACCTGAATGCGGCTCCCGAGCCGTCCGTGATTCAGAATGTCTATTTTCCCACGCCTCAGAGCGCCAACGTGGGCCTGGCCTTTTCCCCCGTCGCGGGCCCCGATGGGAATTTTGAAATGTACGTTTCCGGCGGATTCGAAAACAAGGTCTGGATCTTTCGCTTTGATCCGAATGCAGCGGCTCCGGTGCAGCCTGGATCGGCCGGGCCGGATACAAAAGTGCAAGCCCCTTCTTTCGAAATCACCAGACCAAGCGAAGTTTCGCCCAAGGATTACAACAGAGGGAAGGCGGCGCTCTATCCGACGGGGCTGGCGGTTGCACCTGACGGCGCCACGCTAGTGACAGCGAACAATCTGGGGGATAGCGTAACGATCGTGCGCGACCTCCACGGCGCGCGGAGAATGGAAAGAGTAGACTTGCATCATCCCGGTAAATCGGCCGAGAACATTTATCCGTACGGCGTGGTGGTGCTTGGTAGCGGCAAGAATGCGCGCGCCTACGTCTCCTGCTGGAACGATTCGTCGGTTGCGGTGATTTCCCTGAGTGGCGATCCTGTCGTTCGAAAGTACATCACAGTCGACCGGCATCCGACGGCCATGACGGCGAATGCCGAAGGCGCACGCCTTTTCGTGGCGAACTCCGACGCCGACACCGTCTCGGTGATCGACACCGCGACGGATCAAGAGGTCGAGCGCATAGACGTCCGGCTGGCGGAAGGCGCTTTGCCCGGTGCTAGTCCGGAAGGGCTGGCCCTCAGCGACGGCGAACAGACTTTGTACGTCGCGAACGCCCACAGCAACGCCGTGGCGGTCGTGATGCTCTCCGACAAATTGCGGGGCCGGAACAAAGCGGACAAAATGATCAGTGTCTCAAAATCGAAGGTTCTGGGCTTTATTCCGACCGGCCAGTATCCCTCCGCAATCGCCGTCGCCGACGGCAAACTCTTTATCGGAAATGGCAAAGGAACCGGATTCGAACCGTCGTCGATGCGCGTGAACAACAGTGGACGCACACCCAATCCGCCGAACGCCGCGTTTCCCCCGAATAAGGAAAAGAACCGCCAGGGCGGCCAATACAGCGGCTCGATCGTCTCCGGAAACATCAGCGTGGTTTCGCTGCCGGACGTCCCGGCGCTGGCGCATTACACCCAACAGACCATGCAGAATGACGGCCTGATGGATTTTGCACCCCCGAAGCTTTTTGCAGCAGCCAGCCCCATCAAGCACGTCATCTACATCATCAAGGAGAATCGCACCTACGATCAGGTATTCGGCGACGTGAAATTTTCAGGCGACGGAAATCCCGCGGATGGACAGCCCGGCTTTGCGATCTTTGGAAATGACGCCGCCGCGCAGCGTCCCGACGGCGCGCGGCAAGTAGTCACGCCCAATCATCACGCGCTGGCGCAGCGCTTCGGTTTGTTCGACCGCTTCTTCGTAAATTCCGAAGCCAGCCCCGATGGTCACAACTGGGCGACGGCTGCGTTCTCCACCGACTACGTCGACAAAGCATTCCGCTGGAACTATTCCGACCGCGGGCGCACGTACGATTTCGAAGGCTATAACCGCCTGCCAGATTACGAGCCACCCGGTGATTTGCAAATCGAGAAGTTCAACGGTGATGCGCTGGCGGCCCTCACGGATCTCCTGGAAAAGCATCTTCCCTATCATCAGGGCTTCTTGGATGTCGGCGAACCAAAGAGTCTTTATCTTTGGGACGCCGCTGCGCGCGCTGGTTTGACCTATCGCAATTACGGAGAATTCGTAACCGTGATTTCGGCCAAAGACGTCGAATCTGCCGGTCAAAAAAAGCACAAGACCTATCCCGACGTTTCGAATGCCGTCCGCGCCATCCCCAACAAAGAGTCGCTGCAAAATCATCTCAGCCCCAGCTTTCGCAGCTTCGACGTAACCGCCCCGGACAGCATGACCGTGGATTGCTACAAAGCCGCGCTGGATCCGTCAGCTTCTTCCGATCCCGCGGTAACGCGCGATAATGCCAATGAAAAATGCCGCGGCAATTCGCGCTTGGGCGAATGGCTCACCGAGTTTCGAACATTTGCCGCGGATCGCGAAGCCGGCCGCGCTGACTCCATGCCCGCGCTCACCGTTATGCGATTTCCTAACGATCATACGACCGGAATGAAAAATGGCTTTCCCACGCCGCAATTCATGGTCGCTGACAACGATTACGCCGTGGGTCGGCTGGTCGAGGCAGTCTCGTCGAGCGCGTATTGGAAAGACACGGCCATTTTCATCGTCGAAGATGACGCCCAGTCCGGCCCGGACCATGTGGATTCGCATCGTTCCGTGGCGCTGGTCATCAGCGCGTATAACAAGCCTGGAGCGTTGATCCACAAATTTCACAGCACCGTCAGCATGATTCGCACCATCGAGTTGCTTCTGGGAATCGCGCCCATGAACCAGCTCGACGCGTCCGCCGTGCCGATGGATATTTTTCAGGAGGTTCCTGATTTAACGCCGTACAAAGCCGTTTTGCCGACAATCGCTGCGGACAACTTGCTGACGCGAAAACCGAAAGACAAGACGGCCGCCGAATGGATGAAAAAATCCAACCGCCAAAACTTTGCGCACGCGGACATGGCCGACCCCAAAGTTTTGAACGCCGTGATCTGGTTCGCGTGCACCGGAAGCAGTTCAGGTCTTCCACAACCGGCGCAATTGCCGGCGTATCAAGCGATGCGGCTCGGAATCGCCAACCTCAATGACGGCGAAGGCGGCTCTAAAAAAGACGATGATGATTGACCGGCTATTTCTGCGGCTTGGCCCAGACGATGTCGTACGTGCGGTCGAACGTCACGAACATCAGACAAGTATCCTTTGATTTGCAGGTGAACCAGTGCATGGCTTTGCTGGGCATCATGGCGAAGCCACCGGGGCCCAGCGTCGCTTCCGCCATGCCGTCCATCCCGGTGAGCACGTCGCCCCGCACTACCATCAATTGTTCTTCCGCGGTGTGATAGTGCGCGGGAACCACACACCCGGAAGGAGCTTCGAGAAGGAAAGTGGATACACCTCTGTCTGGATCGCCGTTCTCGCGGGCAGCTTTGAGACAAGCGGGTTCGCCGTCGAAAACGAGATTGGCACTCGCGAGCGGCGTGACTATTCCTCGCGGAGAAATCTGCCCCTGTCCCCGCGATGACTCGCCCACGGCCACGACCAGGATCGCCAAAGACGCAAAACCCAAAAGCATTTTCGTCGTTCTTCCAGAAATGGCATTCACCTTTTTCATCACGGGCCTCAGTGGAAAATCAGCGAAGAAAAATCCGTCAAATTGCGCCGCCAGACCATCCAGGTGTGCGAGCCGGGCGTCTCGACGTCCACGTGCTTGATATTCTTGGCAGTGAGCCAGGCGCGGAACTTGCGATTGATATCGAGCAAACGGTCGTCCGTCCCACAAGCAATCCACAGCAAATGAAGTTGTCCGGCAGCCTTCGAATCCAGCCCCGGGAATTCTTTGTCAAACTCCTCGGTCATTCCTCCGGAACTGAAAGCCCCGATCCAGCCAAACTTGTCCAGCGTATTCAATCCGGTCAGCAAAGATTCCGAGCCGCCCATGGAAAGGCCCGCGATGGCGCGGGAGTTGCGGTCCTTGATAACCAAATACTCGGCCTCCACACGCGGGATCACTTCTGTGAGCAAGGCCCGGCGAAATTTATCGAAGTTTCGCTCTGCGAGCGCGAGATTGTCGAGGCCGCCAGAGCCGGGAGCAAGAATCTCGGGCGCGCCGTAACCGAGCGGCATTACGACCAGCATGGGCTTGGCTTCGCCTTGCGCAATCAGGCTGTCCAGGATCACGTTGGCGCGCCCAACGGCCGTCCAGGCGCTAGCGTCGTCGCTGTACCCATGCAACAGATAGAGGACGGGATACGTCTGCTTTCCACGCGCGTCGTACCCAGGCGGCGTGTAAACGAAGTAGCCGCGATCATCCCCAACCACTCCCGATTTGTAGAAATGATGATGAATCTCGCCGTGCGGCACCGCGCCAATCTCCCAGGAAAGCGAAGCCGGCCCGGGAACGTGCACCTCGCTCGCACGATAAAGGAAGTTCGGCTTTACCGCGTAATTGGAAGGGTCGAACAGGCCCACGCCATCGGCGATGATCGCGTATCCATAATAATCAGGCGCGAGCGCCTCAGTGGTCACGCTCCAGACGCCCTGATCGTCCTTCTGCATAGGCAAAGGCTTGGCCATGCCTTCGATCGCGACAGCAACTTCTTTGTCGTTGGGAGCGCGGAAGCGAAACGTCACGCTCTTATCGGCATGCACCTCAGGCGAAATGAGCGGCGTCGGTGGCGTCTGCGCCAGAGCCGCAGCGGCCATTAAGACCCTGAGCAGGACGGCGAGCGTAAAGAATATTCGTTTCATACTCCCCGTGGCCGCGCCCCTCACCGAAGCACCGATTTGCATGCGCCCGCGACGACGGATGATACACCAGACCGCCGCTCCGTCGCGAGGAAGGAGCATCCACTTCCGGTAGGCGCGGAATGCCGGACGCACCTCCCGGCCGGACCGCTCCGGAATCAAGGGTCTTCCGGCCAGACATACACCAAATTCCTAAGAAGCGGTGTATGCTGGTCACATGGGAAGAACAAACATTGAGATTGACGAGACCTTGGTGCGCAAGGCGCGCAAGCTCACACGGCTGAAGACCAAGCGGGAAATTGTGGACGCCGCTCTGGAGCTGCTGGTTCGCTCGGAGAGCCGTAAGGGCATCCTTCGCCACTATGGGACGGGAATCTGGAAGGGCGACTTGAAAGCAATGCGCAGGAACCGCAGTTGATTCTGGTGGATAGCTCGGTGTGGATCGATTTCCTGGGTTCCGCGCCGGGCCGCGCAGGCGCTGAACTTCGGCGCATGATCGGCGACGCCCAGCCTTTTGCGCTCACCGGACTAGTGGTCACCGAGATTCTTCAGGGTCTTACGCGGAACGTCAGCCAGATAGAACATTATCTTTCTCAATGGGAGATGCTTGAGCCCAGAGGCTTCCAGACCTACCGCGAAGCCGCTGCGATTTTCCGCCTGGGGCGCGCCAAAGGAGCTAGTCTGACAACCATAGATGCCCTCATCGCGGCCATTGCGCTCGAGCATCGCGCCGGCGTCTTTACTCTGGACAAGGATTTCTCTCGAATTGCGCGTTTCACCGGGCTGCCGCTGCATCCTCTGCCATGACTTTCAGGCTGACGACAAGTCAGCGGCCGTCCTTACAAAAACACAACAGCGGAGAAAGGGGCGGACTGAAGTCCGCCCTAACGAACCACAAGAGACCGGATCGCCGGCTACGACGCGTCCTTGATGTCTTCGCGGGCGCGCTTTTCAGCGGTCTTTGCTTCGGTGCGGGAATTGGCACCGGGCTTCAAGGCGCGGATTGCTTTGGTTAGGTCCATTGCCTTGTCATTCGACGGAGCGGCGCAGGATTTGACGTCGCCAATCGGTTTCGCGCCGGTCACATCCCATTTCAGACAGTTGAATTTGAGATTGAGATTGTGGCTGACGTGAAGGGCGGCTACGCAATCGTTCAGGGTCTTGAATCCGGCGCAGGCGTCCTTCAGGCTGGTGCGCGGAGGCAGGACCGCTTGCAACTGCAGAGTTAGTTTCTTCTCTTCCTCTTTATTGGCGGCGAGCTGTTCGCTGGCCGTGGGGGTCTGGCCCTTCTTGATCCACTTGAGCGGATTGTAGGAACGGGCCGCTGCTGCGGCGCCGGCAGGCAGAAAGATAATTCCGGCGACTGCTACGATCATCCATCTGTTTTTCATAGTGGCCTCTTTCGAGAGCCGGGCTTGCTCTGGATTCAGTAGGCCATGGCCGGGGACTGGCTTCGAGGCTTCGCTAGTACAGTACTCCCCCAATTGGTCACGCTGGCCTTTGGGGCAGATGGAAATGCTTAACACAGAGAGCACAGAGCGGAAGCTCGCGGTTAGGACTCAGTGCGGCAAGCGGATTGGCGATGCTGGAGGAAGCGGCGGACGGAGGCGTCGCGTTCGAGGCCGATGGCGATTTCGTAGGCCCGCCGGGCTTCTTCGTGCGCACCGGTCTTAGCTAGCAACTCGGCGCGGGCGGCCCAGTAGGGCTGGTATTCGGCGAGGCGCGCATCGGCGGCTACTTCTTGCAGGGCATCGAGAGCGGCGTTGACGCCGTGCAACTCCGCGATGGCCAGGGCGCGATTGATGGCCACGACCGGCGAGCCGGAAATCGCCAGCAGTGCATCGTAGAGCCGCACTACCGCTGCCCAGTTCGGCTGACCGGTGCGCCGACGATGAACGTGCGCCGACTGCAGGGCGCCTTCTAATTGATAGCGGCCGATCGAGCTGAGGGCGCCGGCGCGGAGGAGCAGCGCTTCGGCTTCATCGATCATTTGCGAATCCCACAAGGACGGATCCTGCTCGGCGAGCGGCACGTAGTCGCCCTGCGGAGTACGCCGCGCCAGGCGGCGAGCTTCGGCGTGTAGCAGGAGCGCGAGCAAGCCCAGCGCTTCCGGCTCGCTCGGCAGCAGCTCGGTTACGAGCCGCGCCAGAAACATGGCCTCTGCCGTGAGATCGCGGCGCGCGGCGTCGGTGCCGCCGGGGTCGGTCCAACCTTCGGCGAAGGCGGCGTAGATGGCGTCGAGCACAGTATCGAGGCGGGCCGGAAGCTGCTCGCGTTCCGGCACACTGAAGGGAATGCCGGCCTCGCGAATCTTTTCCTTGGCCCGGCCAAGCCGCTTACCCATGGCTGCTGGAGAAGTGAGAAAGGCCGAGGCGATGGTTTTCGCATCCAACCCCAGCACCACTTGCAAAATCAGCGGCGCGCGGATGCCAGCCTCGATGGCCGGGTGCGCGCACACGAACATCAGCGCGAGACGCTGATCTGGAATCTCAGCGACGGTGGCTGCGGCGTCGAGTCCTTCGGCCATGACTTTCATCTGATCGGCGGCTATCTCATGTCGCCGGCGTCCGCGGTGGAGGTCGATGGCCTTTCGACGGGCGACCGTCAGCAGCCATCCTTCCGGATTTGCTGGACAGCCCTTCACCGGCCAATCCGCCAGGGCTGCGGCGAACGCTTCCGAGAGCGCGTCTTCCGCCGCTGCCACGTCCCGCGTGCGGGCCGCGAGAAAGGCGACGAGCTTGCCGTAGCTGCGGCGCGCCACGGCGTCGGCTGTGCTTCGGGCTTGCGCGTCGCCTTCGCGGGAGTTCATGCGCTTAGGCTGCGGGACAGGTCACTTTGCATACTCCAGACCGGACGTACCTCAACGACACCGTGACTGGCGCCCGGGCAACGCGATGCCCAGGAGATGGCGGCGTCGAGATCGGCGACGTCGATGAGATAGTAGCCGCCGACCTGCTCTTTCGAGTCGACGTAAGGGCCGTCGAGCACTTGCGGCTTGCCATTGGCGAGGCGGACAGTAGTGGCGGTCGAGACCGGTTGGAGGCGGTTCGAGCCCTTGAGGACGCCGGCCTTGTTGAGGGCCTCTGTGTAGGCGCCATAGGCGGCCATCCCCTGTTCCTGCTCGGCTTTGGACATCTTGGGCCAACTGGCTTCGTTCACGTAAACCATCAAAAGATATTGCATGGAAAACCTCCATCGCGGATTGTATGCGGGCACTGTGTGCCGTCACTACAATGACGAGTGGAATTCGCCGATTTGGACAGGGTGTGAATTTAAGTGCCGGCGGGCCAGGCTGGCTATAGGCGCGGTGCGCTTCAGTGTTATCCAAGCGTCAGGCGGGCTGCTGGTACAGGCCGATCACGTTTCCTCCCGGATCGCGGAAGCGCGCGGTGATCTCGGGAGCATCGGCGCCGATGGGCTGGACGATTTCGCCTCCATGAGCTGCCACGGCGTCGACGGCCGCGGCCACGCTGTCCACCATGATGTAAAACAGGAGGCCGGGCTTTGCCGCGGGCGGGCGCCCGAGCACCCATGCGCCGCTCACTTCGCCGGTGGTGTCGTCAAAAGCAGTGGTGCCATCGCCGCGTTTTCGGATGTTCCAGCCGAAGACCTGCTTGTAGAATTCGGCCGAGCGCGCAATGTCCGTGGCGGGCATCTCGAGGTAACAAATCTTTCCGTTGACAATGGTGGGAGGCACGGCGCTCCTTCGCAGGCGCGGCCATTCTAACAGTTCTCAAACTGAAAGCAATTCTGCAGCGTTTGTGCAAGAAATCGGAAACTCCTGTTGAGCGCCTTCCTCCTGCCACGCTTACATGACAATTGGCCTGGCTGGGCAAACGAGTCGGGCGACGTGTGGCTGACGACGCACCGTCTCCCGAACGAGTCGGGGCAGGTTCCATCTATGCTACTGTGGGCGGGATTTTTGTGGAGGTGGGCGAATGAGGGCATTCGTTCGGGTTGTGCTGGCCGGGATCGGAGTGGCGCTGGCGCTCGTGGCAGCGGCGGGAGCGCAGAAGCCGCCTCTGCTGCCGGAGAAAGACGTCGCGGCGCTGGCGAACGAGTTGAGCGGCGAGACGGCGAAGAGGAATTTGGAGGGGATTGCGCGTTTTCACCGGCAGCGCGGGTCAAGCGGATTTCATGAAGCGGCGGAGTTGGTGGCCGAACGTTTGCGGGCGTATGGATTGAGCGACGTGGCGATCCTGCAGTTTCCGGCGGACGGAGCGACGATGTACGGAACGCAGAGGTCGCGGCCGGCGTGGGATGCGGAGGTTGGCCGACTGTATGAGCTCCAGCCCGAAATTGAGGGAACAGGAGGAGCAAGTCCCGATGGAAAGACTGCATGGGCTGGGGACTCGCTCCTGTGGAATGAAAAACTGCTCGCCAACTATGAGGCGGAGCCGATTGTACTGGCGGAGGACAGTGAGAGCGCGGACGTGAAAGCGAACTTGGTGGATGTCAATGAAGGAACGAAGGAGAGCGATTACGCGGGGAGGGATGTGAAGGGGAAGATTGTGCTGGTGAGTGCGCAGCCTGGGGCGGTGCAGGACCTTGCCGTGGGGAAATTTGGCGCGGCGGGAATTGTGAGTTATGCACAGAATCAAAAGACGGCTTGGTGGGGCGAGGATGAGAATCTGATTCGCTGGGGGCATCTGGAAACGTTTTCTACGAACAAGACGTTTGGGTTCATGGTGTCCCTGAAGACAGCGCGCGGCTTGCGAGAGCGGCTCACGAAGGGAGAAACAATTCGGCTGCGTGCAGTGGTGAAGGCGGGGCAACATCCGGGATTCTATGAGGTGGTGACGGCGACGATACCTGGGGCCGATGCGAAACTGAAGGAGGAGGAGATCGCGTTTTCGTGCCACCTGGATCATCAGCGGCCCGGCGCGAATGACAATGCCAGCGGATGCGCGACGATTCTGGAGGTGGCGCGGACGCTGCGAAAGTTGATTAACGAAGGAAAGCTGGCGCGGCCGGCGCGGACGATCCGATTCATTTGGCCGCCGGAGATTGAAGGGACGCTCGCGCTGCTGAACGGGATCGGCGCTTCTTCGACCTATACTCCCACGAAAGACAAACGATTCATCATGATCGGCGACAGATTTGGCCTACCGGGATTCGCGAAGGAGATCAAGGCTGCGATTCACATGGACATGGTCGGAGGCGGGCCGGAGACGAAGGCGGTGTTCCACGTGACACGCGGGCCGATGAGCTTGCCGAGCTTTGTGCATGATGTGGCGTGGGCGTTTGCGGAGTTCGTGAATGAAGAATCGTTCAAGTTTGCGGCGACGGGGAAGGCGGAATACCCGATGGTCGCGCCGGAGGGCGGCAAGGAGCCGCTGCGCGCGGAGTATTCGGCGTACACGATGGGGAGCGACCACGACGTCTATCAAGACTCCTCGTTCGGAATTCCCGCGATTTACCTGAATGACTGGCCGGACCGCTACATCCACACGAATTTCGATACGGCGGCGAATATCGATCCGACGAAACTGAAGCGGGCGGCGTTTATTGGGGCGGCGAGCGCGTATTTTCTGGCGAATTCGCCCAAGGAAGTTTCTAGGTCGTTGTATGCACGAATGCTTGCCTCAGCGAATCACCGATTCTCAAGGGCAGTAGGAATGGCCGAAGAACGAAAGGACGATGAGGGAGAAACCTCCGTCCGAGAACAGGTGCTCTACACGATCGGTTTAGCGCATTCTCTCAGACCTTTACTGGGTGTTTCAGCAGAGGCGGAGGACTCCCTATCGGAGGCCATCACGCAGTTTTGCGGGATGAGAGAACTTCGGCCTGCTGGGAAATCAACTAGCTCGGGGCTCCTAGTTTTCCGACGGAATAAAGTCCTTAAGGGGCCACTGGCGGTTTTTGGGTACGACTATTTCGCCGAGCATGCGAAGGTCGCGGGAGTGGCGACGCCGAAGCTGTTGAGTTATGAGGGATTGTGGGGAGGCGGGGAAGAGTATGAGTATGAAGTGTTGAATTTTGCGGATGGGAAGAGGAATGCGCAGGAGATACGCGATGCGGTGTCGGCGGAGTACGGGCCGGTGCCGCTGGAGGCTGTGGTGGAGTATTTGAAGGCTCTGGAGAAGATTGGAGTGGTCGAGCAGGTGAAATGAATTCCGAAAATTGAAATTGGAAAATCCAAAAGCGAAAACGAAATTCGATGCATGTGGATAACGGGGTTCGGATCGATCAAAGAGGGGCACGATGTATCGAGCCCCTACGCGTGCTGGCATGGGGTGGTGTGCTAGCATCAAGATTTGTGCTTTGAGCGGGAGTCCGGGTAGATGGCGGCGACGATGAAGGCATTGCGGAAGATGCGGGCCTCCAGGGGCTTACAGATGGATACGGTCGCGGTCCCCTTGATCGGGCCGACGGACGTGCTGGTGCGGGTGAAGACGGCTTCGATTTGCGGGACGGATTTGCACATTTATGGGTGGGACCGCTGGTCGCAGGGGCGCATCAAGCCACCGGTGACGCTGGGGCACGAATTTTGCGGCACGGTCGAGCGCGTGGGCGACGAAGTGCGCGCGGTCATACCGGGGGATTTTGTCAGCGCGGAAATGCACGTCAACTGTGGGCATTGCCACCAGTGCCGGCTGGGACAAGCGCACATTTGCCAGAACCTGCGTATCATCGGGATCGATCAGGACGGGGCATTCGCGGAATTCGTGAAGATTCCGGCATCGAACATCTGGAAGCTGGACCCCGCGATTCCGGAGCATTACGGCGCGATTCTCGATCCGCTGGGCAACGCGGTGCATACGGTGATGGCCGGGCCGATCGCCGGGCAGACGGTTTTGGTGACGGGCTGCGGGCCGATCGGGTTGATGGCAATTGCCGTGGCGAAGGCTTGCGGAAGCTCGACCGTTTTTGCGACGGAGACGAATGAGAAGCGGCGTGCGATGGCGAAGAAAATGGGCGCAGACATGGTGTTGAATCCCGGGGCAGAAGACGCGGTGGCGAAAATTCTTGCCGAAACGGAGGGCACGGGCGTGGACGCGCTGCTGGAAATGTCCGGCAACCCCGCCGCGATTCAGCAGGGATTCAAGGCGCTGCGAGCGGGCGGGCGTGCGTCGCTGCTGGGAATTCCAACGGAAAATGTGCCGCTGGACCTTGTGAACGACGTGATTTTCAAGGGCGCGACGGTGCAGGGGATTTATGGGCGGCGAATGTATGAGACGTGGGTGCAAATGACATCGCTGCTGAAGGCGGGGCGCTTGAATCTTGAGCCGTTGTTTGGCGAGCGGGCATCGCTCGATAAATTCGAAAATGCGTTTACTTTGCTTCAGAGCGGCCTGGCCGGGAAAATTTTGCTGTATCCGAACGGGATGCCGCGCTAATCGAATTGTTTTTCCTTGCAACGCCTTCAAGCAGTTTGCTCTGAGCCGCGAGCTGACGCAAAATAGTTGTTCCCCCCGGCCGAGTCCAAGTGAGGAGTGCCATCATGTCTGATACCGCAACAATCGCATCGAAGCAGAATCCTTTGCAGTACGTCACCGACGAGCTGAAGGATTTGCGCGCGAAGGGCGTGGCGCCAAAGCTGCGCGTGCTGGAAGGCGAGCAGAAGCCTGTGTGCATTTTCGACGGGCGGGAAGTGATCAACCTAGCTTCGAATAATTATCTGGGACTAACCACGCACAAGGCGCTGCGCAAAGCCGCGCTGGACGCGGTGAAGCGATATGGCGCTGGAGCGGGAGCGGTTCGCACGATTGCCGGCACCATGAAGATACACATGGAGCTGGAGGAACAAATCGCGGCGTTCAAGAACGTGGAAGCGTGCGTAGTGTTCCAATCGGGCTTCACGGCCAACGCAGGAACGGTCTCAGCAGTCCTGGGAAAAGACGATTTGATTGTCTCCGACGAGTTGAATCATGCCTCGATCATCGACGGCGCGCGGCTCTCGAGAGCGACAATCAAAGTTTTCAAGCACAAGGATGTGAAGGACTGCGAGCGCATCCTGCAGGAGAACGCAAGCTTTCCGGGGAAGAAACTAATTATTACGGACGGCGTCTTTTCGATGGACGGCGACATCGCGCCACTGCCAGAACTTTGTGGCCTCGCTGAAAAATACAATTGCATCATGATGGTCGACGACGCGCACGCTTCGGGCGTGCTGGGGCGCGGAGGGCGCGGGACGGTGGACCATCACCAGTGCCACGGGCGCGTACACATTCAAGTGGGAACGCTGAGCAAAGCCATCGGCGCGATGGGCGGCTACGTTTGCGGCTCGCGCGACTTGATCGATTTTCTGTATCTTCGCGCTCGGCCGTTTCTTTTTTCTACTTCACACCCGCCGGCCACGGCAGCGGCTTGCCAGGCGGCGTTCGCGCTGCTCGATTCGCCGGAAGGGGAGAAACTGGTGAAGAAACTGTGGGCCCACACGAAAATGTTCAAGCGCGAATTGAAGAAGCGCGGGTTTCAATTCAAGGTGAGCGAAACGCCGATTATTCCAATCCACGTCGGGGACGCGGCGAAGGCGTTTGAATTTTCGAAGAAACTGTTTGAGGCCGGCGTGTTTGCGCCCGCGGTGGGTTACCCGATCGTCGCGGAAGGCAAAGCGCGGCTGCGCGCCATGGTCAGCGCGACGCACAAGCGCGAGCAACTTCTGCGCGCGGCGGACATCCTGGCGGAAGTGGCCAAGCCGCTCGGCATCATTCCAAGCTAACAGGGGCTTCCACCCTGTAAATCCTTCGTAGTACTCTTCCTTTTTCCTGGTCAGGAGCATGCGGATGGTCATGTAACTCACAGAAAACAAGCCCTTTACACATCGGCACGGGCCTTGCCACTATCAAATTGTTCGGTGGATACCCTTATGACTGGGCACAAGAACGCCCGGTCCACATTTCAAAAGCAATCTTGAGGAGGTCTTACGACCATGAATCGCGCAGGGATGGCAATTGTTGTGGGGACTCTTTTTTGCATGAACGCTGCGGCGCAGACACAGACCGGCGCACAGGCGGGGGCACAAAGCAGCAGCCAGGCATCGGTGCAAGCGGGGCAGACGCAGGCGCAATCATCCGGCAACGCTTCGGCGTCCCCTTCGGCGTCGGCGCAGAACGGCCAAGCGAACGGTTCGCTGGCGACGGGTTCGGCGTTCAACGCGGAGCTGAGCTCGCCAATCGATTCGAAAAAGTGCAAGCCGGGCGATGCCGTGACGGCACACACGACGGAAGCGGCCAAGTCCGAAGGAAAAACCGTGATTCCGAAGGGCTCGAAACTGGTAGGCCACGTGACGCAGGCTTCGGCGCGCGCCAAAGGCGAATCGGAATCGTCGCTGGGCATCGTGTTCGACAAAGCGATCCTGAAGAACGGGCAAGAGATTCCGTTGAACGTGGCGATCCAGGCGCTGGCTTCAGCGCAGAGCGGTGCTTCGGCGGCAGGAGCGGACCTCGACGCATTTGGTGGCGCGGGAGCTTCGGGAGCGGGATCAGGCGGAGGTGGCGGACGCGGCGCTCTTGGCGGAGTGACTTCCACAGCGGGCGGCGCGGTGGGTGCGGTGACGAACACCGCCGCTAACGTGGGCGGAGTTGCAGGCGGTACCGTAAACTCCGCGGCAAACGCAGGCGGAAGCATCGCCGGTGCCTCGAAGGGAGCCGTCGGCGGTTTGAACGCCGCGGGACAGCTCACTTCGAATAGCCAGGGCGTGTTTGGAATGAACGGTCTGAACCTGAATGCGGCGGCCTCGAATGCCACACAGGGTTCAGTGATCACTTCGGCAGGGAAAAACGTGCACCTTGACAGCGGCACGCGGATGCTGCTGGTTTCGCAGGCGCAGGCCGGCGAACAAGGCGCGTCCAAGCAGCCAGCGGCGAGCAAGCCGGAACCAAAATCCGAGCCGAGGTCTGAACCGAACAAACCGAATAAGCAATAAGGACGAGCTGTTAGGTTGAAGGCCGCGCGGGGAAGTGAATTCTTCGCGCGGCTTTGTTTTCATTGCTGAGCAATCTGGCGCTTCAGGCTTTCCGCGTCGCCAAGCACGAAACCCGAAACGATCTTGCCTTCTCGAAACTGAAAGATGCCAACGCCTTGATAGTTGATTTTCTTTCCTGTGCCCGAAAAACCAAATAGTTCTCCTCGATGAGTGCCCGTGTAGGCGAGGCGGGCGACGACCTTTTCACCCTCGCCGATGAGCTCTTCAATATGATTGTGGAAATCGGGAAACGCGGCGCGGATTTTGTTCACGTATTGTTTGAACTCCTCGATGCCATTTACGGTAGTGCCGATCGAGCCGCGGAAGACGATGTCAGGCGAGATGAGTTCTTCAAGAGCCGCCGGGCTCCACGCATTCCAGAGTTCGGAGTAATACCTGCGGATCAGGGACTTGTAGTCGGGCAAGAGCGGAATCCTCTTCGCTCATGGTGTGTCTTCCACGCTCCGCCCTCAACCGCCAATTTGGGTGCCAACTGCTGGACCAAATCTCAAATCGTTGAATGAAGCGAGCGGGCCACGGGAGTCAGGCATCCTTGGCCAGTCCCTTCGTCATCCTTTGCTATACTCGCCCGCATGCCTGCTGCACTGAAAAAACTATTTCTCGTTGATGCGATGGCGCATATTTACCGCGCCTTCTTTGCGCCGATGCCGCAGCGGCTCACCGGACCCGGCGGAATTCCCACGAACATTCCTTTTCTATTCGGAAACATCCTGAAGCGGTTGATCAAGGATTATCAGCCGGACTACATCGGCATCGTGTTCGATCCGCCCGGTGCGACATTCCGCGACAAGCTTTTCGAAAAATACAAAGCACAGCGGCAACCCATGCCTGACGAAATGCGCGTGCAACTGCCCTTCGTCCGGCGGTTATGCGAAGCGATGCGCCTGTCGGTTCTGGAGCTTCCGGGATACGAGGCCGACGACGTAATTGGCGCGATAGCTCAACAGGCCGCTAGGAAAAATGTCGAAGTGCTAATCATTTCAAACGACAAAGACATGATGCAGCTCGTCAAGAACGGTGTGCGCATCCTGCGAACAGCCTCGGGCGGCGCGAAATCGGACGTCATTGTGGATGAGAAGAAGGTGAAAGAGATTCTAGGCGTACCGCCGGAGAAGGTAATCGACGTGATGGCGTTGATGGGCGACACGGTGGACAACATTCCGGGCGCGAAAGATCCAAATGAGCGGCTAGCCGAAGGGGAACGACGCAAGCCCGGAATCGGGGAGGTTGGTGCTCGAGAGTTGATCAAGCAATTCGGGTCGGTTGAAGAAACGCTGCGAAGAGCAGAGGAAGTTAAGAGAGCAAACTATCGCGAGGCTCTTCAGAAATACGGGAAGTTTGTCCTTTTGAGCAAAGAACTCGCCAAAATAAGCACGGATATCCCCTTGGAGATCAATCTTTCAATGCTTGCGCGCCGCGAGCCAGATGTTGATGCTCTTGCGGCGCTCTATCGCGAACTCGGCTTTAGTTCCTTGCTGAAAGAGCTGGGTTCGGAAGCCGTGGTTACCAGCGCGCCGCCGGATTCCGAACCGGCTGTAAAGGGGGATTACGCGCAGCTCGCCAGCGTCGACGAGTTCCGAGAGTATCTGGCGAAACTTCCCGCGAAACAGCCGGTGGCGATCTGGCTGAATCTCCAGGCGGGGGAGCGCGAAACGGAAGGATTCGGGACGCGCATCGCTTCGATAGAGGTTTCCTCACAGGCCGGCGAGGGCCGTTCCGTCTGGTTCGACGAAAAAGGTGAGGCATTGAAAGCGCTCGCGCCCCTGGTCGCCGATCCAAAACGGCCAAAGATCGTACACGACGCAAAGCTCTTCCAGTTGCTTGCCGGCCTTGCCGCGAATCTCCGCCACGCGACGCAAATCTATTCCTATCTTCTGCGGCCCACGACGGCGAATCACAATTTTGCCGACGTGGTGATGCGGCAGTTCAACGCAATGATGGGCGGGGGGCCCGGCGAGCACGCCGATTATCTGCAGCGGCTTGCGCCCGCGCTGCAGGCGCAGATCGAGGAGCAGCAGCTCGAAGGCGTCTACGAGAAATTGGACTTGCCGCTGGCGCCAGTGCTGGCGGGTATTGAGCGCGTGGGCGTCCGCGTGGATCCTAAGGCGCTCGGCAAGATGTCGCAGACGATGGAAAAAGAAATCCGCCGCCTGGAGAAAGAGATTTGGAAGCTGGCGGGGGTGGAATTCAACGTCAACTCGCCGCCGCAGCTCGCCGAAATCCTCTTTGACAAACTGAATCTACAGCCCAACGCGCGGCGCGGAAAAGCCAAAGCGCGCTCCACCGCCGCCGACATTCTCGAGGAATTGTCCGCGCAGCATCCGCTTCCGGCGAAGATCATCGAGTACCGGGAAATCGCCAAACTCAAATCGACCTATGTGGACGCGCTTCCGAAACTGATCCATCCCGAAACCGGACGCCTGCACACCAGCTTTTCGCAGACTGGCACGGCCACCGGGCGGCTCAGTTCGAGCGATCCCAATTTGCAGAACATTCCGATTCGCACCGAGCTGGGTCGCGAGATTCGCGCCGCCTTCGTGGCCGAGAAAGGAAAGATCCTGCTCTCCGCGGATTACTCGCAGATCGAGCTGCGCATCATGGCGCATTTTTCGAAAGACCCCGTGCTGATCGAGGCTTTCCGCAACGGAGAAGACATTCACGCGCGTACGGCGCAGGAAGTGTTCGGCGTTGGACCGATGGCGCAAAACGCGGAGCATCGCCGCGCCGCCAAGGCCATCAACTTCGGCATCATTTACGGCCTCTCGCCATTCGGGCTCGCGCAGCAATTGGGCATCGAACAGAAAGAAGCCGCGAAATTCATCAACGCCTATTTCACGCGCTATAGCGGCGTGAAGGAATACCTGGATAATATCCTCGCCGAGACACGCAAGACCGGCGTGGCGAAGACTTTGTTCGGCAGAATCCGACCAATCCCGGAAATTAATTCAACCCAGATGCAGCTCCGCAATTTCGCCGAGCGCACCGCGCTCAATTCGCCGCTGCAGGGGACGGCCGCCGATTTGATCAAGCTGGCGATGATCAACATCGACCGGCGGCTGGCGAAAGAAAAGTTCGAGTCCAAAATGATCTTGCAGGTGCATGACGAACTGCTCTTTGAGGCTCCCATAAAGGAGCGCGTCAAACTGGGAAAACTCGTTAAGGAAGAAATGGAAGGCGTCCATAAACTGGCGGTGCCCATCGTCGTGGAAATCGGCTCCGGGCCCAACTGGCGGGACCTGGAATAACTCTTCTCCGCCGCGCGGCGGAATCTCCACATTTATTTTTTTGATTCTTTCAATCCGTTTTCTGTGGGCGTACAATCCACTCAAAATTAAGCCGAACTCTCTCACTCGGCCGCCCCATCCTGTCAGGAGGCAATGATGCGTAGGATAGTTCTCGTCCAGAGTGCGATGCTGCTCGCGAGTATCGCGGTGGCGTACGCTGGAGCGCATCCCGCTCAGGATAAGCCGGGCTCGGCGGAAGCAAAAATGACCCCGGAAGACATCGCCAAAAAGAATCCCATCACCCCAACGCCCGAGGGAATGGCGGAAGCGCGCAAGCTATTTGGCTACAACTGCGCCATGTGCCACGGTAAAAGTGGGGACGGCAAGGGCGATCTCGCTACGGACATGAAGCTGGATCTGCGGGACTGGCGCGATCCCAGTTCCATCGAAAAGATGACCGATGGCGAACTATTTTGGATTGTCAGCAACGGCAAGGGCAAAATGCCGGGCGAAGGTGATCGTACGCCGGAGAAAACGCGCTGGAACTTCGTGAACGTGGTGCGCTCTTTTGCGAAAAAGGGCGCAGCGGATAAACCGAAGGCGGAGACGCCGCCGAGTTAACCGCTGCCAAATTTTGCTCGGTTTTTTTCGGCCACGCATTGTGGATCCTGGACGGCTGCAGCGCGGCGCCAGGGAGGTCCTCCCCTCCGTGGTATCCTTGCCTAGAAGTATTGCCGGAAGGAGTTTAGCCATGGCCCACGCGGCGCAATTTCTGAAATTAGTGAACGAAGCGAAAAAGAAGATCAAGGAAACCAATGTTGCGGACGTGAAGCGCCGCGCCGACTCCGGTGAAAAGTTCTTGCTCGTGGATGTTCGCGAGGACAACGAATGGGCGAAGGGGCATCTTCCCGGCGCCGTTCACATGGGCCGGGGCATCATTGAGCGCGATATCGAGCAGCGCGTTCCGGACACCAATGCAAAGCTGATTCTATATTGCGGCGGCGGTTTCCGTTCCGCGCTCGTGGCGGATAATCTGCAGAAGATGGGCTACAACAGCGTCGAATCGATGGACGGCGGCTGGAAGGGCTGGCTGGAAGCGGGCTTGCCGATCGCGAAAGATTAGCGGCATCCAGCCGCGCGGCTGGTCAGAGAAAATTGGCTGGGGCGGAAGGATTCGAACCTTCACCGTCCTCATTAACAGTGAGGTGTCCTACCAGTTGGACCACGCCCCAGCGGTCCGTCTTCGCCCCGGTGTGGCCGGGCAAAGCACAGCTACCCATGATAGGTAGGCTCCGCCGCAAAGAGAGCGGCGGAGGGTCCCTCTAAGATACCACGACCCCGCCCTTGGCCAATGTCCTGGTCAAAATGCAAAGAAAAAATGTTTGAACTTCTTCATTCGCCCAAGCATCTCACTCCGTGAAGGCGGGTGGCTGGGTGCGGATGGATTGGGAAAGTGGCAGTGGATAGCTGTTTGCTCGTCCTCTACTCGGACTTCGTTCCGTTCAAAAGCGCAATTGGAGCACTTGTTCGAATGTTTTGAAGGGACCGCAAGGTTCGCAGAGGAAGTGGCAAGAAAATGTTTGAAGACAAGCAAGCGCGAAGGTTGCATTCCAGAATGTTTTGTTGGACACTATCGCGTCAAGCACGACCCGGGTTTGCACTTCCCGGTAAACTCGCGGGACGCCCTGACCGCAGCTCCCTTCCCGAGCGCTCCCGCGCATTGTGCTGAAAAGACATGGCCCAGATTTTTCATCGCAGCACGAATTTCATCGCGCGATTCAGTGTGTTTTCGACCCTCTTTCTGGTCGGAGTGGCGCTCGTGGCCGTGCTGGCGGTGGCGCGCTCGCCTTACATGACGCGCCAGAACATCTCCCGTGAACAGCCCGTGCAATTCAGCCACAAGCATCACGTCGGCGATGACGGCATCGACTGCCGCTACTGTCATACCGGCGTGGAAACTTCCGCGGTGGCCGGAATTCCTCCGACGAAGACCTGTATGAATTGCCATTCCGTGCTGTTCAACACCTCTGCTTACCTCGAACCCGTTCGCGAAAGCTATCGCAGCGATACGTCCATCGCGTGGGTCAAAGTCCACCGGCTGGCCGATTTCGTCTATTTCAATCACAGCATTCACGTCAATAAAGGCGTGGGCTGCTCGTCGTGCCACGGACAGATCAACCAGATGCCGCTGGTTTTCCAGGCCAACACTTTGCTGATGCAATGGTGCGTGGAGTGCCATCGCAATCCCGAACAAGTTCTCCGCCCCAAAGATCAGGTTTTCAATATGGACTGGAAAGCACCGGACAATCAGGCGGAAGCCGGCGCTGAACTGCGAAAGTTGTACAACATTCGGACAGCGGTCGAGCTGACGAGTTGCTCGACCTGCCATCGCTAACGGACGGTATGCGCGAGCACGCACAACACGAACACTTCGACGGCCAGCACGATCATTACGATGCGGCCGGAGAAGGCAAGCTGCACGAAGGGCCGATGGATTTGGCCGCGGTCCGCGCCAAGCTCCAATCGAAAACCGGCAAGCAGTACTGGCGCACGCTGGAAGAGCTCGCCGGTGATCCGGAATTTGCGGAGTTGCTGCATCGCGAATTTCCGCGCCAAGCGCCTTCCGAATGGGACGACTCCGTCGACCGGCGCGATTTCCTAAAGCTGATGGCGGCGTCGCTGGCGTTTGCGGGGCTCTCCGGCTGCGGCCGCACGCCCGAGCAGTATGTCGTGCCGTACGTCAAGCAGCCCGATGGAATGACGCTCGGCAAGCCGCAGTTTTACGCCACAGTGATGCCTTTTGGCGCGGACGCGATCGGTTTGCTGGTGGAAAGCCATGAGGGGCGGCCCACGAAAATCGAGGGCAACCCCGATCATCCGTCCAGTCTTGGCGCGACGAACGTGTTCGCGCAGGCTTCAGTCCTGAACCTTTACGATCCCGACCGCGCGCAGACCGTGACGAAATTCGGGGAAATCCAGACCTGGTCGACGTTTGTGGAAAGCGCGCAAGCCATCGCCGCGGAGATGAAGGGTGCCAGCAGCGAGGGTTTCCGCATCCTAACCGGCATTGTCACTTCGCCGACGCTCGCCGCGCAGATTCAATCGCTGTTGACGATTTTTCCGAAAGCGAAATGGCACCAGTGGGAGCCGGCCGTCGGCGACGGCACACGCGAAGGCGCGAAGCTCGCCTTTGGCAGCTACCTCAACACAGTTTATCGCCCGGAAAAAGCTGACGTTATCCTTTCGCTCGATTCTGATTTTCTGGGCAGCGGCCCGGGGCACATCCGCTACGCGAGAGAATTCTCGCGGCGCCGCAATTTGGATCAGTACGCCCTAGCCGATCGCTTGGGCGGCGAGATGAATCGCCTGTATGTCGTTGAACCAACGCCCACCGTAACCGGCGCGACGGCCGATCATCGCTTGCCCTTGCGTGCTTCCGAAGTGGAACTCTTCGCGCGTGCGCTGGCAGCGAAGCTCGGACTTGGCGGCTCCGCGGAGGTTCCTCCTGGTGCAGAGAAGTGGCTGGACGCCGTCGCGAAGGATCTCCAGAAGCACAAGGGCGCGTCATTGGTCGTCGCAGGTGAACAGCAGCCCGCTGAAGTCCATGCGCTGGCGCACGCCATCAACGCGGCGCTCGGCAACGTCGGGACAACCTTGTATTACACGGAGCCGGTGGAAGCGCATCCCCTCAATCACCTGGAATCACTCCGCGAGCTGTGCGCTGATATCGACGCGGGAAAGGTCCAAACGCTTCTGATTCTCGGCGTGAACCAGGTTTACACCGCGCCGCACGATTTCGATTTTGCTTCCAAGATCAAATTCGACACGAAAACGAACAGCAAAAAGGTAAAGAACACCATTTACGTCGGCTCGCATTTTGACGAGACTGCCGAGCTTTGCGATTGGCATGTCGCCGAATCGCACTACCTGGAAGCCTGGGGCGATGCGCGCGCTTTCGACGGCACGCTTAGCGTGATTCAGCCGCTCATCGCGCCGCTCTATCACACGCATTCCGGATCGGAAGTGCTCGCGGCTTTCGGCGACAAGCCGGGCGTCTCGGATTACGAAATCGTGCGCGACCGCCTGAAGGTTGCTAATCCTTCCGCCGATTTTGAGAAGTTCTGGCGGGAAACGTTGAACGACGGCCTGGTGGCGGGCTCGGCATTCGCTCCCGTCAACGCCGCACTGAAGTTCAGCGCTGGCGGCCTCCCCGCCGCGAAAACCGCTCCCGCTGGCGAGATCGAATTCATCTTTCGCCCCGATCCGTGTGTCTACGACGGCCGGTTTGCCAATAACGGCTGGCTGCAGGAATTGCCCAAGCCGGTCACCAAGCTCACTTGGGACAATGCCGCGCTGATCAGCCCCAAGACCGCGGAGACACTGGAGCTGGCGCACAACGTCGCCTGGCGCGGCGGCGAGCACGGCAAAGTTTATTCGAACGTCATCGACATTGCGCTTTCGAACAGCAAAGTCACTGCCGCCGCTTGGCGAGTGCCCGGCCAGGCCGATGGCGTGGTCGTACTTCCCCTTGGCTACGGCCGCAAGAGGGCGGGCTACACGGGAACGAACAAGGGTTTCAACGCCTACGTCGTTCGCACTTCGGACGCGCTTTGGACTGCCTCGGCCCCAGCCAGTACAATCAAGAAAACCGGCGAAGATTATCCGCTCGCCTGTACGCAGTATCACTTCAGCATGGAAGGCCGGCAAATCCTGGCCACCGGCACGCTCGAGGAATATCGCAAGAATCCCAATTTCGCCAACGAGCACGCCGAACTGCCGCCGAAGGAGCTCTCGCTCTATAAGGGCGAAGCCGAATATCCTTACAACCGCGACAAGTGGGCGATGGCCATCGACTTGAACAAATGCAACGGCTGCAACGCCTGCGTGGTCGCCTGCCAGTCGGAGAACAACATTCCGGTGGTCGGCAAGGACCAGGTGATGCGTGGCCGCGAAATGCATTGGATCCGCATCGACCGCTATTACGAAAAGTCCGTCAAGTCCCCAACAAATGATCCGTCCACCTACGACGAATCTCTCTTCAATCCGCAAACATTTTTCCAGCCAGTGCCTTGCCAGCAGTGCGAGAATGCCCCTTGCGAGCAGGTCTGCCCCGTCGGCGCCACGGTCCACAGCGCCGAAGGCCTGAACGACATGACTTACAACCGCTGCGTCGGGACGCGCTACTGCTCGAACAACTGTCCCTACAAAGTGCGCCGCTTTAACTTCCTGCGCTTCCAGGATTGGGAGACGCCGCAACTCAAGCTGTTGCGCAACCCGGAAGTCACGGTGCGCAGCCGCGGCGTCATGGAAAAGTGCACCTATTGCGTGCAGCGCATCAACAACGCGCGCATCGAATCGGAAAAAGCAAACCTCCCGATCCATGATGGCGCGATCGTCACTGCCTGCGAACAAGCTTGTCCCACCGAAGCCATCGTCTTCGGCAATGCCAATGACAAGAACAGCCGCGTCGCGAAGTTGAAATTGCAGCAGCGCAATTATTCGCTCCTCGGCGAACTCAATACGCGGCCCCGCACCACGTATCTCGCTGCTGTACGCAATCCAAATCCCGAATTGGAGTCGGCATGAGCGCAGGCCAGCCGCCATTCGATTCGCCCGAAATCCGCCGGCTGACCCCGGTGATCGGACCGGGGTACACCTACGGGTCCGTCACGGACAAGATCAGTTCGATCGTCCTGACCCGCCCAACTTCGCTCGGCTGGTATGTTGGATTTTTGATCGCCTTCAGCCTGATGGGCGTGATGACCGTGGCCATCGGCTGGCTCATCATCAAGGGCGTTGGCATCTGGGGCATCAACATCCCCATCGGCTGGGGTTTTGCAATCGTCAATTTCGTCTGGTGGATCGGCATCGGTCACGCCGGCACGCTGATCTCAGCGATTTTGTTTTTGCTGAATCAAAAGTGGCGAACCTCCATCAACCGTTTTGCGGAAGCCATGACCCTCTTCGCGGTGGCCTGCGCCGGCATTTTTCCGCTGATTCACACTGGCCGCCCGTGGATGGCGTTTTACATGGCCCCGTACCCCAGCACCATGGGACTCTGGCCGCAGTTCCGCAGCCCGCTGATCTGGGACGTCTTTGCGGTTTCGACCTACGGCACCGTTTCGCTGCTTTTCTGGTTCGTTGGTCTCATTCCCGACTTGGCCACGCTTCGCGACCGCTCCGTCCAGAAACCTCTGAAGATTATTTACGGCATGCTGTCGATGGGCTGGCGAGGTTCCGCTCGTCACTGGCATCGCTACCAGTCAGCCTATTTGCTTCTCGCCGGTCTCGCGACCCCGTTGGTTCTTTCCGTGCACACCGTCGTGAGCTTTGATTTCGCCATCGCCATCGTTCCCGGCTGGCACACCACCATCTTTCCACCATACTTCGTCGCCGGCGCCATCTATTCCGGCTTCGCCATGGTTCTAACCATCGCCATTCCTCTCCGCAAGGCATATGGCCTGGAAGACTTCATTACCATGCGCCACCTGGACAACATGGCCAAGGTCATGCTCGCGACCGGTCTCATAGTCGCGTATGGCTACTTCTTTGAATTCTTTATGTCGCTTTACAGCGGTAACAAGTTCGACGTTTTCCTGGTCCAGCAGCGCCTCCACGGCCCCTACGCTCCCTATTACTACGCGCTGATTCTTTGCAACATCCTGACGCCGCAACTGCTCTGGTCGTACAAGCTGCGCCACAACGTCGCCGTTCTATTCATCATGGCGATCGTCGTGAATATCGGCATGTGGCTAGAGCGCTTTGTCATCGTGGTGATCAGTTTGACGCGCGACTTCGTGCCTTCTGCCTGGGGCCGTTACAGCCCCACGGTCTGGGACTGGGCCACGTTCATCGGCACCATGGGCATGTTCGTTACGCTGATTTTCCTGTTCGTGCGGGTTCTCCCGGCGATTTCCATTGCGGAAATGCGCGAACTGGTGGCCGAAACTTCCGAGGAAAAGAAATAATGCAACTGCAGCGCTCCCATATCTACGGCGTGATGGGTGAGTTTGCGACACCCGAGGAGCTCATTCATGCCGTGCAGAAAGTCCGCGAAGCTGGGTATCGCCGTCTTGATGCTTATGCTCCGTTTCCCGTCGAAGGACTTTCGGAGGCGCTCGGGCTGAAGCGCAACCTCGTGCCCTTCATTACACTGCTCGGCGGCTTAGCCGGCGGCCTTGGCGGTTTTGGTTTTCAATATTGGGCTATGGCGATCACCTATCCCCTGAATATCGGCGGCCGCCCCCTCAATAGCTGGCCTGCTTTCATTCCCGTCACCTTTGAGCTTACCGTCCTCGGCGCTGCGCTCTCAGCGGTGTTTGGCATGCTCGCCCTGAACAAGCTACCTCAGCCGCACCATCCCGTCTTCAACGTGCACCGCTTCTCGCATGCCTCGTCGGACCGTTTTTTTGTCTGCATCGAATCCCGCGATCCAAAGTTCGATCTTGCGGAGACCGCGCGTTTCCTTCAAAGCGTCCATGCGCATCATGTTTCCGAGGTGTCGGATGATTAGCACCTCGCGGTATCTCACTGCCGCTTGCGCCGCCGCTTGCCTGCTCTTCGGCGCCGGTTGCGAATATCTACGGCAGGACATGGCCAACCAGCCGAAGAACCGGCCGCTTTCGCCCTCGCCGTTCTTTGAAGACGGCCGTTCCGAGCGCCCGCTGGTCGAAAATACCGTCGCGCGCGGTTCCCTGGCCAACGACGCGCTCTTCGTGCCCAAGGACTCCAACAATTTCCCGCTTCCACTAAACCTCGAACTGCTCGAGCGCGGAGAAGAGCGCTACAAAATTTTCTGCTCCCCCTGCCACGGTTTGCAGGGCGACGGAAATGGCTTGATCGCCATGCGCGGGATGAAACATCCGCCCTCTTATCATCAGGACCGCCTTCGCCAAGCGCCCAACGGTTATATGTACGACGTCATGGCCAATGGTTTCGGAGCAATGTACGGCTATTCGGCGCAGATTCCCCCGCGTGATCGCTGGGCCATCATTGCGTATATTCGCGCGTTGCAGCTCAGCCGCAACGCTAGAGCCGCCGATCTCCCTGCGGAACTGCGCGAGAAGCTGAATCAAAGCGGCGAGCCGAAGCCGGCGGAAACGGGCGGCGCCAAAGATTCGACGACAGGGGGCAGCTTCTAATGGCTGCGCAGGAATATCAAGCGCCGGAAAGCGTCGGCCGCCTTCAGCAAAGGGCGCTGATCGTTGGCGCCGTCGCGCTGCTGGTTTCCATTCTTGGCGCGACGAAGACGCCCGAGCTTTTCTATCCGTCTTATTTGATGAGTTTCCTCCTGATTCTCGGACTTACCGTCGGCTCGCTCGGCCTGGTCATGCTGCAGCATCTGACCAGCGGCCATTGGGGCATCATCATCCGCCGTCCCCTCGAATCGGCCACTCGGACGCTTCCGCTGATGGCCATCGCTTTCTTGCCCATCGCGCTTTTCGGCATGCGCTACCTCTATGCGGGCCACGGAAAGGAAAAGGGCTGGCTCAATGCGCCGGCAACGGGCGAAGGCGGTCTCTCGGACTTCCAGAGAAGCTACCTCACCACCCACGGTATTTTCGGTTTCTACGGACGGGCAGTCATTTATTTCGGCGTCTGGCTTGTGCTGATGTTTACCTTCAATATCCTGTCGAAGCAACAGGACGCCCAGCCCGAGGACCGCGCTTTGCGCCTGCGCTTCAAAATGCTCGCGGGCCCGGGCATCATTCTTTACGTTTTCGTGATGAGCTTCGCGGCCATCGACTGGGTCATGTCCATCTCTCCTCACTGGGCCTCCACGATTTATGGCTTCCTGTTTGTGGCGGGCCAGTTGATTTCCTCCATGGCCTTTATGATCGCCGTCGTCGTGCTGCTCGCGCGCACTGAGCCTTTCGCCGGCGTCCTGCAAAAACGTCATCTGCACGATTTGGGAAAGCTGCTCCTGACTTTCGTGATGCTCTGGGCGTACTTCGATTTCTCGCAGCTCCTCATCATCTGGTCCGGCAACCAGCCGGAAGAAATCAGCTTCTATCTCTCGCGGCTATACGGAGGCTGGGGCGTCGTCGCCGTAATCGTCCTCGTGTTCCATTTCTTCGTGCCATTCTTCCTGCTCCTCTCGCAGGATGTGAAGCGTAACGCCAGAGTGCTCCCGAAAATCGCCATGTGGCTTATCTTCATGCGTCTTGTGGACCTCTTCTGGATGACGCGTCCCGAATTCACTTCTCGCGCCATGCCCACCTGGCTGGACATTGTTTTGCCCCTCGGGCTCGGCGGATTGTGGCTCGGCTTTTTTGCTTTCAATTTGAAGCAGTGCCCGCTTCTCCCGCTGGGCGACCCGAAATTGGCGGAGGCCATCGAGCATCATGAGCACTGAGTCCCACAACACGGGCCAGGAGCCGCGCCATACCGACGTCTCGTTCGAAGAACGCGACATCAATGCGAGCACGATCTATGGGTATCTGTTGGCCCTGGCCGTGGCGGTCGTGGCTTCCTTCCTGCTTTGCGTTTACATCCTGCGCTTCACTTTGAATTTTGCGGCCTCCTCCGAAACCCCTCCTCCGCCTTCTCGAGAAGCGCTTGGCAAGGACCGAATGCTTCCGCCCGAACCGCGGCTCCAAGGTGTTCCCGGCCATCAGACTGATCCGCAAGCCGATTTGCGCCAGAAGAATCAAGAAGACGCCTTGGCCAATGAAAAGTTGGAATGGATCGACAAAGCCGCCGGTGTCGCGCAAATTCCCGTCAAGGATGCCATGAAGATCGTCGCCGAAAAGGGTTTACCTGCCGGACCGGTGCCAACAACGGAGAAAAAGAAATAACTGCATGAATAAAGTTCGCCATCTCGTTGCTGTTGTCGTGCTTTTACTGACGCCGTTCTATCTGCGCGCGCAGGCCGTCCCCGCAAACACCGGTCCCTCAGCCGCGACAATGCCGCGCGCTTTGCAAAACGTCGGTTTCGAACCACCGCTCAACGGTCCCATGCCACTGGATCTCCCGTTCCACGATGAAACCGGCCGCAACGTTCAGTTGCGCGATTATTTCGGGCAGCAAAAGCCCGTGGTCCTCGCGTTCGTCTACTACGGCTGTCCCATGCTTTGCGATCAGGTCGAGCAAGGCGTCGTTGGCGTCCTGCGCATGCTGTCCTTCAATCCCGGGCGCGATTACGAAGTCGTTTTCGTCAGCTTCGATGCCCGCGAAACTCCCGAAATGGCCGCCGAAAAGAAAAAGAAAGCCCTCGTTCATTTCCGCCGCCCGGAGACGGATTCCGGCTGGCATTTCCTCACTGGCCCAAAGGAATCCATTGAAGCCGCCACCAAAGCCGCCAATTTCCGTTTCTCCTTCGACGCCAAGAACAATCTCTTCGCTCACGCCAGCGGCGTGATGCTGCTTACGCCGGACGGCCGCATCTCCCGCTATTTTTACGGCATCGAATTTCCCGGCCGCGATATGCGCCTCGGGCTGGTCGACGCTTCCGCCGGAAAAATCGGTACGCCCATCGATCACGTCTTGCTGTTTTGTTATCACTACGACCCCACTGCCGCAACCTACAGCGCTTCGATTCTGAAAATCATCCGCCTAGGCGGGGTCTTGACGATTCTTTGTATTGTCGGAGGAATTTTGCTTTCCCGCCGCCGCGAAACTTTGGCGGCGGCCAGGAATTTGCGCCAGCCGCCTTCCGCTGGCCTGCCACGAGGAGCTCACTAAGCCGTGCAGTCGCAATTGCCAATCTATCCGGAGCAAGCCTCCAACTTCGCGCCGCAAGTCGACGCGCTCATGGTCTTCATCACCGCCATCTGCGTTTTCTTTGCCCTGGCGATTACTGCCGCCATCGTCATCTTCTTTTTCAAATTCCACCGCAAAAAACCCGATGACGTTGGCGTCGCCTTCGAAGGAGACTCCCGCCTGGAAGCCGCCTGGATGGTCATTCCCCTGATTTTGGCCATGGCCATGTTCGGCTGGGGCGCGGTCGTCTATGTGGATTATCGCCACGCCCCGCAGGACACTCTCGATGTCTATGTTATCGGCAAACAGTGGATGTGGAAGGCCCAGCAGCCCAACGGCTTGAAAGAAATTAATGAACTGCACGTTCCCGTGAACCGCAACATTCGCCTGATCCTCGCCAGCGAGGACGTCATCCACGACTTTTTCGTTCCCGCCTTCCGCGTGAAAATGGACGTCGTTCCCGGCCACTACAACACCATGTGGTTCCGGCCCACCAAGCCCGGCCGCTATCATTTCTTCTGTTCGCAATACTGCGGCACGAACCATGCCATCATGGGCGGCTGGGTTACCGTCATGGAGCCATCCGACTATGCCGCGTGGTTGTCCGGCTCATCCGGCGTAAGCGCCAATCCTGTTCTTGCTGGTGAAAAATTTTTCGCCGAAAAGACTTGCATCACTTGCCATGTCGCTGACGGCACCGGCCGCGCCCCCTCGCTCAACGGCCTTTACGGTGCGCCGGTTCTCTTGGCGGATGGCTCGACCGTCACCGCCGACGAATCCTACATCCGCGAATCGATTCTCGTGCCCAATGCCAAAATCGTGGCCGGTTACCAGCCCTTGATGCCCACGTTCCAAGGACAACTGACCGAGGAGCAGATTCTCGCCCTCACCGCCTACATCAAGTCTTTGCAGTCGCGGCCGGTTCCCGCAAAGGGCTCCGGCATTGCGCCGCCCACGGGGAAGAAATAAGTCATGAGCGAGACACTGACAACTCCATTGCCAGCCCACAACATGCCCCACGAGCACTATCTCAACTCCTCGTACGGCATCCGTTCGTGGCTGCTCACCACGGACCACAAGCGCATCGCCTTGCTCTGGCTCGGCTCCGTCACCTTCTTCTTTTTCATCGGCGGCATCCTCGCCACCATGATTCGCATCCATCTGCTCACCCCCACTGGCGCCCTGGTTTCTCCTGAAACCTACAACAAGCTTTTCACCATGCACGGCGTGGCCATGATCTTCTTTTTCCTCATTCCTTCCATTCCCGCCGTCCTCGGCAATTTCCTGATTCCCCTGATGATCGGCGCCAAGGATCTCGCCTTTCCGAGGATCAATCTTCTCAGCTGGTACATTTACATGGTCGGCGGCATTTTCGTCCTGTATTCCTTCGGCACCGGCGGCCTGGACACCGGTTGGACCTTTTACACCCCGCTCAGCAGCGTCTATTCCAACTCCGCCGTCACCCCCGCGGTCATCGGCATCTTTATCAACGGCTTTTCTTCGATTCTCACCGGCCTCAACTTCATCGTCACCATCCACACCATGCGCGCCCCCGGAATGACTTGGTTCCGCCTTCCGCTCTTCGTCTGGGCGCACTACGCCACCAGCCTGGTCATGATTCTGGGCACGCCCGTCGTCGCCATCACTTTGTTGCTCGCCGGCCTCGAGCGCATGTTTCATCTCGGATTCTTCAATCCCGCTCTCGGCGGCGATCCCATCTTGTTTCAGCATCTCTTCTGGTTCTACTCGCACCCGGCCGTATACATCATGATTCTTCCGGCCATGGGCGTGATCAGCGAAATCATTCCGACCTTCGCTCGCAAGCCCATCTTCGGCTACGCTTTCATCGCCGGTTCCAGCATCGCTATCGCCGTCATCGGCTTCGTCGTCTGGGCGCATCATATGTTTGTCACTGGCGAATCCACCTATGCCGCGCTGACTTTTTCCTTCCTCAGCTACCTGGTTGCCATCCCCTCGGCGGTTAAAGTCTTTAACTGGACCTCCACCCTCTATAAAGGTTCCATATCCTGGGACGCCCCCATGCTCTATGCCCTCGGCTTCATCGGCCTGTTCACCATCGGCGGCCTCACCGGTCTCTTCCTCGCTTGCCTAGGCCTGGACATTCACATTCACGACACCTACTTCGTCGTCGCTCACTTCCACTACATCATGGTCGGCGGCGCCGTCATGGGTTACGTCGGCGGCATTCACTTCTGGTGGCCAAAGATCACCGGCAGGCTTTATCCCGAAGCATTGTCCCGGGCTGCGGCCGTCACCCTGTTCGTCGGCTTCAACCTGACGTTCTTCCCGCAATTCATTCTTGGCTATCTCGGCATGCCGCGCCGCTATCACACGTACCCGCCGGAATTTCAGGTGCTCAACGTGCTGTCCACCGCCGGCGCCTCCATTCTCGCGCTGGGCTATTTGCTCCCCATGGCTTATCTCACCTGGTCCATGCGCTACGGCAAGGTTGCCGGCCCGAACCCCTGGCCCGCTACCGGCCTCGAGTGGCAAACGGATTCGCCGCCGCCGACCGAAAATTTCCATGTAACTCCGGAAGTGACCTGGGAGCCATACGACTTTGAACACCGCCCGGACCTGGGCTTGGCAGCAGGATCGCCATTGCCCGCCCCGGCACATGGAGACGATTGATTCGTTGTAGTGATTGGTAGGGGTGGGGCTTGTTTACCCTGAGCTTGACGAAGGGCCCCACCCGCGTCGTGAGTATTTAGACGCCATTTTGTAGATGGCAAAGAGGAGACCGCGTGCACCGCACCGGCGATCTGTACGGCCAATTTCAAACGCTCGAGCAGCAAAAGGAAACTGCCTCGCTCGGCATGTGGGTTTTCCTGGTCACCGAAGTCCTGTTCTTCGGCGGCATGTTCCTCACTTACACCATCAACCGCAGCGCCTTCAGCACCGCTTTCGGCATCGGCAGCAACACTCTGGACATCAAATTGGGCGCCGGCAACACCGTCGTGCTCATCATGAGCAGTCTGACTATGGCCATGGCCGTCTGGTCCGCCCAAGTCGGCAAAAAGAAGCTGGTCAGTATTTTCCTGATCGCCACGCTTGGTCTTGGCACCATCTTCCTCGGCGTCAAGGCCGTCGAATACAAGCAGAAATTCGACCACCATCTCATCCCCGGCCACGCCTTTGACATGACGTACCATCCGACGCATCCCATGCCCGGCGATGATCCAAAGGAATTGGCTTTGGAAAAGAAGGAAGTCGAAGAGGCTCTCGCGCACGATCCCGATATCAACTTCCACGGCCAGCTTTATTTCTCCCTTTATTTCGGCATGACCGGCCTGCACGCCTTGCACATGATCATCGGCGCCGGTCTCCTCATCTGGCTAATCAAAGGCTCTTTTGCCGGCCGCTTCACGCCGCAGTACAACACGCCCGTCGAAGTCGTGGGCCTGTACTGGCACTTCGTCGATATTGTGTGGATTTATCTGTTCCCGTTGCTCTATCTGATTGACAGGCACCGGTAGGAGAATCGCGCGTGTCCGAGCACATCGTTTCGCCAAAAATCTACGCGGCCATTTTCGCAGCGCTGTTGCTTTTCACCGGCATCACCGTCTGGGCCGCGTTCCAGAACTTCGGCAAGCTCAATATCGTCATCGCCCTGGTCATCGCCACCATCAAGGCCACCCTCGTCGTTCTCTACTTCATGCACGCCCGTTACAGTCCCAAGCGCACCCAACTGGTCATCATCTGCTCCATTTTTTGGCTGGCCATCATGCTAGGCATGACCCTCAGCGACTACGACACACGTCCCCACGAAATGCAGCCTGGCGTAACTCACCTCAACCCCCCAGTTGCTCCGCAGGTCTTCACGGCCTGACCCTCGCACTTCACACCGGAAATTCGCTTAGCAGTATTAGCGATCGTCTCTCGGCCGTAGGGGCGCAGCATGCTGCGCCCCTACCTGGCAAGACTGTGCCAACTTGAGCGATTTTGCAGGCCCTTCGTCATAAGCACAAAAATCCTGGCGAGATAAGCGGTTTAGGTGTCTCTTGAAACTAGGTGGAGAATCGAAGGAAAGCCAATACACCTGGCGGTGAAATAAAAAAGGGGGGAGTAGCGAACCGGCCCAGCCCTCAATCCCCTAAAGGGATCCTCGGCTCGCCTCCCCCACTGGCTCAAGAACTGCAAGCCCTGCGCCAAAGCTAAAGCCTTTGTTTTCAGCGGTTGCCGAACGATTTCCAAGTAAAAAAGCCCTACCTCCGTCGCAATTTTACCTGCCCCCTCGGGCCTCTGGTAGCAGATCACTTGCACCTAGGGAATCACCTGACAGGATCAATTTCCGGTATTCACCTGAATTTGCTGGACATAGCCGCCAGTCGCACGGCCTCGGCTGTTCCTTCCACAGCCCTTCGTCTTCCCGGTGTTACACGCAACACATGCCGATACGCGGTCAGCGCCCCTTTCGGTTGATTCATCTCCATTAGCAGGTCGCCGAGCAATTCCCGTGCAGGGCGGATCGCCCCGGGCGTGTGCCATTGAAATAGCCCACTCGGATGCCGAAACCTTGTCGCACAATCGCGTACAGAGTAGACTTTTCGCCTGCCTTTGCTCGGGAGGTGTGACATGCCCCGTATCGTCCGCTGCGGCCTGATTCAGGCCCAATGTGAATGGTCGCCGGAAAAATATTCTCTCTCTGACATCAAGAAAAAGATGATCGCCAAGCACGAGCGCCTCATCGCCGACGCCGCCAAACAAAAAGTCCAGGTTCTCGGCCTCCAGGAGCTCTTCTACGGCCCCTACTTCTGCGCCGAACAGCAGACCCGCTGGTACGAGCTGACCGAAAAGATCCCCAACGGCCCCACCATCGCCGCAATGCAGAAGCTGGCGAAAAAACACCAAATGGTCCTCGTCGTCCCCGTCTATGAAGTCGAAATGACCGGCGTCTATTTCAACACCGCCGCCGTGATCGACGCCGATGGCCGCTACCTCGGCAAATACCGCAAGCACCACATTCCCCATTGCCACCCCGGCTTCTGGGAAAAGTTTTACTTCACCCCCGGAAACGCCGGCTACCCTGTGTTTCAGACTCGCTACGCCCGCGTCGGCGTCTATATCTGCTATGACCGCCACTTCCCGGAAGGCGCTCGCATCCTCGGCCTCAACGGCGCGGAAATCGTCTACAACCCTTCCGCCACCGTCGCCGGCCTCTCCGAATATCTTTGGGAGCTCGAGCAGCCCGCGCACGCTGTCGCCAACGCCTATTTCGTTGCCGCCATCAACCGCGTCGGCACCGAAGCTCCCTGGAAAATCGGCGAGTTTTACGGCAAGAGCTATTTCTGCGATCCGCGCGGAAAAATTGTCAAGCAAGCCAGCCGCGACAAGGATGAGCTCCTCGTCGCCGAGCTGAATCTCGATGAAATCCAGAAAGTCCGCGACACCTGGCAGTTCTACCGCGACCGCCGCCCGGAATCCTACGGGGAAATCACCCGCACGCGCGCGGCGGAAAACTCCGAGGCGGCCAACTAACTTGCTTCGCGCCGAAACGATCGAGAGCAGTTCGCTCTACAACAAGGATCTCGCCCCGGTCTCGATCGAGCGCCGCACCTGGCGCACCTACAACTACGCCGCATTGTGGATTTCCATGAGCGTCAACATCCCCACCTACATGCTGGCCAGCGGCATGATCGCCGGCGGCATGAACTGGAAGCAAGCGCTCTTCACCGTTTTTCTCGGCAACGTGCTGGTGCTCATTCCCATGCTCTTGAATGCCCACGCCGGCGCGCAATACGGCATCCCCTTCCCAGTGTTTGCGCGTGCCTCCTTTGGTGTTCTTGGCGCAAATGTTCCCGCCATTCTCCGCGCCCTCGTCGCCTGCGGCTGGTTCGGCATTCAGACCTGGATCGGCGGCGAAGCCATTAACGCCATGATCGTCGCCCTCGCGCCATCCTGGGCCAATTTTCATTCCGGCGCGGCGATCTGTTTTGTCTTTTTCTGGCTCCTGAATGTGCTCGTGATTCTCCGTGGCATTGAAACCATCCGCTTCCTCCAGGGCGTCTCCGCTCCGTTCCTGCTCCTCATCGGACTGGCCCTTCTCCTGTGGGCGCGCAGCCGAGCCGGCGGTTTCGGCCCGATGCTTGCCACGCCCTCGAAATTCCAAACGTTTGGTGAATTTTTTCGTTTCTTCGTCCCGTCACTCACTGGCGTGGTCGGATTTTGGGCCACCGTTTCGCTGAACATTCCCGATTTCACCCGCTACGCCCACAGCCAGCGCGATCAAATTGTCGGCCAGGCCCTCGGCCTCCCCGCCACCATGACCTTCTATTCCTTCATCGGCATCGCCGTCACTTCCGCCACCCTGATCATTTTCGGTGAAGCCCTCTGGAATCCCGTAGCCGTCCTCGCTCGTCTCGGCAATCCCTTCGCCGTCGTCCTCGCGATGATTGCCTTGCTCATGGCCACCCTCAACGTCAACGTCGCCGCCAACGTCGTCTCTCCCGCCAACGATTTCTCCAATCTTTCCCCGCGTCGTATCAGTTTCCGCACCGGCGGCCTCATCACCTGCGCCATGGGCATCGTCATGCAACCGTGGAAGTTGATGGCGGACTACGGTAGCTACATCTTCGGCTGGCTCGTAGGTTATTCCGGTTTTCTTGGTCCCATCGCCGGCGTGCTCATCTGCGATTATTTCGTGGTGCGCAAGAAAATCTTGGTCACCGAGGATCTTTACCGGCGCGATGGGCAGTATGAATACGCGCGCGGGTTTCATTGGGCCGCCGTCGTCGCGCTGGCAGCAGGCGCCGGTGTTGCGTTCGTTGGTTTGGTTGTTCCGCCGCTGCGCGCGCTCTACGATTACGCTTGGTTTGTCGGCTTTTTCGTTAGTTTTCTTGCTTACTTGGCCTTAATGCCCAAGTCCGCGTCCATTGCCCAACCAGCCGACTGAGGAGGAAATGCTCATGGATTTCCACATCACTTCGAGAGAACTTACTATTGAGCCCAGGAGCCGATAGGTTCAATTGGAATCAAAATGAGTCTTATCTCAAAGGAAATTGACAGTCACTATCGGCAGGTTCGCGAGTCCGAGCGCCTATCAGAGGGCGTCGGTCAACTCGAGCGGCTTCGAACCCAATCGATTCTGGCGCGGTATCTCCCGCCAGCACCGGCCACGATCTTTGACGTGGGCGGGGCTGCCGGCGTCTATGCTTTTCCTCTTTCAAAGCAGGGTTACTCTGTACATCTGACTGATCCCGTTGAGGCGCACCTGGAGCAGGCTCGATCCCATGCCTTGGCGACAAGCGTTGAACTGGCATCCATTACCTTGCGTGACGCGCGCCATCTCAACGTTCGTGATGGCTCTGCCGACGCCGTGCTCCTCTTTGGGCCGCTATATCATCTCATCGAGCGCTCTGATCGGCTTCTGGCTCTCCATGAGGCGCGCCGTATCCTCAAGTCCCAAGGAGTTCTTTTCGTTGCCGCAATCTCGCGTTTCGCGTCGCTAATCGACGGCCTTTCTAGGGGATTCTTTCAAGACCCTGACTTTCGCAAAATAGTTGCCGATGATCTCGCATCCGGTCAGCATCGCAATCCAGGAAACCACCCGGATTATTTCACCACGGCGTACTTTCACGAGCCCCAGCAACTCGCTGCCGAAGTTCGTGAGGCTGGCTTTCACGACGTCGAAGTCCTTGCCGTGGAAGGTCCTGCATGGAGCGCCGCGCATTTTCTTGATGCCTGGAATGACGAAGCACAGCGACTGAATCTAATGAAGTTTCTAAGCGTGATTGAGCAAGAGCCTTCAATCGTAGGCGCCAGCGCGCACCTCATCGCAGTCGCCCATCGCTTGAAAAAGGATATTGCTTGACCGCCGCTGCTTAAGGAGGCCTGCTGTGGAATTCGGGATCACCATCAAGCCAGACATCTCCATTGATAGAATCCTGAGCCTTACGAGCCAGGCCGAATCCTCCGGCTTCTCTTTCGGCTGGATCTTCGATTCCCACGTGATCTGGAAGGAGCCCTTTCCGCTCCTCACCCTCATGGCTGCCAACACCAAAAAAATGCGCCTCGGCACCTGTGTCACCAATCCTGCCGTCCGCGATGTCACCGTCTCCGCCAGTCTCTTCGCCACTTTGAATCTCGCCTCCCACGGCCGCATGGAGCTCGGGATCGGCCGCGGCGACAGCTCCCGCCGCGTCCTCGGCAAGAAACCCACCACGCTCGAAAACCTAGAGGAATTCGTCCGCATCTTCCGCAACTTGAACGCCGGCAAAACCGTCGACCTCGATGGCGTCTCCACCAAATTCCCCTGGGCCAGCGGCGAAATTCCTCGCGTGTGGGTCGCCGGCTACGGCCCCAAAGCCCTACGCACCGCTGGTCGCATCGGCGACGGCGTGATTCTCCAATTCGCCGACCCCGACCTGATCGAATGGTGCCTCGGCTTCGTCCGCGAAGGCGCAAAAGAGGCCGGACGTGACTTCAGCAAGATCGAAGTCATGGCCGCCGCCCCCGTCTGGGCTTCCGACGACCTGAAAACCGCCCGTGAACACGTCCGCTGGTTTCCCGCCCTGGTCTCCAACCATGTGATGGACCTCATCTCCAAGTACAAACCGGAAGAACTTCCCCCCGCGCTGACCTCTTACGTGAAAGACCGCGGCAAGTACGACTACCTCCACCACTGCGAAGTCGGCAGCGACAACGCCGAATTCGTCACCGACGAAGTCGTCGACCGCTTCTGCCTCATCGGCCCCATCGAAGAGCACCGCAAGAAACTCGACCGCCTCCGCAAAGCCGGCGTAACCCAATTCAACATCTATCTAATGTCCGGCGACGAAGAAAAAACGCTTGACGTCTACCAGCATAAAATCCTGCCGCACTACAAACACTGACATGCGTTTCCTTAGCCCAGACCACCTGCTGCCTTCCAGCCTCCCGCTATATGCCTCTGCATGCCTCGCAAATTCCTCTTGCCAAGCTGTTAATTCTGTGGTACTCTATCACCTGCGTACATGTCTGGCCGCTCTTTTTGCCCGCGCCGCGGTCCTGATTCAGCACAAAAAACGGTCGAAACTTGCACAATTTTTGTGCAATGTAAGTCCTTTAGAATGCGCAGTTCCGAGCCTTCTTGTAACTGCACAAAACAAACGACTTACTGGAAAAGCTAAGTCCTTTAGAATGCGCAGTTACAAAAAAACAGGGGGGGTGGGGACCTCCTCCGTTTGGCCCGGTTTGCATCCCGCTTTGGCACAGCCGGAAAAACGGTTCCTGAGGAGTAGAAATGCGCTTTGATACCGTAATCCGCAACGGCACCGTCGTAACCGCCACCGACACCTCCCTCGCGGACCTGGGCATCGTCGGCGACAAAGTTACCGCTATTGCCGCGCAGCTACCGACGGAGAACGCCACGCGCGTCCTTGACGCGACCGGCATGCTTGTCATCCCCGGCGGGATCGACGTCCACACCCACCTCGACATGCCCTTCGGCGGCACCACTAGCGCCGACGATTTTCAGACTGGCACCATCGCCGCCGCTTTCGGCGGCACCACCACGCTCATTGATTTCGCCATCCAGTACAAAGGCCAAACCCTCCGCCAGGCTTTCGACACTTGGATGAAAAAAGCCCACGACAAAGCCGTCACCGACTACGCCTTCCACTGCATCATCACCGATCTCGGCTCCGCGCAGCTCGAAGAGATGAGCCAGCTCATCCGCGAAGGCGTCACCAGCTTCAAGCTCTTCATGGCTTATCCCGGGGTCTTCATGCTCGATGACGCCACCATCTTCAAGGCCATGCGCCAGGCAGCGAAGCACAGTGGCCTCATCTGCATGCACGCGGAAAACGGTGGCGCCATCGACGTCATCGTCCAGCAGGCCCTCGCTGAAGGAAAACGCGCACCGAAATATCATGCGCTCACGCGCCCCACCACCGCCGAAGCCGAAGCCACCTCTCGCGCCATCGCTCTCGCGGAAATGGCCGGAGCGCCCGTTTATATCGTTCACCTCTCCTGCAACGAAGCACTCGAAAAAGTCCGCGAAGCCCGCGACCGCGGCCTCCCCGCCTATGCCGAGACCTGTCCGCAATATTTGTATCTCTCGCTGGAAAACATGGACGCGCCCGGATTTGAAGGCGCAAAGTACGTATTCACTCCGCCGCTCCGCGAAAAGTGGCATCAGGAAAAACTCTGGCAGGGCCTCGCGAAAGACACTCTGCAGGTCGTCTCCACCGATCACTGCCCCTTCTGCTTCAAGGAGCAAAAAGAGCTCGGCAAGGACGACTTCACCAAAATTCCCAACGGCGGCCCCGGCATCGAGCACCGCTTAAGCCTCGTCTACACCGGCGGCGTCCACGGCAAACATTTCTCACCAAACCGCTTTGTCCAGCTCGTCGCGACCGCTCCCGCAAAACTTTTCGGCCTCTATCCCCGCAAAGGGACCATCGCCGTCGGTTCTGACGCCGACCTGGTCATCTTCGATCCCAACCACGAAGAAGTCATCAGCGCAAAAACGCATCACATGCGCGTGGACTATTCCATGTTCGAGGGCATCAAGATCAAAGGCGCGGCTAAGTCCGTCTTCTCCCGTGGCCGCGCGGTCATCGACGCCGGCAAGTTCGTCGGCCGCCCCGGCGCCGGCCAATTCCTCCGCCGCCAAACCTACGCCGGCCTCTAGCGCCTCGCGGGCAGACTGCGCGGAATAACCTGAGCGTCGCAGCAGTCACTATGAGTATGAACGAAGAATTTTTCACACGCGTTTTTGGACGGACGATAATTCTGTTTTTGGGCACGCTGTTATTCACAACTCCGCTCGCGCCAACTGCCAATTCTCAAGAAGGCAGTCCACAGCTCGACTCCAATTCCCCGTTTGGGCCATCCACGTTTGTCCACTCCGACGTGACCGACGACAAGGGCACAGCGAAAGGCGGCATCGCCATTCCGCCAGGAACCATCTTACCCGTTCACCTCAACGGGACTATTTCGTCCGCCAAGAGCAAACCCGGCCAGGAGATCACGGGAAGAATCATGCAGGATGTTCCTTTAGCGTCGGGCGCGCGAGTTCGAGAGGGGAGCAAGGTCGTAGGTCATATCATCGAGGTGACTCCGGCAACCCCCGGCGCTCAAGCTCGCATCTCCCTCCAATTCGACAAGCTAATCTCCTCGCACCAGACCATCTCCATCACCACAAATCTGCGAGCCATTGCGGGTTTCATGGAAGTACGCGACGCCCAGGCCCCTCTTGGCGCGGGAGAGAGCAACGACAACCAGTGGTTGACAACCGTGCAGGTGGGAGGTGATGTCGCCTACGGCGAAGGCGGTCCCGTCACCTCGGGTGAAAACGCCAACATAGTCGTTGGAAAGTTGGTCAAAGGCTCGCTCTTGGGCCGAGTCCGCGCCAAGGAAGGTGCGAAGTGCCGCGGTGCCATCAACGGCAACGACAGTCCCCAGGCCCTGTGGGTATTCTCCTCCGATGCTTGCGGCGTATATGGTCTCGAACACATTACAATCGCCCACGCTGGCCGCACCGATCCCACAGGCGTAATCGCCTTAGCCTCTGAGCATGGCAATCTAAAGATTCGTAGTGGGGCAGGCATGCTCTTGCGCGTTACCGAGAGCGGCCAGAACTAAACGTATTTTTTGGACCTAGTGCGTTTTTCACAAATTAGAATCCCGGTTAGCGCCCAAAACGTTGCGCCTTGACCTTGTTCTTTCCCTCTTGCTATTGTGAGAAGTTATCTTGGGCTCAGTGTACCTACTGAGCGCCAGGGCTCCTGTGGAGGGAGTACTTTCGTTTTATGGGCGTCTCATGGGCCTGACCAAACTGGTAATCCGGGGCGCGCGGCAGCACAACCTTAAGAACATCAGCGTCGAAATTCCCCGGAACTCCCTCACGGTCATCACTGGCCTCTCTGGTTCGGGAAAATCTTCCCTTGCCTTCGACACCATTTATGCCGAGGGCCAGCGGCGATACGTCGAATCGCTCTCCGCTTACGCGCGGCAGTTCCTTGACCAGATGGAGCGGCCCGAAGTCGACGTCATTGAAGGACTCTCTCCTTCGATTGCCATCGAGCAGAAAACCACTACGCGCTCGCCGCGATCCACCGTCGGCACCATCACGGAAATTTACGATTACCTCCGCGTGATTTACGCCACTGTTGGCGTGCCGCATTGCCCGAATTGCGGCAAGCCCATCACGCGGCAGTCCAGCGAGCAAATTGTCCAGTCCATCCTGCACGGCGAGATTTGCAAATCGGACGACCGCATTATGATCCTCGCGCCCATCGTCCGCGGGCGGAAGGGCGCGTTTCGCAAGGAACTGGAAAAATTCGCGGCGGACGGCTACGTCCGCGTGCGCATCAATGGCGAGCTTTACCAGCTTGATGAACTGCCGGTCATTGACAAGCGCAAGAACCACACCATCGAAATCGTGATCGACCGCTTGCTCGTCAAGCAGGGCATCGCCGCGCGCCTCGAACAATCCATCGCCACGGCGTTGAAGCTCGCAAGCGGACTGGTCACCGTCGCCATCGTCGGCGGCAAAGAACATACATTTTCCGAAAAGCTTGCCTGCCCTGATTGCGGCATCTCGGTTCCGCAACTCGAGCCGCGCTCGTTCAGTTTCAATTCGCCTTACGGCGCATGCCCCGCTTGCAACGGCCTCGGCTCGAAATACGATTTCGATCCGTCAAAAATCATCACCGACTGGACGCGCCCGCTCTTCGACGGCGGCCTCGGCCCAGGCTCTGGCTCCGCGATTCTCAAACGCACGCTCGAACTCGGCGCTTACGCCCACGGCTTCGACCTCGAAACGCCGTTCGAGAAATTTCCCACGCGCGTCCAGAACATGCTCTTGTACGGCTATCCGCCGTCGAACGGTAGCGCGTCAGGTGAAAATGGCTCTGCGGGAAAGAAATCCAAAGGCGATAAAGGTTTCCGTTTCCCGGGCATCTTGAAATTTCTCGAAAGGAATTTCGAAGAGTCCAACTCCGATAACTATCGCGAGTGGATTACGCAGTACATGTCTGCGACACAGTGCGCTGTCTGCCACGGCAAGCGCCTACGGCCGGAATCACTTGCGGTCAAACTCGGCGGCTTGTCCATCGCCGATTTCACCGGGCTCTCGCTAAGCTCCGCGCGGCCCGCGGTCGACAAAATTCTCAAGCAGCTCAGCGAACGCCAAAAGGAAATCGCCGCGCGTCCTCTCGAAGAAGTTTCCGAACGCATCGATTTCCTGCTGGCCGTCGGCCTCGGCTATCTGAGCCTCGACCGTTCCGCAGCCACACTTTCCGGCGGCGAAGCCCAGCGCATCCGCCTGGCCACGCAAATCGGCTCGCGCCTGCGAGGTGTTCTCTACGTTCTCGACGAGCCCAGCATCGGCTTGCACGCGCGGGACAACGCGCGACTCCTCGGTTCGCTCGAACATCTGCGCAATCTCGGCAACACCGTCCTCGTCGTGGAACATGACGAAGACACCATCCGCCGCGCCGATTTCGTCGTCGACCTCGGCCCCGGCGCGGGCAACGCCGGGGGCTATTTAGTCGCTCATGGCAAACCCGCAGATATCGAAGCCACCGCCGCATCGCTCACCGGCCAATATCTCAGCGGCACAGCGAAAATTTCGGTCCCTGAAAAACGCCGCAGCCCTAACGGCAAAACCATTCAAATCCTCGGCGCGAGCGCGAACAATCTGAAGGACGTGGACATTACGCTGCCTCTTGGCCTGCTTACCGTCGTCACTGGCGTTTCCGGTTCCGGAAAGTCCACACTCGTCAACGACATTCTCTATCGCGCCCTCGCGCAAAAACTTTATCGTTCCTCTGAAGCGCCCGCGGCGCATCGCGAAATTATCGGTGCCGACCAAATCGACAAAGTCATCGAAATCGATCAAGCACCCATCGGCCGCACGCCGCGGTCGAATCCCGCCACTTACACCGGCGTCTTCGCGCCGATCCGCGATCTCTTCGCCATGCTCCCGGAATCGCGCGAACGCGGCTACCGCGCCGGCCGTTTCAGCTTCAACGTGAAGGGCGGACGCTGCGAAGCGTGCCAGGGCGATGGCCTACGCCGCATCGAAATGAATTTTCTCCCAGACGTCTACGTCATGTGCGAGGTCTGCCGCGGCCGCCGCTACAATTCCGAGACACTCGCCGTCCGCTACAAAGGCCACTCCATCAGCGACATATTGAATTTGCCTTCGTCCGATGCGCTGAAACTTCTCGAAAATATTCCGCAGATTCAACAAAAACTGTCAACGCTCGTCGAAGTCGGCCTCGGTTACGTCACGCTCGGCCAGTCCGCAACGACTCTTTCTGGCGGCGAAGCCCAGCGGATCAAACTCGCGCGCGAACTATCGAAACGCCAGACCGGCCGCACACTCTACATCCTCGACGAGCCCACGACGGGCTTGCACTTTGACGACGTGCGAAAACTTCTCGACGTCCTGCAACGCCTTGTGGATCTCGGCAACACCGTCCTCATCATCGAGCACCACCTCGACGTGATCAAGCAAGCCGACTGGATCATCGACCTCGGCCCCGAAGGCGGCGAAGGCGGCGGCCGCATCGTCGCGCAGGGCCCGCCCGAACTCGTCGCCCGCGCAAAAAAATCCTACACGGGCCAGGTCCTCGCCCGTGTCCTCGGCATCTCCAACAACGGTCACCTCAACGGCAATGCAAAGTGATCGCTGCGCTGGGAACTTTCGCTCGCTTGGTATTAAGCATCGTGCGCGATAGAGTATCCACTGCTCCATGAGCATCTATTCCATTCAACCGATTACGCTCGGCGCTGTGCACACGTATCCGCTTGCATCTCGCAAAAGCAAAGTGAGCATCAGCGACTTTGCGGAGCCGCCGGGCGCGAAGAGCTCGCTCACAAAATTTCTCAATTCACTTCCGAACATTCTTGCTGCTGAAGATCTCCGCGAGCTTCTTGGCGCAATACAAACTGCGCGCAGGCAGCGCAAGGCCGTTCTTTGGGGCATCGGCGGCCACGTCATCAAAGTGGGCCTCGGTCCCCTGCTGATTGATTTGATGAAACGCGGCTTCGTCACTGGAATCGCGATGAACGGCGCGGCGCTCATCCACGATTTTGAAATCGCGCTTGCCGGCAACACGTCCGAAGACGTGGAGGCGGGAATCGGCGAAGGCCAATTCGGCATGGCTGAAGAAACCGGCAAATACTTGAACGAAATCGCAAAACTCGCACAACGCATTCGAATCGGTTGCGGCGAGGCCGCCGGACAATTTCTTTCGAGTGGGATCATCGACGTCAAGCACGCGAATTTCAGCGTTCTGGTGGCTGCGTATAAGCATCAAATCCCCGTGACCATCCATCTGGCTATCGGCACGGATATCCCGCACATGCATCCGGCTGCCGACGGCGCTGCGCTCGGCGATGCCACGTATCGCGACTTTCGTTTGTTCTGCGCGCTGGTTGAGCAGATGCATCCCGGCGGCGTGTATCTCAACTGGGGCTCGGCCGTCCTTCTGCCGGAAATTTTTCTGAAGGCTATTTCCGTCGTTCGCAATCTTGGCGTTGCGCTGCGGCCCATTACTACTGCGAACTTCGACTTTATCCAGCACTACCGTCCGTTGCAGAATGTAGTAAGGCGTCCCACCGCGTCCGCGCACGGCCACAGCGGACCCGCATCGCGCGGTTACGCCATCACCGGTCACCACGAGCTGCTTTTGCCGCTCGTCGCCGCCGCGCTGGCCGCCGGCTGGCCGAAGAAACGCAGCAATCGAAAACGATGAACCTCTTCGACGACAACCCGCTGAAGCCGCCGGACGAAAATCTTCTCGGCAGTCCTTCGTCTGACCGGTCGGCGGAACCGGCGTCTTCGCAGCCATTTGCTCAGCGGCTTGGGGGCGACCCTCTCTCCTACGTCATGGCCGGTCCAGCGGCCTCGCCACCGCCGCCCAATTTGCCGGAGGACCTGCGCATCTCCTGGTCCTGGCTGCACCTCCTGGTCTTTGGAGTCTTTGTCGTGGCCAGTTTGATTACGCTCCAGCTCGCCGTTTTCTTTTATTTTTCTGTAGACCGGCACCTTTCGCAAAAGCAGCTCAAGCATCTTTTCGAGTCTGATCCAAGGCTCATTATCGGCATGAATGTCCTGTGGTTCGCGCTGATCCTGTTTTTTCTTTACATTACGCTGGCGGTGCTGCGCGACTCGCCTTTCTGGCTTTCTCTCGGCTGGAAAAAACTGAAGTCCGATCCTGGTGGAGGCAAAGGGCGTCCGTGGATGTATTTCTTGAGCGGGTGCGGATTGTCCATCTTCGTTGCCCTCGCCAGCTCGCGCGTCAAGGACGTCGAAAACGCCCCCATCCAGGAATTCTTGAAAAACAGGACGGGCGCCATGCTGCTCATGGCCATGGCGGTATTCGTAGCGCCGCTGGTGGAGGAAACCGTCTATCGCGGTTACCTGTACCCAGTCCTGGCGCGCATTACCTCAGCGGTTCTGCAGTTCTTCGGCATGGGATTTTCCAGCGCTACCCGCACCGGCGTGTTCACCAGCATATTCATGACCGGCGCGCTTTTTGGCCTGATGCACGCGCCGCAGCTCGGCTATACCTGGGGCCTCGTCGGCTTGCTTACTTTCGTCGGCGTTATTTTTACTTTCGCGCGCGCCTGGACCGGAACGGTGGTGGCCAGTTTCCTTCTGCACCTCGGCTACAATTCCATGATTGCGTTTACTTCCATCATTGCTACGAAGGGTTTCACGCACATGCCTCCCGGCCACTGAACCGCGCCTGGTGCGATTCGTGTTCTTCCACCGGCTTCGCTACAATTGGATTTGGTGAGGACATCGAACGCATGTATGTAGCCCAACCCATCGCTTGGACGGATCGTGGCGTGATCATCCTCGACCAGCGGCGGCTTCCCGCCGAGGAAATCTCCTACACGTACACCGACTACCGCGAAGTCGCCAAAGCCATCCGCGAAATGGTCATTCGTGGGGCTCCGGCGATCGGAGTGGCCGCCGCGATGGGCGCGGCGCTCGGCGTTCTGCATTCTCCGGCGAAATCCGTGGAAGCGCTCCGCGCTGAATTCGCGGAGATCTGCGAGACGCTTGCAAAAACGCGGCCCACTGCCGTGGATCTTTTCTGGGCGCTGGAGCGCATGAAGCGGCGACTCGCCGAATTGATATCGGAGACGGCAGACCTTGGGAAGATTCGGCAGGGAATGGTCGAGGAAGCCCGGCAAATTCATCTCGAGAAAAAAGCTACGGACGAAGCCATCGGGCGGTTTGGGGCGGAATTCATGCCGCGCGAGGGGCAAGTCATGACGCAATGCAACGCCGGCGCGCTGGCCACCGCCGGCATCGGCAGCGCCCTGGGCGTGATTCGCGTTGCGTTCGAACAGGGCAAAAAGATCCACGTCCTGGTGCCGGAAACGCGGCCGTATTTGCAAGGCGCGCGGCTCACCGCCTGGGAGCTGCACAAAGGCGGCATTCCGCTCACGCTGATCACCGACAATATGGTGGGTCACTTTTTGAAATCAGGAAAAGTTGGCGCGATCGTCACCGGCGCGGATCGCATCGCCGCCAACGGCGACACGGCCAACAAAATCGGCACGTACCAAATCGCCGTGCTCGCGAAAGAAAACAATGTGCCTTTCTATGTCGCCGCGCCGGTTTCCACTTTCGATTTATCGATTCCAGACGGGGAGAGCATCCCCATCGAGGAGCGTTCGGCGGCCGAAGTCACGCATTTTCAAGGTGTTCGAATCGCTCCCGACGTACATGCCGCACATCCGGCGTTCGACGTCACGCCGGCCCGGTACATCGCGGCGATCTTCACCGAGCGCGGCGTGGCGCGCGCGCCTTACAGCGATGCGCTCCGCTCCCTCGCCTCGGCGACTTCCCCAGCGCTCATTGCCCGTTGATGTTCGCAAAAACGACGCGACCGCGCGGCGGTCAATTCTGAATCCCCATTTGCGTGAGGAAGTAGGCGTAGTCGAACGCCGCCTCGTGCAGGCGGTCGTAGCGTCCGGAGGCGCCGCCGTGGCCGGCGGGATCCATGTTGGTTTTCAGGATGATCGTATTGCGATCCGTGCGAAGCGCGCGCATCTTGGCGACATACTTGGCGGGCTCCCAGTACATCACCTGGCTGTCGTTGAAGGAGGTCCGCACCAGCATGTTGGGGTAGGTCTTGGCTTGAATGTTGTCGTACGGCGAATAGGTAATCATGTAATCGAAAGCCGGCTTTTCCTTGGGATTGCCCCACTCCTCGAATTCGGCGACGGTCAGGGGCAGAGATTCATCCAACATGGTGTTCATGACGTCCACGAAGGGAACGCCGACGAGCGCGGCGTGAAACAAATCCGGCCGCATGTTCAGAACCGCGCCCATCAGCAGGCCGCCGGCGCTTCGGCCCTCAATGACCAGCCGGTCCTTCGAGCCGTAGCCCTGCGCCACGAGATACTCGGCTGAAGCGATGAAGTCCGTGAAAGTATTTTTCTTGTGCATCATGCGGCCGTCGTCGTGCCAGGCCTTGCCCATTTCGCCGCCGCCGCGAATGTGCGCCACCGCGGCCACCACGCCGCGATCAACCATGCTGAAAAGATCAGAGTTGAAGCCGATGTCATAGGGATAACCGTAAGAGCCGTAGCCGGTGAGATACAGCGGCCCTTTGCCATCCAGCTTTGCGCCCTTCAGGCGCACGATGGAGATAGGAACCTTCGCTCCGTCGGAAGCTGTGGCATAAATCCGCTCGACCTGATAGCGCGTGCGATCATAGCCGCCGGGAACTTCTTTCTGTTTCAGCAGCGTGGATTTGCCGCTGGCCATGTCGTATTCGAACACCGAGCGGGGGGTAATGAAGGACTGGTAGCCATAGCGGAATTTGCTGGTGTCGTATTCCTTGTTGACGTAGCCGTAGCTCGCGTAGGCCGGCTCGGGAAACTCGATGCGGCGCGAGTCCCCGCTACGGAGATCGGTAACGCGGATTTGCGGCAAGCCATTTTCGCGCTCGCTCAAGACATAGTAGTTCTTGAAGAAGTCGATGTCTTCCAGCATGACGTTGGCGCGATGCGGAACGACTTCCTGCCAATTCTGCGCGCGCGGATCGGCCACCGGGGCGCGCACCAAGCGGAAATTCCGCCCGATGTCGTTGACGCGGATGTAGAAATAGTCTCCGTTGTGGTCCGGGTAGTATTCCACGTCCTGCTTGCGCGGCTGCATCACCTTCCACTCAGCCGCTGGTTCGCCGGCGGGAAGGTAGCGAACCTCGCTCGTGGTGTGGCTTGCAGAAAATAGCAGAATGTAAGCTTTGCTGCGGGTCTTCGCCGCGAACACGTCGAATTTTTCATCTTTTTCTTCGTAGGCGAGTCTGTCGGAGCCGGTCGTTCCCACGGCGTGGCGATACGCCTGATATTGGCGCTTGGTAGTTTCATCTTCGACGGTATAAAAGATGGTCTTGTTATCGTTGGCCCAAGCCACGGAGCCGACTCTCTCGGCGTGGTCCGGCAGGAGTTTCCCCGTGCGCAGATCTTTCACCGCCAGCGTATATTGGCGGAAGCCGGTGTTGTCCGTCGTATACGCGAGCAGATTGCCGTCATCGCTTACGCCGTACTCGCCCAATGACATGAACTTCTGACCTTTGGCCAGTTCGTTCACGTCCAGAAGAACTTCTTCGGGCCCGTCCAAAGAGCCCTTCTTCCGGCAATGAATCTGGTATTGCTTCCCCGCTTCAGTCCGCGAATAGTAGAAGTACTCGCCTTCTTTGTAGGGAACTTCCACGTCGGTTTCCTTGATGCGGCTGAGCATTTCGTCGTAGAGCTTTTTTTGTAATGCTTCGGTGGGCTTCATTAGCGCATCGGTGTAGGCGTTCTCGGCCTTCAGATAAGCGGCCACGTCGGGATTCTTTTTGTCGCGCAGCCAAAAGTAGTTGTCGACCATGGTGTGGCCGTTGATCTCGGTGGTCTTCGGAACTTTTTTCGCCAATGGTGGCGCCGGAAGCGGAGAGGAAGTGTCGTCCGCCGCCCGCACGAATACGGAGGCGACGGCCAGGGAAGCGAGAACCAGCAAAACGAGTTGCGCATGCCGCAAAGAAGGTTTCTTCATCGGGATTCCCCTCAGATGTGTCGAAAACAGACACATTCTATACCAACCATCGTCTACCAGCGATGGCCTTGCCCGGCCAAACCTGCATCATCGCTCAAAGGCCCCTTCTTCAGACAGGCAGTTTAGGCAGGATGGAGCGCGAAGACGATCCGCTCGCGCCGGCTGAAGGACGCGAAAAACCCCAGCAACTGTTTCCACGGGAAATATTTTTTGTTGAGCAACTGCGTTCCGCGGGCAGCCTCTTCGCCGCTGACTATTTCGGCCCGGGCTTCCACCCATTCGCCCAGCACATTGCCGCGCATGTCGCACGGGGCGATTCTAACGCGCGGATTGTTTCGAATGCGTTTCACTTTTCCTGAGACGCCGATGGTGTAGAGATACAGTTTGGCATCGCTCGAAGCTAGATTCGTCGCCGGGTCCGCGACAAACCAAACCGGCGTCTTTACGCCATCGCCGCTCTTCTTGAACGTTTCGAGGTTCAGATACTTCTGTCCGTCAAATTGCGCAAATCCCATCGGATCGCTCCTGCCACTTCGATGCGCGTCATTTTACACGGGTCACAAACACAAAGGGCAGGCCATTTGCCGGCCTGCCCTTTGGAGTGCGGCAGCGCAACTGCCGCTTTTTCGATCCATCGCCTGACGCAAATTGTGCGCGGCAGAAAACGAAACGTTCGCCGCCTACTTCGCCCGAACGTATGTTATGTCCTCGGTAAAAGCGTCCTTCTGGTCTTTGCGGAACTTCCAGGTGGCCCTGAGATGATCGTTGTCGATGAATGTGACCACCGCGTGATACACGTGGCCGTCATCGGGGCTCTTCAGATTGGAGACGCTCACCAGATCGAACGTGATGGTTTTGGTCTCCGGCGCATACGATCCCTTCATGGTCGGCTGGTTGCCGGCCACGCAGTAGTGCGTCAACTTCAGTTGATCGCCGTCGAGGAAATACAGAGTAGTCATTTCCGCCGGTTTGCCGTTCTCCAGCAAGCGGAATTTCTCGATCAACGCGGTGCCCCCGGCAGTCAATTCCATGTCCAGCGCCGCCTTTTGTGTGTTCGTTTTGACCGACTCCCAGTGCCCTGCAAGCGACTTCAGCTTCTCGAACGCTTCCGCTCCGCCGCCGGGTGCCGCATTGGACCTCGGCACCAGGATCGCCATGCTCAACACCAGTACCGCCGCAACTTTCCAAGTCGTTCGCATTCCTGATTCTCCTTTCCGTCCGACCGTCAGTCAGACACAAGAGTGATGGTTCAAGAGCCGGCGCTCACGCATACGAGGCGCATCATTTTGCATTTTTGTCGGCTTGTAGCACGCCGAACAAATTTCCTTCGGTGTCCTGGCAATAGGCATAGTAGCCGACTCCGGGAATGTGGGCCTTCGGCTGCACCAGCTTTCCGCCGGCGCGTTTCGCCGCCTCGACTGCGGAGTCGACAGAATCGACGCCGATTGTGTTGGTGGTTGTCTTTACCTCGGTATTCTTCATGAGGCCGCCGTTGATTCCCGGCGTTCCCTCCGCTCCGGTGTTCACCAGCCAATACTCGGTCGGCCCCGGCCACTTCTCAATTTTCCAGCCGAACACTTTTTGATAGAACTTCGAGGCACGCTCCGGATCGCTTGCGGGTATTTCAAAATGGATGACTCGAGACACAGTTTTCCTCCTGATTTGAACGAACGAAGTCTTTGTCTTCCGTACTGAATTGTTTAGCGCGTGGCCGGCGCAGGCGCCGCACCGTAACGCTGCGTGGCGTAACCCACAATGATGCCCACAATACTGCCGGGCAGAATGATCTCGAGGTAGTAGCCGTGCTGCATGTAGGCGACTAGAAACGCGAGCACGAATCCCACCGCCAGGCCAAACAGAACGCCGAGCGGCACGGAATTCACCTTGCGCGCAAAAATGCCCGCGGCCACTCCGGCGATCAATCCCTTGATCGTCGAACCAAAAATGATTCCCACCAATTGCGCCCGCACCGCAGGCGTGAACCAGGCCGTCCCGCCGTCGATTGCGCCCAGAAGGGCTCCGATCAGAAGCCCGAGCAGCACTTTGTTCATCCCATTTCCTCCGTCGCGATTTGTCTCCCTACTGAGCCTTACAACGAAAACAAAAATTCCTTTACGGCTATCTGTGCATGAATAGCAGAATTAGGATGCGCATCACCAAGTAGGCTGCAATCAATAAGATAAAGAAGCGGTAGCGCCGATAAAAGCGTATTGCTTTCTCAAAGATGTTTTCCCGGTGGGCATCAACCGGGAGCCCATCGAGGTAGCGCGAGACGTCCAGAGCCATCTCTGGAACGCTGCGATAGCGGTCTGCGGGAGCCGCGGCCGTAGACTTTGCGCAGATAGCCGACAGCGATTTATCGAGACGGGGGCCATCCGAACGGGAAGCTATTTCCGGACGGCCGGTGAGCAAAAAGCGGAGCAGCGCGCCCAGAGAATAAATATCGCTGCGCGCGTCCAAGTGCTCCACCTCACCGCGCGTTTGTTCCGGCGACATGTATCCGGGCGTGCCGAGGACCGTGCCGTGTCCGGTCACGACAGAAAGGTCCGTAGCTTTGCCGGCAGCGGCAGGTGGCTTTGGATTGGTGATGACCGTCGCTTCCGGGTTAGCGTTGCCGCCGCCGTCGGAAGCTACCGGGCGCAGAATTTTGGCGAGGCCCCAGTCCATCACCAGCACTTCGCCAAACGGACCAATCATGATATTCGCGGGTTTTAGATCGCGGTGCAGCACGCCGCGGGCGTGCGCGAAGGCCACGGCGTCACAAATGCGAAGGAAAATCCGCAAGCGGTCCGGGACGGATTCGACCGACTCGATATATTGGTCGAGCCGTCTGCCCTCGACGAATTTCATGGTGTAGAAAACGCGGCCGTCCGCGAGGGTTCCAACGTCGTGGACCGGCACGATGCCGGGATGCTCGAGCGCCGCGAGTACGCGGGCCTCGCGAATCAGACGGCTGGCGAGCTCGCCGTCCGTTTCCGGAATATCGAGTACTTTCAGGGCTACGCGCCGCTGGAGATTGCCGTCTTCCGCGACGTATACAACCCCCATGCCACCGCGCGCAATGCGATCCAGCAAACGGTAGCGGGTGCCGGAAAGATCGGGCGACTCCGCGCCGCCACGCAATCTTTCCAGCGCGCGGTTGGAAAGAAATTTCATTTTGCATCCCAGCCGAACGCGGCCCGCGCCTCGCGGTGAAATTCCTCCTCGCTGCCGCAGAGTTCGCGGAGGCGGTCGAGGGCGATCTTCCGAAACTCACGGCGCGCCCAGGCTAGCGCATTGGTCACGTCGCTCACGGAAATTCCGTAGTCTTTCGAAAGCTGCTCGTAAGAAAGCTTCTCGTCGCCTTCGAGGTCGTACGATTCGAAAAGGTGAAAAGTGCGCGCGCGTTCGCGAAGCTCGCAAAGATTTCGCAGATCCTCGACGGCCAGCGCGAAAAGACTGCGCACCCACTCTTTTTCGAAAAACTCTTCGAGGGATTCCGGAGAAACGATTTTTGCCGGGTCGATGGCGCCCAGTTCCTCTTCGGCGGCGGCAAAATCCAACGCAACGTGGGGGATGCTTCCTCCGCGCTTCTGACGGCGCCCGGCTTTGTCTTCGTTCATTACCAAGCTGTCCACGCAAACGCGCAGGTAGGTCCGCAGCCGGCTCTTGCGCGCATCAAATCTGTCGAGCAGTTCCCGTTCGAGAAGTTCGGCAAAGAATTCCTGGGTGAGATCCTGAGCTTCCTCGGCCGGGCGCTTCCACCGCCAGCGCACATATTTATAAATGGGCTTCCAGTAAGCCGCGCACAGCGCTTCCAGTGCCTGCTCGCGCTCCCCGGCATCGATGCTGCGCGCCGCCTCGATCACGGAACGGCGCGTGGGAGGGAAACGATCTCCACCGGGTTGAAGGCCTTCTTCGTTCATGCCACTGCGTAACTCTCGGGCCGCATGCGTACTTCGAGAGGAGTTTATGCAGGATGGCCGATGCTGACAAGCGGGGTTTATTGAGAGCGCCAGTCAGGGCCGGCGGGCGATGCGTGTCGATCCGATGGTGGCCTTGAGGTATGAATGAGGATCAGCGTCAGCACGCTGCGCAGCTTGTGCGCCCACAAACTGGAGGCGGAAATGGCCACGGACTCGGACAAGTTCGTGGTGGTTGTACGCGGCATGGCGCTTGGTGCGATGGTCACATCCTAACATACGCGCCATGCTGCCCCAGGATAACGCCTCCGGGGCAACGACCCCGGGCCATGATGTTGCCTCGCAGCGTCGCAGTTCGAAAACAAAAGCGGCGGGAAGCTACGCGCTTCCCGCCGCTTGGTTGAAGGTTGCTGCCGGAATTAGAACGTCAACTTGAGTCCCCACTCGATCACGCGGGGTGCACCCAGGCTGTAAACGCCGGTTCCCACGCCGACGCGCTGCGTCGTTTGGTTGGTGTAGATGGTCCCATTGACTGAGCCGGGCGCACCGGTCAGGAGCGGATTCAGCGTGCTCTGCGGCAAGTCGAAGTTCGCAAAGTTGAACGCATTGAAGAGGGAAACGCTTGGTTCTACAGTGACGTACTCCTTGTACTTGTGCACCCAGCTCATCTTGAAGTCAAACGCCTTCAAGCCATACAGGGGCACCTGGCCTGGCACTGGTGCCGGGACGGAGGGGGCCACTCCTCCGAGCGCTTGAAGCTGCGCCAGTGTGAACAGATTGCTGCTGATCAGCGTCTTTCCCGCCGGAGTCGCTTGGTTGGCAAATGTTGAATTATAGTTGCTGATAGCTGCAGTCAGTCCGCCGAAGGATACGTTCCGACCGAGCGAACCGACCTGGGTCCCAGGTAGAGGATCCTGAACGGTGCCGTCGCCGGTGAAATCAGTGCGGAAAATTTCACCGGGTCCTGCCCCCGTGTTCGGCACATAAAGGCCGACCGGCAGCGGTGAATAGAAGTGAGAGACCACGCCGAAGCGGAAGCCGCCTGGAACGTCCACCACGCCGCCGAACGAGAGCTGGTGTTTGCGGTCCAGCGGCCCCCAGCCGAAATACTTCAGCGGGTTGGCATTATCAAGGGCACTGAGTACGAAGTCCTGGTCACCAGAGCCGGGTGTTCCAGGCGAGGTTGAGCTCAGGCCCCCTGCGTTCTTGTAGCTGGAGAGAGAGTAGGACGCTTGGAAGTTCAAAGCTCGCACACCACGGAAGGGGTTCGCGCTGTTTTGCGTGAACTTGACCTGAAGTGCATCGTAGGTGGAACGTCCGATCGGCTTCTGGACAACGAAGCCTGGGTTGTTGGGATTGATTCCGCCAAACGCGCATTGGAAGCCAGACGTAGCGGCGGTGCAAGCACCAACTCCCGCGTCGCCCGGTGTGCCCAGGCCGCGAGCTGCGAAGTCAGCCATGGTGGCACCACCCACGGGAGTGGTCGCCGTCGCAGGGTGAAGCCCTGGGCACGCCGCAATAGCCTGGTCGATGGTAGTGTCGTTGCAAGCCGCCAACGTTCGGGCAATGGCCGCTTGCGCCGCAGCCAAGTTGAAATGGGTGACGTCGCCAACGTGGTTGATGTCCTGGCCGAGACCATAGTGAGTCGCCACGTTGCGCAAGTAGTCGGCGCTGATGACTGCTCCCTTCCAGATTTGCCGCTGCACGCCGCCGTTCATTTGAAGCGACCGCGGGGTCTTGAAGTTGGGATCGAAGAAGCCTGTCGGAAGCGGCGAACCGCTGGCGATCAGGCTCGGCAGGTAGCTACCGTTGATGGCGTTGGCACCGACCTGTGCTGCCACCTGTTGGAACTGCTTCTGAAACGCCGCAATGATCGGAGCCGCCGCGCCGATAGAAACAGGGTTACCGCTTGCGTCCCCGCACCCCCCAACAGGAATAGTTCTCAAGGAACCATCCGCGAATGGAATTGGGTTCGACACACCAGGGCCAATGCACGGGGTCGGGAAGGACAAGAAACCACCCTTGGGGAGACGCAGAGGGCGATCAAAAAGAACGTTGTTCCATATGATGTTTTCGTAGTAGATGCCAACGCCAGCGCGGATAGATGTCTTTCCGCTCTTTGTTGGATCCCACGCAACGCCAATCTGAGGGGAGAAATCGTGATTCGGCTGTTTGACGCGGTCACCCAGCCCCGAATAGGCGGCGTTGATTGCCGCGATGGGGCCCAAGTCGGCGTCGATTCGCCCCGTATCGCGAACGTAGCGAACGCCTGCCGTGACCGTAATATTCTGGCGAAGCTTCCAGCTGTCTCCGATATACATCCCGAGCCGGTTATCCGGCCCAAGCCCACCGAGTGGGTAGCCAAAGGCTTTGTTCTCTGTAGAGAAACCCAAGCCGTTGCCAACAAACGCCAATTCGACAGGATAGTTCAAGGGGTTCGAAGTTCCGCCTGGGCCAAACGGGTTAAGTGCGGCGAACGCTACCGCCGCTGAGTCCTGGAAGTCATAGACCGATGGCGTGATGGAGAAAAACTTGGCAAAGCCGCCGCCCTGAAGGTGGTTGAACCCGAATCCAAAGCGAACGATATGCTTCCCCAAAAACTTGCTTCCATCGTACTTGATCTGATGGTCGCTTTGAGGTGTCGTCTGCGGCGCCAGCAAATTCGGGCCGCTTGAGAATGGACCAATATTCACGCTGACCGGGAAATTCGCCAGTGGCAAACTGCTTCCGGCGACGTCATCCACGATCTGGTTCTGGAACTTCAGGTATTCGAACCGGAAGCTGTGCGTCCACGTGCCATGCGAGTAGTCGCCGCCCACCAGATGGTTTCGCGTATAGTCCTTGTTCTTAAACGGCTGAAAGCTGGCCGCCCCGAACGTGGAAACCGCTGCGTTGGCGAAGTAGCTGAAGCGATAAAAAAACTTCAAATTAGAAGTTGCTACATAATCCAGTTTGTCGACCAAGTCGGTCTCGCGGTACGGAGACGGGTATCCACCCCCGAGAGCATTAAATGGGGGAGGCAGGGGCACCGGCGAAGCTAACTCCTGTTTTGTGCGCTCCGCATCTATGAAGAAGAACAATTTGTCTTTCTTGATAGCGCCGCCGAAGTTGCCGCCAAACTGGCTGCGCTGGAATGGCGCCGAAGTGCCCGGCGGGTGCGGCAGGGCTGCCGCCTGGCTGCTGTCGCGGAAGAGACCGAAAGCTTGCCCGTGGAAAGCGTTAGTGCCAGATCGCGTGACAACGTTTACCGAGCCCGAAGAGGTGAGCTCGTTCGAAAGGTCCAGTGAAGACTGGCTAAGCTGGAATTCCTGCAGGGCGCTCGCCGGGATATTCATCGTTGTGGTGCCAACGGTTTCGTCCGAAATGTCCACCCCGTCGACTTCGATGCGTGCTGTGCGGCCAAAGCGCCCGCCAAAAGAAATGGAAGAATAACCAACTTTTGTCGGATCGAAGTTGTTGCCATCCTGAATCTGGACTCCCGGTTCCAGCTGTGCCAGGTCCAAGAAGTTCCGGCCATTGATCGGAAGCTGTTCGATTTGCTGCGTTGTCAAAACACCGGAAACCGTGGCTTGATCCGTGTTCACAGAAACGGTCGATCCCTCCACCATGACAACAGCGGAGGATTCGCCAATTTCAAGAGAGATGCTGCCATTCGCAACTTGGCCGACTTGCACGATCACAGTGCTTTCAACGGTCTTAAAACCGGGTGCCACGACACGGACTGTGTAATTCCCCGGAATCAACGCACCAGTGCTGTATTCACCGTTGGACGAAACCTGCGGCATAGTCATTTGCCCGGTATCTTTCGATGTGACGGTCACTTTAGCTTGGGGGACGCTAGCACCTTTGGGGTCCAGAATCGTCCCTTGGATGCTGCCCGTGGAAATGGTCGCCTGGGCGTGAGCGGACGGCGCCGCCACTAAAGTCATCCCAAGTACGATGCCAATTGCGATACCGAGCACCAACAACGACGTCATTCTATGGATCTGACGCATAACTCCTCCATTCTCTCGTGACTCACAATCCAAGTTTTCTTAGTTCGATCTAGGCTTCCCGTGCCAACCCACTCCCCCAATTTCGGGCACATGCTCTCATAAACCATGCATAAATTGTGCCGGAATTTATGAAATGCCAGTATTTTTATAAGTCGTTTAGATTTGGATGGTTAGACTTAATCGAAGGTAAGCTGATGGTTCCTTGGGAATCGACCGCTTCCAAATTTATTGAGAAATATACAAGTTTACGGATCTACGCCGCCACATCGGGCTTCAAGTCACCCGAATCGCCACATGCGCTCTTGAGGCGAAATTGTATCCGAATTGTATCTGATATGTTGCTATTTACCCTTGGTGACGGATGCGTTCGGCGAGAGTGCGGGCTCGCTGGCGGGCGATGTCGACGAACCGGGAATCCCCGGCGATCTGGTCGAGCATGGGCAGGACGCGCTGCGGCTCCGGCAGAAGACTGCGGTTCAGATCCGATTCGAATTGCAGCAAGGCGTCGTTGATGCCCAAGCGGTCGTATTTCATGCGCCGGGAGATCAGATCCACATGTTCCTGCTGGCGGGCAAGCCCCTCAAAAATCTGCAGAAGCTGCGACGCCGCCGAATTCAAAGTGTAGTTAAATTTTGCCTCGTGGACTTCGGCGCCGGATTCCCAGCGAAAGGTCTTCTCGCCCAGATTTGCAATCTTGCGATGCACATCCAAGTCCTGCGCCTGGAAATGTTTAAGTTGCGCTGCCAAGTCAAACATCTTCGTGCGCCACGCCGCGCTCACCTGAAATGGCAACGAGCCGGCATCCTCATCCAACTGTCGGATTTCATAAGCGGCGGTATCCGAATCTTCCCGTACGCTAATCTCGATAAATTCCGGCGAGCTTCCCTTGAAGACGCGCCGAAAAGTCAGCTTGGCGCCCGAAGGAGCGGGGGCGGCAAGCACCGCGCTTGCGACCAGGCAGGCTGTGGCAGTCAGCAAGCAGAGACGGAGGAGAAAAGTCTTCATGGTCCATTGTGACCGCAAAGCGGTCATCGCGTCGATACGATGCGCGGCAACCCGGCGTGCGTTGTGCCACCGCGCGGTCGAATTTCATCCGGCAAGGCGATGGATCCCACTGCGGCGCGCAGCGCGCGGGGCCTCCTGGATGAGAGCTGATCCGGCAACCCAAACCGCCGCCGCGTTCGTTCCGCCTGCAAGTGGCAAAGCGCCACCGCCAAAGCATCGGCAGCATCCGACGGCTCCGGTGTCTCGTCCATGGAGAGCAGGGCACGCACCATCAACTGCATTTGCCGCTTGTCGGCATGGCCGTGCCCGGCGACGGAAGCCTTCACTTCGCGAGGCGCGTAGCTATAAACCACCACGCCGTGCTGCGCCGCAGCCAGCAAAATCACGCCGCGCATTTCCGCCAGACGCAGCGCCGTTCGCATATTCAAAGCGGTAAACACGCTTTCCACGGCCATGGCATCGGGGGAAAACTCTTCAATCAGCCCACACACGCGCGCATGCACATCCTGAAGCGCCGCGCCCGCGCATTCCTTCTGGCGTTTCGCCGCCACTTTCAGCGCGCCATAATGAAGCATGCGGCAGCGCCGCCCGTCGCTTTCGACGATCCCGTAGCCGGTCGGCCCCGTTGCCGCCGGGTCCAACCCCAGAACGCGCATCCATCCATTTTTTCCGTTCTGCCTGCCCGATGGAATCGTCCGACTCATCGTCCCAAGTCTACGGCCTTCCGCGCATCCCTGCCAGCGCTTTGTAGGACGAGTGTCAGATAAAAACCAGCGGCCAAAAAAAAGGGCCAGCCTGAATCGCGGACTGGCCGCAAAACGAACTACCGAGCGGATTAGTTGGCGCCGACGGCCGCCTGGATTTCCGATTCGTCGATGTCGAAGTTGGCATAGACGTGTTGCACGTCGTCGTGTTCTTCGAGCGCTTCGACCAGCCGAACCATTTGCGTGGCCTGCGGGCCTGTCAGCTTGATGTAGTTCTGCGGGACCATGCCGATTTCCGCCGAGGCCGGGGTAATTCCCGCCTTGGTCAGCGCTTCCTTCACCTTTTCGAGCGCGTCGGGCGGCGTCACGATGTACCAGGCCGAGCCATCGTCCTTTAGGTCTTCGGCACCCGCTTCCAGCGCCAGGTCCAGCAGCTTGTCTTCGCTGGCCGCTTCCTTGGGCACGGAGATTTCCCCCTTGCGGCTGAACATCCACCCGACCGCGCCAGCTTCGGCCATGTTGCCGCCATTCTTGCTCATCAAGTGGCGAAACTCGCCGACCACGCGGTTGCGGTTGGTGGTCACCACCTGAATCAGCATGCCCACTCCGCCGGGGCCGTAGCCTTCAAACGTAGCTTCCTCGTATTGTTCGCCTTCGAGCTGCCCCGTGCCGCGCAGAATCGCGCGCTCGACGTTTTCTCCGGGCATGTTCGCGGCCTTAGCCGCCAAAATCGCGGTTCGCAAGCGCGGATTCGAATTCGGGTCGCCTCCGCCGATGCGCGCCGCAATGCTGATTTCTCGGATGATTCGCGTGAAAACGCGCCCGCGCTTCGCGTCAGTGGCCCCCTTCTTATGTTTAATCGTGGCCCATTTTGAATGCCCGGACATGACACATCCTCGTTTGTTTCACGTGACTGCGGCCTGGCCGGAGTCATCGATGGAAGAATTTTTGCGCCGCAGTGCGGTTTCGGAGCATTCCGGCAGGTTTGCGGCCGTGCTCTCGAGTGGCCGTGCCGCTGCCGGACTTTGCGCGAACCGTGGTACGGCCGCCAAGAATTTCAACACCAGTGCGGAGACTTACGGTGAACCGCAAACCCCTGCGGACCCACGGTAGTTTAGCACAGCCGCCCATACCGGGAAACGGGTTATACTCCACTTCGGGGCATCTCGTTGCACCCGACAGACTTCCTCATGCTCGCCGCGCGCCGCGCCAAAGATCCAGGGGCCTGCCATGGCTGATCGCCGCTACCGCGTCCTCGCCGTCGCCACCCATCCAGTCCAGTATATGACGCCGCTTTTCCGCCGCATGGCCGCGCACCCTTCGCTGGATTTCCAGGTGGCTTATTGCACTCTTCGCGGCGCGGAAGCCGGCCACGACCCGGAATTTGGCGCCAGCATCCAATGGGACGTGCCCGTTCTCGACGGGCACTCCTGGACGCGCGTCCCCAATCACGGCTCCGGCGCGGAATCCTTCTTCGGCTTCTACAATCCGGCGTTGTGGAAGCTCATCCGCGGCGGAAACTTCGATGCCGTGCTCTGCTTCGTCGGCTATGTTCGCGCCACATTTTGGATCGCTTGCCTGGCCTCGAAATTCTCGAAAACAGCGTTCATTTTCGGCGCCGACGCCACTTCTCTCACCCCGCGCGACGGGCGCAACTGGAAAATCCCTATCAAGAAATTTTTTTGGCCGCGCTTGTTCCGCCTGGCCGATCAGGTGATCGTCCCATCCTCCGATGGCCGCGATTTTATGTGTTCCCTGGGGATCCCGCGGGACCGCGTCTCGTTAACCGGCGACTGCGTCGACAACGACTGGTGGATGGCGCAATCACAACAAGTCGATCGCGCCGCCGTCCGCGCCTCGTGGGGCGTCTCCCCGGACGACGTCGTTATCGTTTTCTCCGCCAAACTCCAGCAGTGGAAGCGCCCGCTCGATCTTCTTCGCGCGTTTGCAAAAGCCGGTCTTCCCAGCACGCACCTGCTTTACGCCGGCTCCGGCCCGCTTCTCGCTCAGCTCCAGTCCGAAGCCGCCAGCCTCGGGGTGGCTTCGCGCGTCCGTTTCCTCGGCTTTGTCAACCAGTCGCAACTCCCCGCCGTCTATACCGCCGCTGACTTGTTGATTCTGCCCTCCGAGTTTGAGCCCTTTGGCCTGGTCGTCAACGAGGCCATGTGTTGCGGTTGCGCCGCCGCGGCCAGCGACCGCTGCGGAGCCGCGCGCGACCTCGTCGCTCCCGTCTCGCCCGACTTGGTTTTCCGCTGCGGCGACATTGACGCCCTCGCCGAATTGATGAGAAAAAACACCGCCGATTCTGCCCGGCTCCGCGATCTCGGACGCGCCGGTCTTGCCTATGTACAGACGTGGTCGCCCGAGCGAAATATCGCCTCGGCCGTCGAAGCCATTCGCATCGGAGTCGCGCGCACACGCCGCTCTCCAGGCTCCGGGGAAATGCCATCCACCGTTGCGCCCGAGAATTCAGCGCCGCCCCCGCAGAGGCAGCAATGAAATGGCTCCTCCAGAACGTCAGAAGTAGGGCCGGCTTTGCTGTCAAGAATCCGCGCTATGCGCTGGGCGCTTTATTAAGAGAACTCACGCACGCAGATGAGCAATTTCTCGCCGGCATCACTGGTGCTTCACCGCGCCAGATTCGCAGTTATTTGGATGAACCGATAAGCACGCCTGCCTTTGCTCAACTTCTCAGTGGCGTGCAAGAAGAGTTTCGCTCCCTTTCCATTGAGAGTGCGGACCTCTTTGCCAAGAAAATCTTGAACCAATATGCCGTCGTGCGCGCTCTTGCACCCGACTCCATCGTCGAAACCGGCATAGCCAACGGAGTATCTTCCTCGTATTTGCTGCTCGCATTACAAAAGAACGGCCACGGTGTCCTCCACTCCATTGGCCTTGCCGATCCCGCCTATCTGCCGGCGGGAAAAGATCTCGGCTGGCTCGTCCCGCAATGGCTGCGCGCTCCTTGGCAAATTCATCTTGGAGACGCACGCGCGATTCTTCCTGAATTGCTTGGACGACTCGGGAGCGTAGGTATCTTCATCCATGACAGCCTTCACACTTACGATCACATGACATGGGAATTTGAGACAGCGTACCCGCATCTGCGAGTCGGTGGCCTGCTTTTTTCGGATGATGCTCTGTGGAACAACGCATTTCACGACTTTGCCGGAAAGGTCGGCGCATCGGAAGCGCGAATCCTTCGTGGTGTAGGGTTTCTACGGAAGAACGCAGCGTGAAGCTTCTGTTGTATTCTCACTTCTTCGCGCCGAGTGTTGGGGGCGTCGAAACGATTGTTCTTTCTCTTGCCCGCGGGCTCGCGGAACTTCGTGATTCGGACAGTGCGCCACAATTCGAAATAACGCTTGTCACGCAAACTCCGGCCGGGAAATACGATGATAGTGCGCTTCCATTCCGCGTTATCCGCAAGCCAAATTTCACGCAGCTTTGGCGGCTCATCCGAAATTCCGATGTGGTCCACCTTGCCGGGCCCGCGCTTGCTCCGCTCTTTCTCGCTTGGCTTTCGCGCAAACCCTTCGTCATCGAACACCACGGTTACCAGGCCACTTGCCCGAACGGCCTCCTGTTTCAGCACCCTTCCGAAACCGTGTGCGCAGGTCATTTTCTGGCCCGCCACTATGTCGAATGCCTCAAGTGCAACGCCCAGACCGAGGGGCCGTTAAAAAGTTTTTGGCTGCTGCTCTCGGCGTTTCTGCGTCATGCCCTATCCCGCCGCGCTGCCGCAAACATTGCACCCAGCCATCACGTCGCTTCGCGCCAGTCCCTCCCGCGAACCGCCACCATACTTCACGGCATCGAAGACCCGTGCGAGGGAATCGACGCGCTCCTGCCCGCTCCGCCAATCCAACGAAAGAAGTTCGCGTACTTAGGCCGCCTCGTCACCGAGAAAGGTTTGTCCGTGCTCCTGGAAGCTACCCGCCTTCTGCGGGCCGAGGGCCGCGACATAGAAGTCGTGCTGATCGGCGACGGCCCCAACCGGCCCCGCCTCGAAAAAGACATCGCCACCATGGGTCTTGCGAGCCGCGTTCGAATCACCGGATTCCTTTCCGGCGCAGACTTGGACGAGGTTCTCCGCGACGCCAGCGCCATCGTCATCCCCACGACCATGGAGGAGACCGCGGGCCTCGCCGCCATGGAGCAAATGGTTCGCGGACGCCCAGTCATTGCTTCCGCGATCGGTGGCCTGGGGGAACTCGTGCGCGACGCCGGCCTGCTTTTTTCACCCGGAGACCCGGAAGCTCTTGCGTACGCGATGAAGCGTATTCTGGACGAACCCGGCCTCGCCGCGTCTCTAGCCGCCGCAGGCCGCCAGCGCATACTTCTCTCCTTCTCTTACAGGGGTATGATAGAGACTCACGCGCGCCTCTATCACGAGGTCCGCGCCACGACGAACTCTTGATGCCGCTCACCAACACCATCAGCTGCTCTTACGCGCTCGTGCTTGGCCTTCGCATTTTTGCTTTCGAGCCAGTCTCATGAGAGTCCCCGCGCTAACCGGTCTCGGGAACATGCGTCGCAGCCCCCTCATCGTCCTGGGGTTCCTGGTTGTTTTTCTCGTCGCCGCCTATAAATCCGCAAACTATGTGATCGCCGGCGACATGATCGGCCTGGCCTTTGTCGCCCTGGCGTTTGTCGGTTGTTCTTTCATCGTCGCCATGCTCCAAAGCTGGCGCAACGGCCTCTATTTCTTCTTGGCTTGGCTCTTGTTCGAAGATTTTGCCAGGAAGTATCTCGGCAACAACATGGCCATCTATTTCGCCAAGGACGTTTTGGCCGCGGTCGTTTATCTTTCCTTTTTCCTGGCCTACCGACGGAAAGAAGTCATCTCCTTCCGCCCGCCCTTCCTCATTCCGGTTCTCATTTTTGTCTGGTTCGGTGTGATGCAGGTATTTAATCCTGCGTCTACAACCATCGTTTACGGCGTTCTCGGTCTCAAGCTCTTTTTTTATTATGTCCCCTTGCTCTTTGTGGGATATGCCTTGCTCAATACTGAAGCAGAATTGCGGCACTTCTTTTTTGTCAACATGATTCTCGGGTTGATTATAGTTTCCCTCGGGATAGCGCAGGCCATCATCGGCCATACCTTCATGAATCCCGCAGTTGTTGCCGACGACATTCGCAGCTTGAGCACTCTTTACAGGGTCTCGCCCATCACCGGGCTGACCATGTACCGTCCCACTTCAGTGTTCGTCAGTACCGGCCGCTTCGGCAATTTTCTGCTGGTCTGTTGGCTGCTCGTTTTTGGCTTCAGCGGGTACTTGCTTCTCCGACGCAAGCGCGGCAGGGCTCTCGCCTTCATCGCTCTCGCCGCGACCGTCGCGGCCCTCGCGCTTTGCTCCTCGCGCGGGGTCGTCCTCTGGAGCGCCGGCAGCGCCGTTGTCGGTGTCGTGGCATTTGTCTGGGGCGCCCCCTGGCGGCAGCGCGAAGTCATCCGAGTCCTGCGCACTGCTCAACGCACCGCTCTAGGCATCGCTCTGGGTCTTGGGCTTTTGTTTTTCATTTTCCCGGAGGCCCTGCTCTCGCGCGTCGCCTTTTACACCGAGACTCTCACCCCCGGCGGCAGCGCCAGCGAGTTGCAAACCCGCACTTGGGATTACCCGCTAAACAACTTCCTCGGCGCCTTCGGCTACGACCGCTGGCCTTACGGCTACGGCATCGGCACGACTTCCCTCGGCACTCAATATGTCGCCCGTTTCTTTAAGGCCAAGCCTCCGGTCATCGGCGTGGAGAGCGGCTTTGGCACGCTCGTGATCGAGATGGGCATCGGTGGCTTGATCCTCTGGTTCGTGATGAGCTTCGCCATCATGTTCTCCGCCTGGAGGGTCGTAAAGCAGCTCCGAGGTTCGCCCTGGTTTCCATTGGCGTTCATGATTTTTTGGTACGCGGGACTTCTCCTCTTTCCCATGACCTTTAACGGCATTCAGCCTTACGAGGATTTTGTCTTGAACGCCTACCTCTGGCTGCTCCTTGGGATTCTGTTCCGCTTGCCCACTCTGACCGTTTCCACCCAGTACGCCGCCGTCGCGCCCCTTCCCCAAACGTACCGCCCGCGGATGTCCTGACTTGCGCCTCGCCGTCGTCTCACCTTTCGTTGACCGCCGCCATGGTACCGAGCGCGCGCTCGCCGAACTGCTCGAGCGTCTCGCCGGCCAGCACCATTGCGAAATTCATCTCTACGCCCAGCGCGTTGAGGGCCTCGCGCTTGCTCAACCGGGGGTCCCTCTCTCGCAACAGTCCGGATCGATCCTCTGGCGCAAAGTTCCTTCCGTCCCCGGCCCCCATCTCCTGCAATTTATCGCCTGGCTTTTTCTGAATTCGTTCTGCCGTGCGTGGGATCGCTGGGCCCATGGGCTGCGGTTCGACCTGGTTCTTTCTCCAGGAATTAATTGTCTGGATGCCGATGTTGTCATTGTTCACGCGCTCTTCCATTGCCTCCGGGACCTGGGCCTTGCAAGGGACCTCGCCTCCGCAAGACCCGCGCTTTTCCGGAGTCTCCACCTACGCGCCTACTACGGTCTTCTGACGGGATTGGAGCGCCGCATCTACTCGGACCCGAAAGTGTTGCTTGCAGCCGTCTCGCAGCGCACTGCCGCTCTTCTAGCCGATTATTTTCACCGGCAAGATGTCCGCGTCATTCCCAATGGCGTTGACACGGCGCAATTTTCTCCTCCCGCCCGGCTCGCGCTGCGCGATGAAGCACGCCGCCGCCGCAGCTTTCAAGAAACCGATTTCGTGCTGCTCTTGATCGGAAACGATTGGCGAGTCAAAGGACTCGGCACTGTGCTCCGCGCTGTGAGTGCTCTTCGAGAATTGCCAATTGTGGTGCTCGCGGCCGGGGACGATTCTCCGGATTCTTTCCGGGAAACTGCAAGATCGCTTGGCATTTTGGAGCGCTGCCGTTTTGAACCCTCTCGCCAAGATGTTCTCGATTTTTATGCCGCCGCCGATCTCTATGTCAGTCCCAGTCTTGAAGATTCCTTCGGCTTGCCTGTCGCGGAGGCCATGGCTTGCGGCCTGCCGCCCATCACCTCGATTTTTGCGGGCGTATCCTCTCTTCTTCACGATGGCGTGGATAGCTTCATCCTCCGCGACCCGCACGACGCCAAAACACTTACCACGATGATTCGCACGCTTTACGAGAAGGTGGAATGGCGCAGCCGCATGGGGCAAGCCGCCGCAAGAGCATCTCTGGAGTGGACTTGGGACCGCAATGCCGCCGACATCTGGGATCTGCTGAAGGATGCTGTTGCCCGGAACGCCCCGCCCTCAGCCCGGCAAAGACTAAGCTGAGATTGCGGGTTAGCGCCCTTTGCGGCGCGCCTCGACTGCTCTGCCTGTCGCTTCCAGCGTAAACGTAAGCGACTCCTTCGGGATGCCGGTGACAAAAGGTTTGATCATCCACCCTAGCCCCGTAGGAATGTCACGCGTCAGCGAAGCCACCTCGCTCTGCACGTAAACGCCCCCGTCTCGCTCCTCCATCCGCCACCACGTTTCCATCCGCCACAGGAATCCGCCATCGTCACCCGGGGTTTTTTCGCGTTCGTCGCTTTTCCCTGCGTTTTCCAGTTCCGCAATTCGCACCGCCGAGCTACGGCTGTGCGCCCTTCCCGGCGCATCGTGGAAGTACTGGACTTCATGCTCGGTATTCAGCACCACGGTAATCACCTTGTGCCGCCGAAACCGCAGGAACACCCGGAAATGGTCGTCCTCTCGGGATTCGAGCTTCGATCGTTCCACGTCCGGCGAGTAATACACGGAATGCCGGTCATAATCCTCAAGCATGCCCAGCACCTCTTCTAGTTTCGCTCCAGAAACAAATACCACCCCCGTCCAGTGGTGAATCATCCCTCCCGGGCACGCTATCGGCTTGTCGTTCTCGAGGATTTCCAGCTTCCGCATCCGCACTTCGCCTCGTTTCAACCCCGCATATGCCTCCGTGCGCTGAACCTCGGGAAGTCCGTCGACCCACAGCAAAGCCGTCCCGCGCCTCAACTCGGCTTCATTTCGCGCTTCCACCAATCCCACGTATCGTTCAAACGCTCCTCGAGTTTCCGTCTTCAATTTTGGCAGCGCCGGTTCTGCTGCCAGCGCGGCGGCCGACGAAATGCAACTCAGCGCCAGCGTGGCCCATACCATCACCACGGCTCGTCCGGCGATGTTGCTTGCGGCCTTCACCTGTCCCCCCAACCTTTCAACTTCCACCAACGCAGCCATTCTTAACCCATTCATTTCAGGGCACTTTGTCGAAATGTCTCTGAACGCAGATGCTCTAGGATGCACGGCCAACACCATTGGCTGCAAAGGAAAAGGAGGGCCTGGCAAAAGGCCCTCCGTGGTGCGCTCTGGTCTGAACTACCGAGGGAAGCAAGAAAATCAGGCGGGTTGGGAAGCTCGCACACGGCCCCTTGCGGAGCCGCTGTCCCCGCGCGGCCCCCAACCCGTTCCTAGGAGACTACGCACCTGCATTGCACCCTACAATGGGTCCGCAGAGCCACTCGGCGGGGTACCCTGGTAGTAGTACAAAACGCCCTTCCTTTCCACTCATCGACGATGCCTCAATAAAATTAAGTTCTGTTGTTACAATAAGATACCGTTAGAACGGGACTCCGCTTCCAAGTCTACTTTCCCGAATAGTACTACTCCCCAACCGCTTCCACTCCAGCTACTTCCCATTGTCCCCCAAATAGCCAGCCGCAAGTTGCCGACGCCTTTGCATTTAAATTTCTATCCCTCGCGCTCAAAGAAAAACGATCAGCCGGCGACGCCCCTCATTTGTCCCCCGAGCGAAGTGCAAATCGGGAACCGACCCCTCAAAAATTTCCTTTATCTCCTGCTATACTTTATGCTGTAGATAACTGCGTGTAGAGTGTGGGAGCTTGCTCCCACTTTTCTTTCTTGCGCCCCGCTTCCTGCCTAAGCGCGCCCGAAGCAACCCGAATCAGCCTGTTTGGAATCGAATCGCTTATGAATTGCAAATTTCGTAAGTCTTTTTTTTTGACATTCATGCAAAATGGTGGGGGTAGGGAGGGTACGCATTCACTCTTGCGCTTATCGCGATTCACGGCATGAGGATCTAAGTCTCTTCTTTTCATCTTCTTGCGCACTCTTTTGCGCTCGCAAAAATGTCATCTCCTTTCTTTTCATGGGATTGCGCACTCTTTGACAAAAACCACCCGGGGTGGGGGTCCTAACCCCGTTTCTATTTGCCGACAACTTGAGCCGTCTCTCATCGCAGGGCCGCGTACCAACGGGCGTATGTCGCTATTCCCAGGAGGAGAACAATCCACCAAAGTAAGAGAACGCTGCGCATCCACAATTTGTACCGTGTGATGCGGAACCTTGTGGGAAGCAGATTTGTACCGGCTGCCAGCAGTATGTACAAGCCGAGAAGTTCGGCAAGGCTGCCCAGAGCCGCATGCGTTGTGGCGAGCGTGTAGTAGGGCCTTCCAATCCTGGCTGGGAGCTTAGGGAGCACCCGGCTATGAAACGTAGGAAACATGGTCAAGACGATCACAGCCAGATTCAGTAGCACAATCGCCGACTGGCACGCTGCGTGGAGCCGATACCATCGGGCGCGCGCCAGCAGCGCTCCAACCAGCAAACCTGCTCCCATGCCCATTTCGAGTAGAAGGACGATGTCCGCGGTTCGGGGGGCCGCTGTTCCCAGAAAACCTGCTTCTTGCACACCTGCTCCTCAATCTTCGTCTGGGCAGTCTCAGAATATTCGCGGGGAGCAAAGCCGTTTCCTACCGGAAGCGGCCTTGCTCCGCCTCCTCGACCACCTAGCTGGGGATGTTCACGCCACTGAGGAATCCGCCGAGGTGCCCGGTCAAGGTCACAAGCGCAACCCCGACGGCCTCAATGGGCAAGCGGTAACCAGGCAGATCTCCTCCAAACTTGCGCTGTGCTCTCATGTGGACGAGACAGACTGCCCAGATCAGCAGGCTCGAAACACAGCCGAGCACCAGGTGCAGCAGGAGAACGCCCTTGAGCCGTTGCCCTTCGAGCTGCCACTGCCAGGCGAGCACTCCGGTAATCAATACCGGCACGGTGACCACCGCCGCAGCCAGAAAATTGCAGTACGCTGCCGCTGCCAAAGACTGCCGTTTCGTCCACTGCGCCAGAAAATCAAACGCCACGCCAACAATAAACAGGGCGATCGGAAAATGAATCAGGACCACGTGCTGTGCGTGTTTGGCCAGCAGCGCCGCTTTGATGTCGAACGGGTGCAAGTTCTCTCCTCGCTCACTGAACGACGACTTTGCCGGTCATCTTCGGGTGAATCGAACAGAAATACGGATAAGTTCCCGCTTTGCTGAAGGTGAAGGTAAACTTCTCGTCGGTGTCGAGCACTTTGGACTTGAACGCCTTCGGATCGTCCGTGCTGACCACGGTATGGGGAATATCGTCGCGATTCGTCCACGTCACGGTGGTTCCCACCGCCACGGTGAGCGTCGCCGGCCCAAAGCTGAAGTTATCGATCTTCACCTCTGCTGCTGCCGGCTTTTCCTGAGCGCCTGCCAGAAAGTGATTCCGCTCCATTGCGATCGTTCCTATGCCGATTACCAGCGCCGCTGCGAGAACTGCAACAAACACACTTCTCCTCATGTTTCTTCTCCTGTTCAACTAATTTGCTGGCCAGGTTGGCCGGTTGGTTTGAGCTACTTCCGAATCACGCGAGCGTCGAATCCACAACCGCCAGCGCGTGTTGCCCTTGAACGTAGTTCACATCCGTGATTCCGAGCACGCTCTTCAGTTGCTCCGCCGGCACCTTCATAGGCCCTGGCGAATCCGCCTTGCCCGGCTGCGGTTGCGGAAACGCGGTCGAGCAGGCGGTGTGAAACGTAACGTTGCCCTCGACCTTCTGCATCACCTGATGGATGTGACCGTTCAGCACCGTCACCGAGCCGAATTTCTTCAGGTACGCCAGCGCCTGGGCGCTATCTTCCGTTCCCCAACCCCACTCCGGATAGACCGACCAGAGCGGAATATGCGCAAAGACCACGATGGGCGTGCTGTGCTTCAGGTGCTTCACATCGTCTTCCAGCCATTCCAATTGATCGTGGCCCAGCGTCCCCAGCCCTCCGGCTTTCAAATTCATGACGTTGACCAGCCCGATGAAGTGCGCGCCCTTCTTGTCAAAGCTGTACCAACCCGCGCCCTTGCTGCCCTTTCCATAACGCTCCAGGAACTGCTTTCCGTCGTCGTTGAGCACGTCGTGCTCGCCCGGCACATAGAAAACGTCCTTGGGTTTGGCGCCTTTCAGAATCTGGTCAACCGTATCGAACTCCTCCGGCTTTGAAAGGTGGCTGATGTCTCCGGTGTGCAACATGAATTCCGGCGCCGCCGAGAGGCCGTTAATCTTGTCCACCGCGGCTTTCAGCGTGCCTGCAACATCTGGATTCGCCGGCTTGTTGAAACCCATGTGGCTGTCGCTGATCTGCACAAAGCTCAATTCG
>Ga0210400_10000215_pt1 | contig 73019 bp, 64 predicted proteins | sample IncBWH26MmetaG_FD_155456 | JGI IMG/M metagenome (GOLD analysis project Ga0210400, IMG submission 155456) | Forest soil microbial communities from Barre Woods Harvard Forest LTER site, Petersham, Massachusetts, United States - Inc-BW-H-26-M | ecosystem: Environmental > Terrestrial > Soil >...
TCCAAAGACTTCTCCAACATTTTTGCGGTTGAGCGGTGTCGGGCATCATTCATACAAACCGTCAATCAAGATCGGCTCAGCGCAAATTCGAGAATAACGTTAACCACCTTCGTCGAGGGGCTCTATCTGCCTTGGACCAAAGAGGAGCGCCGAGTCAGCACAAGCACTGGGCATCGTCAAATTTGGATAAATCACCTCCGTGATCGCGTCGGAGAACTTCGCTTGCGAGAATTCCGCACCGTGGACGCGAGTCGAATATTGCGAGCGGTCGCGAAAGAGAAGGACCTCACGAAAACAACTCTGCAACACATCAAGTCAGTGCTAAGCACCATTTTCACCTATGCCAAAAATGAGGGAGCCTTCGATGGGGCAAACCCAGTCGATGGCGTTTTGATTCCCTGGAATGCGAGAGAACCGGGAGAGACGCACGCGTACGATCTCAGCCAAGTGCTCCAAATTCTCGACCTCCTCCCGCTTCTCGCAAAAAGTCTTATCGCGACTGCGGCCTTCGCGGGGCTACGCCGAGGCGAACTCCGCGGACTCGACTGGACCGATTACACAGGCACCGAATTAAGGATCAACCGCTCGATGTGGAGATCGGTGGTCAGCCTTCTGAAGACACGCGCCAGCCGCGATTCCGTGCCGATAATTCCTGCCTTGGCGGAAATCCTAGGTGCATACCGAAGATCCACGGGTAACCCAGAATTAGGTTTCGTCTTTCGCTCCAGTGATGGGCTCCCTATCAGCCTCGACATAGTCGAGCGGCGGGTGATTCGGCCGGCTCTTGAGGCCATCGGTCTACCTTGGCGCGGGTGGCACGCGTTCCGTCGTGGCCTCGCCTCGAACCTATACGCCATGGGAGCCCCTGACAAGGTCGTGCAACGCATCTTGCGCCACTCGAGGCCGCACGTTACCAAGGAACGCTATATTAAGGTGTTTGATCGCACTGTGCTCGAAGCGGCGGAGAAGTTACAGATACGGATCGAAGAACTAAGGAAAACGAAAGAACCTTGCCAGCAGCTAGAATTGAGGTTTGGCGACGGAGTTGAACGACCACCAACTGTCCTATCCGAATATCCAGCGTTCAGCCGTCTCGCGGATTCCTCGCTCTCAGGCCAGCAGTTGGCCAGCACATTATCTGGAATACGGCCTAAAGCTTTTTGAAATTATGCCGGCCCGCTTCGAGCAAACCTCGATGCTAGATGCAGTTACAAGAATCTGGCGGAGAGGGGGGGATTCGAACCCCCGGTAGGAGTTTTGGCCCCTACAACGGTTTAGCAAATTCCCGATTCCACACGCTGTTGTTCGGAATCAATAGCTTACGTTCGGATGAGTTGCCTCATTGTTGGGTAAAGAGCCGCTGTTCGGGAGCATTTGTGCAACTATTGTGCAACCAGAATTTCAGCGGTTTATCATGCCAATGTACGCCCATCACGAGCGGAAACGATGGAGCGTCTTGCGGATTTCCGACCTTCCGACGCGCCGCCCCTAGTGGCAAATCCAGTCAATACAAGCGCGTTTCTCGGTACCAATCCACAACTGACCTTAACTGTCGCCACAAATACCGAGTACAGCTCCAAGCCTCGGTGTGTTCGTGCACCTGTGGCACTTGGCGTCTGCTCCAGCTGGTTTGACGTTCAAACCTTCTGGAAACGACGCGACGAAATAACGTCCCCCGTTGGCCCGCCGCACATGTCTTGCGTGGTAGCGGGCCCCTTGGCGGAGAATTTGGCGGTGATGAGTTTGTCGGTTACCATGTAGCCGATTGTCATGGCGACAACGAGGAGAGCCCCGGTGAGCTTCGGCGGGCTCGGTACGGGGATATCAAACCAGCGGCACGCCGCACCGATCAGCAGTCCCAGAAGGATCCCAACGATTACTTTGAGCATGTCGTCTCCTATCGCGCGATACAGATCTTAGACGCCTTGATAGACCAGGGCGAGAAATCTGCTGGGGTTCATGAAAGACTTGCCCCATTCTTCATCCGTACGAGAACTGGGTTTGGCGGCGACAATTTCTTCCAACGATTTGCCTTGCTTCTTGAGTGCAGCAACTTTGTCGCGGATTTCAATCAGCACGTCACGGAAAAGAATCAGGTCGGCTTTTCCGCCTACGGCCCCGTGCCCGGGAATGACGATCATTTTGTCAGTCACCTTGGCTATGTTTGCTTCGGCTGCGCGAATCTGCCCGTCAATGCTGCCTCCGGTCGAGTAGTCGATGAAGGGGTAATTGCGATTCCAAAAAGTGTCGCCGGTGTGAAAAATGTCGGCCTCCGTGAAGTGTACGGAGATGTCGGAGTCCGTGTGCGCGGGTGGGTAGTGCTTAAGAACCAGAGTGGCGCCATTGGCGTGCAGAGTGTGGTCCTCTTTGAAAATGGTGGAAGGAATAGCTCCCGCGGGCGCGGCCGGAAATGTGTAGTGCCAGCCTTCGACGCGCGTGTCTTTCAAAAGATGCATGCGCGTATTCTCTTGCGCTAGGATGCTGGCCCCCGCCTTGTGAACCCAGTCGTTTCCACCGGTGTGATCGAAGTGCCAGTGCGTGTTGATCAATTGTCTGATGGGATCCGCATTGATGGTCGCCAGGGCTTCGGAAACCCTGGGGCCCGCGGTTACGATTTCCGCATCAATGAGCAGCTTTCCGTCCGGGCCGGTGAGAACGGCAATATTTCCACCCGCGCCCAGAAGCACGCTGATATTGCGGCGAAGAGTTTGCACAGTGATCTTTGCATTGGCGGCTTCCTTGAACGCATCGTTTACGAGGTGGTCTTCCTCGGCGAAGAGGCCCCTTGGCGCAAGAGCTGCGGCAAACGTCAGACCTCCCGCGGCGAGAAACCTTCGGCGGGAAAGTTCAGCTGAGGGTGTGATGACCATGTGTCACTCCTTCTTTTGCTTTAGTGAGAATTGTTTGTTCGCCATCTTCAGTCTGGGTGGCTTCAGTCGTAACTGGACCCTAGAATTGCTTCAAGTCAGAATAAACTAACTGGCTTAACGCAATTTGTCAGGTGTATTATTGCCCCCCTCAGGCTGTGCCCGCCCAACTGCACGACCGAGTCCATTCTTAGCATTCGGTAAATCGCAAACCAAAAATCTGGAGGAAGGCTATGACAAGCATTGGCGTTGCCCCAACAAAACAATCCGCCGTGCACTACAAGACCACCCGCATAAATGATCTCGACATTTTCTATCGGGACGCGGGTCCACAAAACGCGCCGGCAATCCTGCTGCTGCACGGATTCCCAACTTCATCAAATATGTTCCGCAACTTGATTCCGCGCCTGGCTGGCTCTTTCCGCTTAATCGCGCCCGACTACCCTGGCTTCGGGCAAAGCAGCATGCCGGATCACAACAGCTACGCCTACACATTCGAAAACTATGCCGACATTGTGGACAAGTTGGCCGAGCAACTCGGCGTGAGCAAATACTCGATGTATGTGATGGACTACGGAGCGCCCGTCGGCTATCGCCTGGCATTGCGTCATCCCGACCGGGTGCAGGCACTCATCGTGCAGAACGGAAACGCGTATGACGAAGGATTGCTCCAATTCTGGGACCCGATCAAGAAATATTGGAAAGACGCCACGCCCGAGAACCGGGCAGGGCTGCATTTCCTGGTCGAGCCGAAGGCAACGCGCTGGCAGTATGAGAATGGTGTGGGCGACCTGACTCTGCTCGATCCGACGACCTGGGCTCTGGATCAGATCGGCCTGGACCGCCCCGGGAATCGTGATATCCAGATGGACCTCTTCTACGACTACCGCACAAATGTTCCGCTCTATCCGGAATTTCAGAATTTTTTCCGAAATCATCAGCCGCCCACCTTGATCGTGTGGGGCAAGAACGATTTCATCTTCCCGCCAGAAGGCGCCGCGCCCTACAGCCGCGATCTGAAGAATCTGGAGACACATCTCCTGGATACCGGGCACTTCGCGCTGGAAACGCACGGCGAAGAGATGGCCAGCCGCATCGAAGGGTTCCTCACACAAAACAAGATCGCTCGTTAGGATAGAATGCCGCGCGGACTCTGCAGGCTGGCCATCGAGCCGGCCTGCGGAGCAATGGGAACACAATGGCTCACGATTTCGGATCACTGGTGTTTACGCCGGCTGTGAAGGCCTTGCAAGAGCGGTATGGCAGCCGCAAACAGTATGCACGGTTGGAGGAATCTGGCGGCGCACCCCGTGGCAAGCCCACTGGGCTCGGGCCGGAGGAACGCGAGTTTCTCGGCGAACGCGACAGCTTCTACATGGCAAGCCTCGGGGCGACCGGTTGGCCGTACGTCCAGCATCGCGGTGGGCCAAAGGGCTTTCTCAAGGTAATCGATGATCACACGATTGCGTTCGCAGATTTTCGTGGAAATAAACAGTACATCAGCACCGGCAATTTATTGACCGACGGGCGCGTGGCCCTGGTTTTGGTAGATTACCCCAAGCAGTCGCGGCTGAAAATTCTTGGTCATGCGGAGATATTCGAGGGAGAAAAAGCAAAAGAGTGGCTCGCGAAAGTCCGCGATCCCGGATACAAGGCAACCACCGAACGCGTGTACGTGATTCGAGTGGAAGCCTTCGATTGGAATTGCCCCCAGCACATCATTCCTCGCTTCACCGAGGAAGAAATTCGCGACGTGCTGGCTCCCGTAGAAAAGCACGTGCGCGAATTGGAGAAGGAAAACGAGCGTCTTAAGAACGAGGTCGCTCGACTCACCGAAGCAAAACGCTAACGCACCCTAGATACGGCGCAGTCTTCAAGAGCGGCGTTGAACACGTGATATATGAAGTCTTTGAGCAAATCGTTGAGCCGATTTGCAAGTAGTATCCGTCGTTACGACCGCCGGAGATGGAGGGCCAGACGAAAGCCGCGAAGGACAGTACCTACTTTTCCGATTAGCGCGTCAAGATGTGAAGATAAAAGCTTCTCCGCCGATATAATTCTCAAGGAAATGCGCCGCGAAGCGTCGTTCGGAAATAAAGGAACGCCGTACGGCCCTCTTACCCCAAACGGTTTCTTACGCGCCCACACCTATTCGCTGGTCCTTCATGAAGGTAAGCAGATCGGAGTTGATCTGGTCCGCGTTGGTTGTGGGCATGCCGTGCGGAAAGCCCTGACCGTGCCGGACGGGCCCCGACATTTTTTCTTGCTCAGAAGCCGATGAAATTACGGTTGTTTCAAGCCCTGCCGGTCGATCCTGTCCACCGATAGCGGAGCCTCTTGCCGATCATGCGCCTTGGAACTCAGTTTACGCGCTAGTCTAAAGATATCCCCCAAAATGCCCCGCTCCGCTACATAGACCAACAATTCCGATGTGGCAGAGCTGTGGACGCTATTCGTGAATTCAGAGATGAGTGTGTTGCCTTCCATTTTTTGTTCCCTCTCAAACCGATTCCGTATGAAACATCGAAGTTCAGAACGCTGGTATTTAGACCAAGTCCCATCTTGTTAGGCTGCCAAGGCCGTTCTTTGAACGCGCTTCGGGTCGATCCCAAGCCTCCGCAAGGTCTTGCGCAACTTCCTCCGGCCATGGAATACGCGCGCCTTAACGGCGGTTACAGAGACACCCATACGTTTAGCCGTTTCTCGGCTAGAGAGCTCACCGAGTTCTCGTAGTTCGACTGTTGTCCGCAGCCTTGCGGGTAACTTGTCGATTGCTGAGCGTAGTATTTCAGTTGCCTCTCGCTTCAAGTAATTCACTTCGGCATCCGGACTAGGGTCTGGTACCTCGAACCCGAGGGCAGCTATTTCGTCATCGCTCGAATCCCTTATCGGCACCTCGCGTCGCCCGCGCCGTTTGCGCAACATCATCAGAGCTTCATTCATGGCGATGCGCGTTAGCCAGGTAGAAAAGGACGCTTTGCCTTCGAACCTGTGCAAGTGAACGAAAGCCTTTTGAAAAGTTTGCTGGACAATGTCTTCGGCATCTTCACGGTTCCGCGTGAAGCGCAGCGCGATTGCGAATATCTTCGGTTGACACCGCTCGAACAGGGTTTCAAACGCATGGGCGTTCCCGCGATTTGCGGCAACCACAAGTGCATGATCCTCTGACTTAGCGGGGAGGGAAATTCCGGCATCTAGAGGGTTGTTCATTGCAACCTCAATTTATCCACGCGCCAGCCACACGCCATGACGCACGGAATCCACGAAGCGAAAACCGTTGCGATAGCGCAGCACGCGATACCATCCGTTCCACTTGCTTATGAAATCTAAAATTGCTGACATAGCGCCTCCTGTCAAACACTGCCGCAAGGAACAGTGCAGGCGCGTTGCCATCCGAAAAGTTCTGAAAAAAAGATAGTTAGGAAGGCTTGATCCTTGAGAACCTATGCCGCACCTTCAGCAAAATGACGATCGTTCAGCGGACTTTCGGTAATGTAACCCGGAGAGAGGGGAGTGAAAGCTTGTAAGAGTTAAGACGGGGAAAATGTAGCGCAGGCCGGACCTGCGTTGGCTGTCATTTCGAGGGCTGTGGCTTCTGTAAGTATTTGTCGATGCCCAGCCGTCGGATCTTCGATTCTAATGTCTGGCGTGGAATGCCGAGTTTCGCCGCCGCTCCGGAGGGTCCGGATATTCGCCCGTGACTTTCGGCGAGAGCCGCTTCGATCATCTCGACCTCACGATTTGCTAGTGCCGAAAGGCCTTTTCGCGGCGACGAGTCGACAGATTCACTACTCAGCCAGCTCTCATCCACGACGAAGGTGTCGGTTTCACTCAGGATGACTGCGCGTTCCACGACGTTCTGCAATTCGCGAATATTCCCGGGCCAATGGTAGCCTTGTAACTGCGCCAGCGTATCTTTGCCGATATGGCGGATGTCTTTGCCGGCCCCTTTGGCGAACCGCGCGACGAAGTACTCCACGAGCAGTGGAATATCTTCCGCTCGCTCGCGCAACGGCGGAACGGCGATCGGAACGACGTTCAACCTGTAGAAAAGATCCTGACGGAAGGTTCCAGCGGCCACGGCCGCCGGCAGGTCACGATTTGTTGCCGCTATGAGGCGGACATCTATTGAAATCGGATGATTACTCCCCACCCGCTCGAATTCCCTCTCTTGCAATACTCGCAAAAGCGCGATCTGCGTTTCTATGGGGAGATCACCTATCTCATCCAGGAAGAGCGTTCCGCCGTCAGCTGCTTCAAACCGCCCCAAACGCCGTTGCAGCGCACCCGTGAAAGCTCCTTTCTCGTGCCCGAAAAGCTCGGACGCAATCAGCGATTGCGGAATGGCCGCACAATTGACGCGGACGAAGACTCGGGTTGCGCGTTTCGATCTCCGATGCAGAGCACGAGCAATCAGCTCTTTGCCGGTTCCAGTTTCACCCAGAATGAGCACGGTGGAATCTGCCACGGCAACTTTCTCCACTTGCTTCAAGACCTGGCGCATGGGTTTACACGAACCGATAATTTCTTCAAACATCGAAGAGCGATCGATTTCTTCCCGTAAAACGACGTTCTCGTTCCGGAGCCGCTCTTCTGTCTTCTTCTGATCGTCGATGTCGGTTGCCGTGGCATACCAGCGGATGATCTGGCCGTTTTCATCTTTCAGCGGATTGTATTGCACAAGGTGCCAGCGATATTGCCCGTTCTTATGCAAAAGGCGCATCTCCAGATCGAAAGGAACTCTCTCCAACAGTCCGATCCGACGCTCATCGGCCACCCGATTTATATCGTCAGGATGGCAAAGTCGCGCTACGAACCCTTTGATCGCCTCGTCCAAGGTAAGTCCGCTATTATCCAGCGCAACCCGGTTCGCGTAGAGCATCGTGCCATCAGGTGCCAAGACGTTGATGGGTTGGCGAATAGTGTCGGTGATTGCGCGAAGGTCTTCCTCACTTTGCCGCAGCCTATCCTCAGCGCGCTTGCGGTCGTCGATTTCGGTTGCGGCCGCATACCATCGGTCGATTTTTCCCTCCTCATCCAGCAAAGGACTATAGCGGATCAGGAACCAGCGGTAGAGGCCGTCCTTGCCCAGCACTCTTTGCTCATTTTCGAACGGTACGGGGCGTTGGAGGGCTTCCCGTCGCTCGTCGCGAAGCCTCTCCACGTCCTCCGGGTGGAAAAAACGAGTGCGATAATCCTCTTTCTGGGTATCTTCCAGGGTGATGCCGAAGTAATCCAACACCGCCGAATTCGCATATAGCACGGATCCATCGGTGCGCAACACATGGATATAGGTGGGAATGGCGCTGATCATCAGGCGCAAATTGCGCTCGCTCGTCTGCAGAGCCTCTTCCGCCTTTTTGCGATCATTTATGTCTGTGAGGAGCAGGTACCACGCGGCGATCTTATCTTCCGTATTTCGCACGGGGAGGCCGCGAACCTGGAACCATCGGTAAACGCCATCAGCGCGTCGGCAACGGTGCTCAATCTCGTAGATCTGTCCCGTTTCGATTGACTTTCTACGGGCCTCAATGACGGAAGGACGGTCTTCAGGATGAACTGCGTCAATGAGCGCCCAGTTTTTTAGCTCCTCGGCTGTTTTGCCAAAATACTCCAGGGTCTGGCGGTTCAGAAACTCCACCTCACCCATTGCGCCCATCGTAGCGACGAGGCCGGGAACGTTGTCCACGATCTCCCGCCAGGAGAGTTCGCTCGCACGCAGCTCGTCTTCTCCCCGCTTGCGATCCTCGATGTCCAAACAGGTTCCGTACCATTTAACGATGTTGCCCGCTTCATCCTTCAGTGGATTGCCGCGAATCAGGAACCAGCGATAGGAACCATCGAAACGGCGAATCCGAGCCTCCGTATCGACCCGGGTGCCGGAGGCCAGACACGATTGCCACTCCGCGACAAGTTTCGTACGGTCGTCCGGGTGAATCACTTCCGTCCACCCCCAGCCCTGCGCTTGTTCCGCACTCATGCCCGCATAATCGAGCCATACTTGGTTGAGAAAGTCGCAGTAGCCGTCCGGACGAGTAGTCCATGCAGTTGTCGGAATCGTGTTGATGATGGCGGCAAGATTGCGCTCGCTCGACCGCAGAGCCTCTTCCGTACAAGCGTTGGCGATAGCCACCGCGGCTTGATTCGCAAACAAACCTAACCAAGTGAACTCTCGTGGGCCGAGAGGTTGGCGGCTGAATACAGCTATTACCCCGAGCAGTTTGTCTCGAAAGATGAGGGGATGACCCGCAAAACTGCTAATCTCCTCACGTCTCGCCCAATCTGGTCGCACAATCCAGTCATTCTGAACCGCGACGTCTTCGACCAGGATCGGATGTCGGCTTGCTGCCACTTGACCAACCTTTCCGACATTGAACGGCACTCAAGCAAAGTGCCCCTGCAGGAAGGACCAATCTTCCCCTGGCGAATTGATAGGGGTTCCGGCGCTTGCGACGAGAGAGAGATCATCTAGGGAACCCGATACAGCGCGGCAGAAGCTTGGGAGGTCTGCTGATGGCAGCAGCCAAATGCGCGCCAACGCCACTCCCGGCTGAGCTGCCAATCCCTGAACAATACTCTGCAAGACAGGCTCGACCCGCTGCTCGGACGTAACGGTGACTGCTAAGGAGAGCAACGGTTCTGCCGACAGCGAGGTCCCCACAAAACCCTCCCTCAATTCGTGTGCGGGGGGCCAGTAATCCTCCTCCGTTTAGGTACTGTAACGGAAGGCAGCACGAATATAACTATGCACGAAAAGAAAAACTAAGGCCCTGGGACGTTTCATTCCACCAGTTCACTTCTTCCAGCACGAAACTGTCAAGTCCCAAACCGAAAGGTTCCGTGAGCCAAATCTACTTGGGAGGTAAGGCCGTTTACCAGCAGTTGACGCGCCGCCAGCTCATCGGCTGGGTTATGCGTTGTCGGATTGCGCTCCCTCGGCGCGCTCGCGAAGGATCCATTCGCGCACATAGGGAGGGCACTGAACCAATTCAACTCCTCTGTCTTCCCAGCTAATCAGAAACCGAATCACCCCAAGGTCCACCAGGGTGACTTGGCCAAGATCCAGAATTGTACGCTCGCAGACATCATTCATTGCCGATTGAACGACGGAAATGTGGTTCGACTGAATCCGGCCTATGAGGGTCAGCTTGGTGATGCATCCATCGGAATTTTTTTCAATCCTCAACATTGCTTGGTTGACCACACATTTGTTGGTTCTTATCTGTACCGAGAGCCGATGTGGTTTGTTACCCGCGCGCTTGGGTGATTGCATTTCGAGCGCCGTTCGTAAACCACTGGTGCTCAATGGTTGAGGCGCCGACCCATGCCTCGTCTTCAGCAAAATGCCGAGCGCTCAGCAAGCGAGATGACAGCACAAGCGCGAGCCAGCGCGCTAAGCGCCTTTGCCTGCAATCCGTTTCGGAGTGGCCATGTGGTTGCCTTTCTCAATTGTGCCGGGACTTTCGGGCAGAGGCCTTTATGTCTACCGCGGAAAAAGCAGTCTCAATCTCAGGACCCGCTCATCCCCTGCCTTCAGTCCATGAAGTTCAGTCACAACCTGCTTCCTTGCCCCATGGCAAGCCCTGGTGGCAGAAATTAGCTGTCCCCGCACTGGTATTGGTTCTGACGGCTGCGATCGTCGTGACAATTACGCGGAATTGGAACGCCTGGGAGGGCGGACGAATTGAACAAGTCACGGACGACGCGTTCGTGCGCGGCGACGTTACGCCGTTGAGTACAAAAGTCGCTGGGATTGTGAGGGATGTAAACGTCTCAGACTTCCAGCAGGTACATAAGGGCGACCTTTTGGTTGCGCTTCAAGATGATGACTACTCGGCGCAGGTCGCACAGGCCATGGCAGCCGTTGAAGCGGCCAAAGCAGCCATCGAAAACAATCGCCGCCAGCGCGAACTTCAAGACGCTCGTATAGAACGGGCCCTCGCTGGCGTTGATCAAGCCAACGCGGGGATTAACGCGTCGGAGAGTAGTGAGGAAGCCGTGCGCGCCGATGTAGTGCGAACGCAAAAAGAGCGCAAGCGACAAGAGGCACTTCTACTCACCAGTTCCAGCACACAGCAAAAAGTCGAACAAGTGGTCGCTGACGAGCAGAGATTCGCCGCTCAGCTGGCCGTACGGGAAGCGGATCTCGCCCAGGCCAAGGCCGCGCTGCAGAGCAATGAGCGCACAGCCGAAGCTGAACGCCGGACTAAATCGGTTTTGGAGTCACAGGATCTGCAGTTGATCGCGGATCTGCACGCGAAAGAAGCAGCGCTGGCGGTAGCGAAAGTCAACCTCGGCTACACCAGGATCGCTGCCCCCGCTGATGGCATCGTCGGCGAAAGGCAGGTACGCGTTGGACAGTTGGTCTCTCCTGGGACCCAAGTGATTGCGTTTGTGAGCGACACAAAATGGGTCCAGGCGAACTACCGTGAGACCCAACTCACGAATATGAAGGTAGGTGACCCGGCGCAACTGCGGATCGACACGTACCCAGGAAAAGTATTCTCCGGGAGAGTCATCGAGATTGCGCCAGCGAGTGGCTCTCAGTTCGCACTGCTCCCGCCTGACAACGCAACCGGCAATTACACGAAGGTTGTGCAACGTATTCCGGTAAAGATTTTGTTTGATGACGGAAATGCCGCGACCGCACTGCGTCCCGGGCTGTCCGTAATCGCCACCATTCGCACAAAGCACTAAGAAGAGAAATCCATGGCCGCTTCCACAGCAATCGCAGCACTCCCACCCCCGCAACAGATCGCGAGGGGTCTTGCCGGAGCCGTGCCCGCAGAGCTTTCAAAAAGTCCTCTGCTCGGAATCCTGGGCGTCATCATGGGCGCAGGGATCGTGAGCCTCATGGGCCGCATGCTGACGCTCGGTCTAGCGGATCTCAAAGGCCACCTCGGAATCGGTTTTGACGACGGCGCGTGGATCAGCAGCGCCTATAACGTCGCTTTGATGTTCATCGGACCCTTCACCGTCTATCTCGGCGCGTTGATCGGGCCACGACGGATTCTCATGGTTGCGGCCGCGGTCTTCACGGTGGTCTGCGCCTATCTTCCGTTCATCCACAACTACAGCCTGCTCATCGCCGCGCTGGTCCTCGCCGGATTGTCCTCTGGAACGTTTTATCCGCTGACCCTAACCTTTGCACTGCGGAACATTCCTCTTCGCTATCTTCCCTTCACTATTGCTCTGTATGCGACCTTCGTCGATGGCGCCGTCAACATTGCTCCCTCCCTTTTCGGCTGGTACCGGGAACATCTTTCATGGCAATGGATGTTCTGGAACTCCGCAGTCATCACGCCACTGATGATGCTCTGCATCTACTTCGGCATACCGTCAACACCGCCGCCCAAGAAGTCTTCCGAAACACCGAGTTTCGCTGGGTTTCTCTATGCCAGCGCCGGGTTTGCGATGCTCTTTGCCGCATTCGATCAGGCTGAACGGCTGGACTGGTGGCGCTCCGGACTCTTCACCGCTTTGTTCGCAGGTGGGTCGTTCCTGCTGCTCTGTGGCCTCGCGCGTCGGCTGCGCAGCGCCAATCCGCTAGTCGACCTGCCCTACCTGCGCCAGTGGAACACAATTTTGCTGGGTCTCGGGCTGATTGTCTTTCGGTTTAACTTGCTCTCCACCATCGTTCTGATTCCGCTAACGCTGTCCATCCACGGTTTTGAGGCCTATCAGATCGGGCCTGCGGTGATATGGAGTGCGGCGCCCCTGTTAGCGCTAGCCTTCATTGCAGGATTCTTTTTGCTGGAGAATCTCGACTCCCGCTTGCTCATGGCGACTGGGTTTGCCTGCATGGCGTTCGCGGCGTGTTTGAATGCTGGAATCACCAGTGCCTGGTCGGCCGCAAACTACTACCGCACCGAATTGCTCCTCGGTGTCGGACAGTCCTTTGCGTTCATCGGTCTGGTGTCGACGATCATCCTACAAGGAACCTTTTCCGGAGCAATGTCCAAGCCACAACGGATTCTGACGTTTTCCGCGTACTTCCACACGATTCGCTTGTTTGGCGGACAGCTCGGAGCCGTCTTCATGGGTCACTTCATCGCGCAACGGGAAAAGTTACATTCCAATCTTCTTGGCCTACATGTGGAGCGCGGCAACTGGATTACGGATGGAAACCTTCACCACCTCTCACTCGGCCTGTACTCGAAATCCGCCGGACTTGAAGCTGCAACCGGCCGGGCCATCGGAGTGATGGGCGGCCGTTTGAGGCTCGAGGCCTACACACTAACGTTCATCGATGGATTCCATCTGCTGGCATGGTCTTGCGTGGTGGCTTTGCTGCTGATAGCCGCCCTTCGTCGGTCCCCTCTGAACTATGGCGACCTGGATACCTTCCAGCAGCAACCCTTGGAGCACAAGGGGGCAAGGTCATGAACCCGGAAACCGTGAATTTTCGCGTCTGGAGAATGTTAATGAATGCCCACACAACACGTCGCATTTCTGCCATCGCACTGGGGCTCCTCCTTTGCTCTCATGCGTGCCTTGCCGGTGAGACTCGCCGACTAACGCTGGCGGAAGCCGTGCGGCTTGCCGTCGAACAGAACCGCTCGCTGAAGATTGCACGGCTCAAGGTAAAGGAAAACGAATACAAAAAGGATGCCGCTCACTCGGCTTACTTCCCCACAATCACGAACGAATCGGATGCCCTGCATATTAGCGAACTTCAGGCCATCAACGTGCCTCCCGGCGCTTTCGGCACGGTTTCCGGAGTTCCTATTCCAGCGGTGAATACCAACCTGCAGCAGGGCAAACAAACGCTGTATTCGAGCGGGACAACGATTTCTCAGCCGCTGACACAACTGTTGCGGATCCATCAGGAAAACCGTGCCGCTGCGGCCGAAATTGCGAGTTCGCGCGACGAAGTCAGGAATGAGCAGAACGAAGTAGCGGTCCAGGTGCACGCGCTGTACTACGGCATTCTCGTTGCCCAGATGCAGAAGAAGGCCGCGGAGCAAGAAACGGCTTTCGCCAGTGAGACGCTACGGGAAAACGAACACGGCGTTCAGGGCGGGAGCGCTCTCGAGGTCTCGGCAATTCAGAGTCGCGCCGCGCTCCTCGAGTCGCAGCAGGCTGTGCTGACGGCCGATCTCCAGATCCAAGACTATACGACGGAACTCAATGATCTTCTCGGGATTCCTCTGGACACTCAATTGGAACTGGAACCCGAAGAAGACACACACTTCGAGGCATTGAGCAAAGCGGATTGCATAACGGCGGCCTGGGATGAAAACCCTGAAATTCAGTCAGCCGAGGCTGCCATCGAGAAAGCCCGAGCCGGCGTGGCTGCCGCAAAAACTGCATACATCCCCGATGTCACCGCCTTCGCCCGGCACCGGTACCAGGACGGTGTTCCCTTTTTGGAGCGAAATTTCGGAACGGTGGGCATAACTGTGAACTATACGCTGTGGGATTTCGGCAAGCGCCGCGCCAACGTCCGCGAAAGCCAGACCGAGCTCGCGGAGACGGAAGAGAAATTGGAACGCCTGAAAGACCAAGTGGCCGTTGAGATCGAACGCAGTTACAACAAGGTTGAACGAACCAAAAACATGGTCAACGTTGCCCTTCAGGTTGCCAAGCTGCGCGAAGAAAGCGAACGTCTGGCCGCTAACCAGCAGCGACAGGGTGTCGTCCTCATCTCCGATGTGCGGCACGCTAGTGCCGCAAACTACAAGGCGAAGGCAGATCTGTTGCAAGCGAACCTCGCGTACCTCCTGGCCTGGGCGGAACTGCAGCGGACCATTGGGCGCACCGCGGAAATACAACAGCAATGAATTCCAAATTTCTTCGCTATCTCACAGCGCTTCTGGCAGCTTCTTAGGGAACTCCACTCGCATTAAACCACCCGCATTCGTCTGCCTGCCCACGGTCATTGATTCCTCCAACACGTTTGTGTCTGCGGTCAAAAGACATTCTCAACAGATGGAAATTCGTTCACGCTTTTTGAAATTCGCCGGCCACCGTTAGAGACTCGACAAACCCCGTGAACGCTTCGCTTAGCACTACGAAATGTCGCCTCTGCTGACTGGTCGTCATTTTGCTGAAGGTGCGGCGCGATTGCCGAAGGTGAACGCTGTGTTTTCAACGCTCTGCGAATGGCGCGCTGCCTGCATACACAGATAACCGATAACGAGAAGCTGATCTTAATGAGGAGCAATCGTGAACCAGCTACTTAGCAGAATTCTTGACGCCCATGGTGGCATGGATCGTTGGCGCGACTATGAAAAGGTCGAGGCGACCATCGTCGCCGGAGGTGGCTTCTTTTCCCTGAAAGGCATGATTCAGGACGCAACGCCGCGCCGTCTGACGGCCTGGCTGCATCAGGAACGCTCGTCCGTTCTGCCGTTTGGAGCTCCAGATCAACAAGCAATGTCCACTCCGGAGCGCATTGCCATCGAGAAGCTGGATGGCACCGTGGTGGCCGAACGGCAGGCGCCCAAGGACTCATTCGCCGGTCATCAGATGAGTACGCCTTGGGATGCCCTTCATCTCGCCTATTTCAATGGCGAAGCCCTCTGGACTTACTTTACGACGCCCTTCCTTTTGGCGATGGATGGCGTACATGTCGAGGAAGTCGAACCGTGGCGAGAGGGTGCCGAAACGTGGCACGTACTGCGGGCAGAATTTCCTGGCTCCATAGAGACGCACAGCCTCATTCAAGACTTCTTCTTCGATACCGATTTAAAGCTGCGTCGTCACGACTATAGCGTGAATATTGCGGGCGGCTTTCCAGCCGCCCAACTCACATCAGACTACATCGTCGCGGATGGAATTCATCTTCCGTCCAAGCGTCGCGCGTACACGCGTGGACCTGACCGTAGGCCGATCACGGAAATGCTGATGGTCTCCATTGATATCAGTGAGGTTCGGTTCGAGCGTGTACGGGTGCCATCGACGGAAGAGACTATCGCGCTGTCGTCTCGCTGAGGCAGAGGCACAAGTCTAAGGACTGAATACCATGACACATCAGTTGCCAAATGTGGTGATCGTGGGCGGCGGTTTTGCAGGGCTCGCCGCCGCCAAAGCTCTGAGGAAGACACCCGCAAAAGTAATCCTCATCGACCGCACCAATCACCACTTGTTTCAACCTTTGCTCTACCAGGTAGCAACCTGTGAACTGACAGCCGGTCAGATTGCGACGCCAATCCGCGGCGTCCTTCGGAATCAGAAGAACACGACAGTAATCATGGGGGAAGTGACAGCGATAGATAAGGATCGGAACTGTGTTATTTCTAGCGACGCCGACCGACAGAACGTCCCGATCGCGTACGACTACCTAATCCTGGCGACTGGCGCTAGTCACAGCTATTTTGGTCATCATGAATTTGCGGAATACGCCCCGGGTTTAAAAAGTCTCGCAGATGCCGAGGCAGCCCGAAACAAAATCTTGCAGGCATTCGAATTGGCGGAAGCCGAGGAAGATCCGAGCCGCCACCGGGACCTGCTGACTTTCATTCTCGTTGGTGCCGGTCCCACCGGCGTGGAAATGGCCGCCGCTCTCGCTATTTTCGTCCGCAACACACTGAAATCGGACTTTCGGAGAATCGATCCGGCCTCCGCAAGAATTGTGCTCGTCGATACGGCTCACGTTTTGGGAACATTTTCCGAGAGTCTCTCCAAAGCCGCGAAGCAACGGCTCGAGAAGTTGGGAGTCGACGTTCGGCTCGGACACAGCGTCGATCTGATCGACGCGGAAGGTGTCGTAATCGCGGGCGAGCGCGTCGCCAGCAAAACCGTGATCTGGACAGCGGGCGTCGCACCCTCACCCGCAGGCAAATGGCTGACCGCCGAAACAGATCGCGCCGGAAGGGTACGCATTCAGAAAGATCTTACTGTGCCCGGACACTCAGAGATTTTTGTGGTCGGCGATACCGCATCGCTCGACCAAAATGGCAAACCCTTGCCAGGGCTTGCTCAGGTAGCGATGCAGCAAGGGCGTTATGCGGCAATACTAATTCACAATCGCATTGTTGGGAATCCCCCGCCGTCCCCGTTCAACTACTTTGACAAGGGCAGCATGGCTGTGGTCGGCAAGGGCTTCGCTGTGCTGCAGAGCGGGAAGCTCAGAATAAGCGGCTTCGTGGCTTGGCTCGTTTGGGCGGCGGTGCACCTCCAATTCCTCGCGACATCGAGCCTCCGTTTGAGCGTCTTCCTGCAGTGGAAGTGGACGTCTCTGACCGGACAGAGAGGTAACCGGCTAATCGTAAGTCAACATGGTTCAGAGGTTGCGAAGCCAGGGCTGGATGCAACCGTCAAAGCGACGTTCGCGGGCAGGCAGAACTCTGGGCCGGGACGAACGGAAGACGTGAAGAAACCGACCGTTGGGGCCAAAGCGTTAAGGGAGGCGCTATGAGCGCAATGTATAAAGCAATCCAAGTAACAAAACCGGGAGAATTCGCAACGGTAATGAAACCGCTGGTCGACCCTGGCCCCGGTCAAGTGCGCATTCGCGTCGAGGCGTCCGGGATCTGCCACTCGGATGCCGGCACGGTGGAAGGCTCCTTTCCAATCAGGTGGCCTCGCGTCCCTGGGCACGAGGTGGTCGGGCGGATCGATGCCCTTGGCTCTGGCGTCCAGGGCTGGGCGGTTGGTCAGCGCGTCGGTGTCGGCTTCCTTGGAGGCTCTTGCGGTTATTGCGAACTCTGTCGAGATGGCGATCTCGTGAATTGTCGTAACCAGGAATTCACGGGCATTCATTCAGATGGCGGATATGCCGAGGTGATGATCGCCAAGGCCACCGGGCTTGTGCGTGTCCCTGACGATCTGTCGTCGGCAGATGCTGCACCGCTGCTGTGCGCGGGACTCACGACGTTCAACGCCCTGAGAAACGCCCCGGCGAAGGCGGGTGACCTTGTCGCTGTGCTCGGTATCGGCGGCCTTGGTCATCTCGGCGTGAAATACGCGAGGAACATGGGTTTCGAAGTTGCGGCGATTTCCCGCGGCAGCAACACTGCAGAGCTCGCCAAGGAGCTCGGGGCTCACCACTACATTGACAGTGCTGCCACCGATCCCGGCGCAGCTCTCCAGGCGCTAGGCGGCGCAAAGGTGATTCTGATCACGGCTTCAGGCGGCAACACAGTGGCCGCGACTTTCAAGGGCCTGCGTCCCGGCGGTGTTTCCATTAACGTCGGCGTCGGACCCGAGCCGATCGAGATCACGAGCCCGGACCTCATTTTCGGAGAGCGCAAGCTAGCAGGCTCGCTGACGGGAAACCCGGCCACCGGTGACGCAACGCTTCGTTTCAGTGCACTGACTGGCGTGTCGGCGATGATCGAAACCGTCCCACTCGAAGAGGCACCGGCTGCGTACGCGAAGATGATGGCTGGGAAGGCACGCTTTCGGATGGTGTTGGTTACAAAAAACGGGAGTACCAATCAGCCGAAGTGAAGAATTCGGTTTGCAGAGAGTTGTTCGCGAAGTGGGAAATAAGGAAAAACGAAAGGAAACCAAGATGTCGTCAAGACCCAAGGTAGCCGAATTACAAGCACCCGCTCAACCTACGAACGAAGAAACTCGTGCCCAGGAATTGTTCAACAAACAGAAGTCTTACTTCGCTTCTGACGCGACAAAGACCTACGAGTGGAGAATTGACCAGCTGAATCGCCTTACGCGCATGCTCAAAGAGAACTTTGAGCGTTTTGCGGAAGCGTCACGCAAGGACTTCAAAACAGCCAGCCAGGAGAATGTCTTTGAGGTGTCGGCAACCATCGCCACGACCGAATCCGCCAAGTCTCAACTCAAAGAATGGATGAAACCGGTCGAAGCCCCTCTTCCAAAGTTCCTCGCTGCGTCCGGGCACAAGGGAATCGTGTACCGCGAACCTTACGGCGTCACGCTGATCATCTGTCCGTTCAACGGACCGCTTATCCTATCGCTGCGTCCCGCCGTCGCCGCTCTTTCGGCCGGCAATCCGTGCATCTTGAAGCTCTCCGAAGCACTCCTTGCGACGGACGAATTACTCCTGGAATTAATCCCGAAGTACTTCGAGCCGGAATCCTTCAGTGCGGTGGTTGGTGGAAGAGAAGTAGTTACGAAACTCCTGACCTTACCCTTTGATTTCATATTCCTCACCGGAAGCGTGAACGTTGGCAAAGTGGTGATGCGAGCCGCAGCCGAAAATATCACTCCGGTACTGCTTGAATTGGGTGGACAGAACCCGGCCATTGTGGATGGGACGGCAAACATTCCAGATGCCGCCAAGAAAATTGTTTGGGGCGCAATGGCATGGGGTGGTCAGTGGTGCACTTCACCGGGCTATGCGGTCGTGCATGAGTCCGTAGCAGAACAGTTTGTTGCAGAATGCAAAAAAGCCGTCGTCGAGCTTTACGGCGCGGATCCCAAGAATAATCCCGACTACTCTCGCATCATCAGTGCGTCGGCGGTCAGCCGGTTGGCGTCGCTGATCGATCCCCAGAAGGTTGTCTACGGCGGGAAGTCCGACCCTGCGGCTCGTTACCTCGACCCGACCATCCTGTACCCTGTTTCGTGGTCCGACAAAATCATGGAAGATGAAATCTTTGGGCCGCTTCTGCCAATCCTCACCTACTCCGACCTCGGAAAACTACTCGCGAAGATCAAGTCGATGCCCAAACCACTTGGCGCCTACGTCTTCAGCCGAAATCAGCAGATGATCGATCGGGTGTTGGGGTCCCTTTCCTTCGGCGGGGGCGCCGTGAACCAGACCAATGTCTTTTTGTTCATTGAGTCCATGCCTTACGGAGGAGTGGGAACGGCAGGACTAGGGAACTACTACGGGAAGTACGGTTACGAATCCCTCACGCACGCCAAGTCGGTCTTGATATCCCCTCCCGACGTCGCTATCGATCACTTGTTTCCGCCTTATACCAAGGAAAAGGTGCAAGCGATGGATCAATGGTTCGACTACTAGATTGAGGAATGTACGCCGAGAGATTCGAGTGAAGTTTCATGGCTGAAAACCTTGCACCCCTCGGCGTTCGTCTCTTTCCTGCATGGCTGGCGGACGCAGTTGTTAGTGTTGTTTGTGGAATTCTGGCCATATTCCTCTTGGAGTTGTTCGCGGTGTTGGCGTGGGGCTAAAAGCGTACCTTCATCAGCCCCGGATTAGTACTGACAAACGAGAGCCAAAATGGTTACGCACAACATTGCGGCGGTGAAGAGCGGGACATACGTGGATCGGTTCCCACCAGTTGGCTGAATTCTCGGCTTTCCGTACGTCTGGCCTAAAGGCGCTTTCCTTTATTATTCACAACGGTTGGACAGACCGTTGCCTCGGCTAAGCTCGCAAACTGTGCAACCAATGTGCAACTCGCCAAAGCTCTGACCTCCAACGGCAGCAAATTCTGCAAAACGTAAGTCTAGCCGCCACAGCCAATTAGGGGTAGAAAATCGAAAAACAAGGAGTCGGGACGCCGGTCTGGATTTCCACAGAAAACGGCTTAGCAAATTTCCCCGTTTCGCACCCTGGTGTTCGGATTCAATAAGTTATGTTCGGGGAAGCTGTCTCCTTTTTGTGCAAAATCACCCTCTTTGGGAGAATGTGTGCAACTACTGTGCAACCGGAACTTTCACGTCGGGTGTTTGCATCCGGATGCCGACTTCCACGAAATGCACGTTTGTCGTCAAGCTGGACCCGCCGGGACTTCGAGATTCGGGTGCCTTTCAAAGGATATTTGGCACGCAAGATTGGGACTGTTGCTTAGGAAGCTCGCACTGCGGTGCCGATTCGAAGTTGTCACCACATTAGAAAGTGAAGCGTGCGTCGAGCTGAATCTGGCGTCCGCTTCCGACAGTGGTGAATATTCGGCCGACGTTGTCGGCAAAACTACCCGCTGCGTTTGCGAAGACGGCGTCGCCATTCCCTCCAAGGGTGAGCGGACTTTGGGTGTTACTGGGAACCGCAAAATTCGGGTGGTTGAACAGATTGTAGGCTTCTGCCCCAAGTGAAATCTTCGTGCCTTCCCTCAACTGGAATTCCTTTTGTAGCGCCACATCAAACTGCGCGAACCCGGGACCCCGTAGGATATTTCGTCCAGCATTACCAAACTGACCGGGCGGTGGTAACGCAAACGCACTAGGATTAAACCAGCACGACGGAGTTCCCACTCTAGTCCCGTTTGGACAAACACTTGTGTAGGGATTGCCGACAAGGTTTGGCCTCTCAGAAGTCGCCAGGGATTGCAAATTTGCATTGTCGAACGAAAGCACTGGAGTAAAGGGGACGTTGCTGTGAACGTCGGCGACAGCAGAAATCTGCCAGCCGCCGAAGTAGCTTCCGCGTCCAAAAGGCAGGTCGTAAACAATGTTCGCGACAAAATTATGGCGGATGTCGAATCCCGAACGGCCTCGGTCGCCCTTTCGATTGAAAGGGTCCTGAGTCGTGGGAGGTTCATTTACAGCTTCGATGGAAAAATTCTCCGAAGCATCGTCTATTGAATGGGAGAACGTGTAGAACGCGTGCCACGAAAGGTTGTGCGCATAGTGTTTCGAAACGGACAGTTGGAATGAATTGTAGAAAGACTGTGCGTCGGTTAGGTCCGCCAGCAAGGGTGAAGGCAAGTTGGAATTGTAGCGATGGCCCAGGGCCCGTTCGAACGGGTTCTGTTCTACTTCGCGGGCGAGGTGATTGCCGCGCGCACCAAAATAGCCTGCGGTGAGGATCGTGCCCGGCGCGATTTCCCGTTCGAGGTTGAGATTGTATTGCAGCGCGTAGGGGAACTTCGGATGGTAAGTCATCGAGTAAACGTATAGCGGCTGCGTCAGAACAGCATTCTGCGGGTTGAGAAAGCGCGGAAAGACAAAGGAATCTAAGGCAAAAAAGGGAGGCAGAAATCGGTTGACGCCAAACAAAAGCACCGGGAGCTGGTCGCGAAAGATCCCCGTTCCGCCCCGCAGTACAGTCTTACCATCACCGAAGATGTTCCATGCAAACCCGGCCTGTGGTGACAGAAGGTCGAGAGGTGTCCCGGCGAAGACCTTGCCGACCGTTGGTCCGGAATCCGTCGCTGGGTTACGAATCGCCGATAGATGTCCGTGTGCCTCGGTCGGATTTGAGTAGAAGTCGTACCGCAGGCCTGCGTTCAAGGTAAGACGGCTACTTATTCGCCAGAAATCCTGCGCAAACCCGGACACGACACTCTGTCGATAGCCGCGGTCCGAATCAGACATTGAAGGAAGAGAACCGACGTAGGAAAGAGGAAGGGCTTCGAAAAAGGCTTCGAGAGCTGGATTATTGCTTCGTGCTGGAATCCCGAAGGAACTCAGATCCTGGAACGTATACAACCCATTCACGCCGAAATCCAGCGGGCCGTTAGACTGAATTCGCCGAAACTCCGCGCCGAATTTCAAGGTGTGGCGACCAATTGTGCGGGAAAGTTGATCCTGCACTTGGTAGACAGTCGAAAAATCCCCCAACGGAATCACCGCGCTGTTGCCCAAGAGGCTCATCCCCGCAATGTCGATCGTTCCGAACGGCCGGCCAGGTACTAAAGATATCGAAGGTGCCGGTTGGGTATTAACGGTTGAAGTGGACGCGGTCGTGCGATTGAGACCGAATCGCAGTTCGTTGAGCATTTCCTGGCCGAGATTCCTGCGATCCTGAACAGTAAAGTATTGATTGCGACCACCATGAAGCGTCGGAAAGCCTGGGACGTAAGTTCCGGGCGGTGTCCCGAAATAAGGGACCAGAGCCGAGCTGTCGTCAATGATGTAACGTGCGAAGAGAGAATGCGTGTTGGAGAAGTTGTGGTCAACACGGATCATGCCGTGATTCTCGTTGGTGTCGCCCTTGTTCGCTGTGATCAGGTCTCCGGTTCCGTCACCGTTATCCGCTCCATTCGCAGAAGGAAAGAGCGAGAGAAATTGTTGTATCCGAGGATCGATTGGGACGGCAACGCAACCGCTCGGGTCGGCTTTCCTGCACGCTCCAGGATTGCTGGAAGAGGGCAATAGGCCTTGATGAGCAAGAGCATCGGGGACCGTTGCAATCGCCGTGGATGCCTGTACTTCACGGTAGCCTTCGTAGCTGGCAAAGAAGAATGTGCGATCATGCACGATAGGGCCGCCGATGCTAGCGCCGAACTGGTTGCGCACGAATGGTGGGATCGGGGCGTTACCGAGGTCAAAGTAGTTCTTGGCATCGAGGGAAGCATCTCGGTGCAATTCGAACAGCGATCCATGGTACTGGTTACTGCCTGATTTGGTCGTTGCTTCGATAACACCGCCTCCATAAGCACCGTACTCTGGGCCAAGAGTTTGGGTTAGGACGCGAACCTCAGCAAAATCATCCAGCCCGAGAAATAAACCGGAAGCGCCTGCCGGCGAATAACCGAACCCGGGATCATTTGCATCCATGCCGTCGATCAAGAGATTCGTCCAACTCGGACGCATACCGTTAATTGCTATTTGTCCGCCCTTTCCACTCGAAAGCAACGAGGGAGCGCTGCTTGGTGTTGGCGCAACTCCGGGTTCTAGGACAGGCGTTTTGAATAGATCGCGGCCGTTTAAGGGAAGGTTGGCTAGACTTCGTTCAGCAATGGCACCACTGACGCTTGAAGTAGTGGTGTCGATCGCTACGTCCGCGTAGACGGTCACATGCTCTTCGACCGCGCCTAACTTCAGTGATAGATCTGTTGCGACTGCAGCACCTGAACTAAGAGCAATCCCTTCGACCACCTGAGTCTGAAATCTTTCTTTTTCCGCCCGAATCGTATACGTCCCGGGTGGCAGTCCCCCGAGGCGGTACTGACCATTCGCGTCGGTAAGGGTGCTCCACTTCAATCCAGTGCTTTGATTGAGGAGCGAAACTTGAGCTCCCGGAATAACAGCACCAGTTGAATCGATCACGCTACCGAAAACAGTCGAAAGCTGGGTTTGCGGCCATGCACATGATGGGAATAAGGCCAACAGTAGCGCTAACAAGATGAACGGCCAATACGACGGGCGTTTCGCGCCCGCAAGCACGCTAGAGATCATAACTGCCCCCAATTATTTCCTGTGGGCTCGCGATCCGCGCCCTCCCCATGAACCAGGGTTTGTGGTTGGCGCGGCCCGCCAAAACTCTTTGAAGGCTCTAGGCCGAAGCCGTAACGTGGAGTCTCTCGGCCATTTTCACTAGATCTGCGAGCGAGTTGGCTCTCATCTTCTGCATCACTTGGCCTCGGTGCGCCTTCACTGTTTTCTCGGTGATGCCGAGTTCGCCAGCAACCTGTTTATTCAACAAACCGGAGACCACTAATGCCATGACCTGCATTTCGCGAGGAGTAAGTGATTTGTAATGGTCACGGTGCACCTGCATCTGCGTCTCGTGAGCCAGAGCGAGACGGCTTCGTTCAAGAGCTTGCCGGACGGCTTGCAACAGTTCTTCATCGTCGACAGGCTTCGTCAAGAAATTTGCGGCGCCTGCTTTGACCGCGTGTACCGTCATGGGGATGTCGCCGTAGCCGGTGAGAAATATAATGGGAATCTCAGCGTCCGACTCGGCAATCTCCTGTTGCAGATCAAGTCCGTTTAGCCCGGGGAGGTTCACATCCAAGATCAAACAACCTGGTACTTTGGATCGCGCGGCTGCAAGGAATTCCTCTCCTGACGCAAAGGTTGTTGCGGTGAGTCCGGCGGAGCAAATCAGGCGTGCCACCCCTTCGCGCGCGGACACGTCGTCATCTACCACGTAAACCAGAGTTCCTGTATCACTCATAGGACCCCCTTAATGCAATGTCTTTCACCCGTGGTTGTTCGACTTCCAGTTGAGAGCCGCGTTGACGGCGTCAAGCAATTCTTCCCCGCTGAAAGGTTTAATTAAATAAGCGACGGTCCAGTCTGAAGCAGCTTCCGACCTGGCCTGTTCGTCTGACCCATGCGCAGTAATGAAAATGATCGGAACCTTATGCTTCTGGGTCTTTAGGTAATGGAGGAGTTCAATCCCACTCATTCCTGGTAGCTGTATATCCAAAATGAGACAGTCTGCCTTACGAGGTTGGGCTGAGTCCAAAAACTCTTCCGCTGAGGCGAAGACAAGCACCTTCAGGCCGGCCGACCTAATCAGCCTGTCCAGCGATTTGCGAATCGAGATATCATCGTCGACGATCGAGATTATGGGCATCAGGCTTCCTTGAATACCAGCTCTTGGGAAGAAAAAACTACTACACCTTAGTGGTGGAACTTGGACGGGGGCATTCTGACTGAAGCGCTCTGCAGCCTCACGTTCTTGATGCTACCTTCGAGCAGACTTCTTATCCGACGGGATGGCCAAGTCCTTGGCCATCCTCACCAGATCGGCCAAAGAATCTGCATTCATTTTTCGCATGATATGTCCGCGATGAAACTTGACTGTGTCTTCGGTAATTTTCAGATCGGCGGCAATTTGTTTGTTCAGCATTCCGGAGATCACTTTTTGCATGACTTCCTGCTCACGCCCCGTGAGTGATTCGTACCGGTCCCGTAACTCGCTCATTTCGACTTGCTGCTGTCGCGCGCGCCGATCACGTTCTACCGCCTCTTCAATTGCCTGTAAGAGTTCCTGTTCATCGACTGGCTTCGTCAGAAACTGAACCGCACCCGCTTTCATGGCCTGCACAGAGACTGGAATATTGCCATGACCTGTAAGGAAAACGATCGGAATCTCCAATCCGACCTCGGCCATCCGCTTCTGTAGGTCGAGCCCGCTTAGGCCTGGCAACTGAAGATCCAACAAGACACAATTTGGCAACTCAGTCCGAGACCTGGCGAGGAACTCCTGTGCTGAGGCGAAGGTCTCGACCTTCCAGCCCGCCGACCGGATTAGCCGCTGCAGCCCCCGCTGAACGGAGGCATCATCATCCACGATAGCGATGACTGCTTCAGGTTGGCGTAACTGGTGCATAGGCTTCTTCTTCGCGGTACTTCGGAACCGTAAAGTGGAACATTGTGCCTGCGTCCTCCTTGGCTACGGCCCAGAGCCGGCCTCCATGGTACTGAATAATCGACCGGCTAATAGAGAGACCCATGCCCATGCCACCTGGCTTCGTGGTGTAGAAGGAGTCAAAGATCTTGTCTACTGTATCGGAAGCGATACCGGTTCCCGAGTCTTCAACCGTTGCCTGCACGCAGTCTGCGTCCGTATTCTGAGTTATGATCACCAGTTCTCGCAGCCGCTCACGAACATTGCTCATTGCTTCGACCGCATTCATCACGAGGTTCATCACGACCTGCTGCAACTGAACTCGATCCCCTGCGACCGGGGGAAGGCTATCGGCAAACTGCGTTCGTACAATAACGCTCTGTCTTTTGGCTTCGTCTCCAATCAGCGCAAGGACCTCAGAGATTGTTTCATTCAGGTCCAGCTTTTCTCGAGACATGGGAGTCCTTTTGGTGAGCGCCCGAATGCGAGTAATTATTTCAGCGGCTCGCTTCCCGTCGCGGACGATGTCCCGGACGGCTTCACGAGCTTCCTCCAAATTCGGTGCATCTCCGGACAGAAAACGAAGGCTAGCACCGGCGTTGCTCACGATTCCCGAGAGCGGCTGGTTGACCTCATGGGCGATCGAGGCGGTCAAGGCGTTCAGCGTCGTGACGCGCGCAACGTGGGCGAGCTCGGAGCGCGCCCGGTTCAGGGCCTCCTCGGCGAGCTTGCTTTCAGTCACGTCTTGAAGAGCGCCGATGAACATGGGGTGACCTGCGCTTTGCCCCATGACGCGGGCCATGCCGCGCAAGTGCTTCACCACACCTCGAGAGGTCACAATCCGGAATCCAAAGTCGACATCCGTTCCCGCAATGCCGCGCGCGATCACCGCGTCGAACGTCGGCAGGTCCTCGGGGTGGATCCTGTCCCGAATCATCTGCACCGTGACCTTGGCCGCGGGATCAAACTCGAAGATGCGGAAGGCTTCCGCGGACCAGTCGTGCTCGTCCACCAGCAAATCCGTAATGAAGCTGCCCGTTTTGCTCAGCCGCTGAGCTTCGGCGAGACGGAGGTAGGCTTGCTCGACCTGCGCCTCCGCCCGTTTTCTATCGTCGATGTCAGTCGCGGCCCCATACCAGCGATCGATTCTTCCTTGCTCATCGAGCACAGGATTGTAGCGGGTCAGGAACCAGCGATATCGGCCGTCCTTGCCTAGTATACGTTGCTCATTTTCGAACGGTACGGGGCGTGTGAGCGCCAACCAGCGCTCTCCGCCAAGGCTTTCCACATCCTCCGGGTGGTACACACTAAGGCGATAGTCTCCTTTTTGGAGATCTTCCAGAGTGCGACCGGTGTAATCCGACGCAGCTTGATTCACATACAGCACGGATCCATCAGCGCGCAACACATGGATATAGGTGGGGATGGCGCTAATCATTAGGCTCAAATTGCGTTCGCTCGATTGCAGAGCCTCTTCCGCCCTTTTGCGGTCCTCGATGTCCGTGGTAAGTGCATTCCAGTGGAGAATTCGTCCCTCGACGTCGCGCACAGGAACCATGCGGACCTGAAACCAGCGGTATACGCCATCGAACCTACGGAGGCGATGCTCGATGTCAAGTGGCTGGCCTTTCGAGATCGCGTTGCCAAAGACTTCGATACTGTGGGCAAGATCCTCAGGGTGAATCACGTCGTTCGTCTTCCACTTCTTTGTCTCCTCCGTCGGGATGCCGAGATACTGCAGAAATGGTCGATTGAAGAACTCGGGTGTGCCATCCGGCGAAAGGCGAGCAAGAAAGCCCGGCGTGTTGTCCAACAGCGAGCGCGCATCAAGTTCTCTCGACTGCAGAGCCTCTTCCGCCTTTTTGCGGTCCTCGATGTCGAAGGCGGCCACATACCATCGATTGATTATTCCCTGGTCATCAAGCAGCGGCTTGTAGCGGATCAGGAACCAGCGATAGTTGCCGTCCTTGCTTAGCATGCGTTGCTCATTTTCGAACGGTACGGCGCGTGCGAGGGCGACGCGCCGCTCCTCTCGAAGCCTTTCCACATCCTGCGGGTGGAAAAACCGAGCGCGATGATCCTCATTTCGCACATCTTCCAGAGTGAGACCGGTGTAATCCAACACCGCTTGATTCGTATAAAGAAGGGATCCATCGGCTCGCAACACGCCGATGAAGGTCGGGATGACGTTTATAATTAGGTTCAGATCGCGCTCGCTCGACTGCAGAGCCTCTTCCGCTTTTTTGCGATCATCGATTTCTGTTAGGAGGAGATACCACGCGGTTATCTGGTTTTGCGTGTCTCGTACTGGGAGGCCGCGAACCTGGAACCATCGGTAAACGCCATCAGCACGGCGGCAACGGTGCTCAACACCATAAATCTGTCCCGTTTCTAGCGACTTCTTGCGCACCTCGATTACGTGAGGGAGGTCATCTGGGTGTACTGCGCCGATTAGGGCCCAGTTCTTCAACTCTTCATTTGTCTTGCCGAAATACTCAAGGGTTTGTCGGTTGAGAAACTCCACTTCGCCCATTGCGCCTTGTGTAGCAACGAGGCCAGGAATGTTGTCGACGATCTGCCGCCAGGACAGTTCCCTCGCACGCAGGGCCTCCTCTCCCCGCTTGCGATCCTCGATGTCTATACAGGTTCCATACCATTTAAGGATGTTGCCCCGTTCATCCTTCAGCGGATTGCCGCGAATCAAGAACCATCGATAGGAACTGTCGAATCGGCGAATTCGCGCTTCCGTGTCTATTGAGGTGCCCGAAGCCAAACACGATTGCCACTCTTCGACAAGCTTCTTACGGTCGTCCGGGTGAATCGCCTCCGCCCATCCCCAGCCCTGCGCTTGTTCCGCAGTCATTCCCGCGTGATCGAGCCATACTTGATTGAGGAAGTCGCAGTAGCCGTCCGGACGAGTAGTCCATGCCGCCGTGGGGATCGTATTGATGATGGCGGTGAGATTGCGCTGGCTCGAGTGCAGAGCCTCTTCCGCACATGCGTTGGTGATAGCGAGCGCGGCCTGATTCGCAAACAAACCTAACCAAGTGAATTCTTGTTGACCGAGCTTTTGACGGCTGAAAACAGCAATGACGCCGAGCAGTTTGTCTCGAAAGATGAGGGGATGGCCTGCAAAGCTGCGTATCTCCTCGCGTTTCGCCCAATCTGGTCGCACAATCCAATCGTTCTGAACGGCGACGTCTTCGACGAGAATCGGACGCCGGCTTGTGGCCACTTGACCAACTTTTCCGACGTTGAAAGGCACTCTGGCAAAGTGCCCCTGCAGAAAACACCAATCTTCCCCTGGTGAATTGATGGAAGTCCCGGCGCTTGCGACGAGAGAAAGATCATCTAGGAAACCCGATACAGAGCGGCAAAAGCTTGGGACTGCTGATGGCAGCAGCCAAATGCGAGCCAGCGCCATCCCCGGTTGTGCTGCCAATCCCTGAACAATACCTTGCAGGACAGACTCGACGCGCTGCTCGGACGTCACGGTGACTGCTAAGGAGAGCAGCGATTCTGCCGCCAGTAAGCTCCCCATAAATCCTCCCGCTGATTGGCAAAAGCGTATTTACACTATCGTGGTCTGAAGAACTGTTCAATCATTGCAAATCATTCACTCAATCAGCTACCCACGCGGCAAGTTCAGCCACTCTGAATGCCGCTTCGCGATAGTTTGTATTTAATCCCAGGCTAACCAGTACGACCACCGTCACCCGAGCCGGGACCAAAGTCTCGCCGACCATCGTCCAATTGCATCGTTTCCGTGGCTTTGGTGTTATCGCCTCATCATGTCCGATCCAATCGGGCGTGTTCGCAAAAAGTTTTACAGAAGGGAAGCCACAATGACTGCAATCAAGAAAACGCCTTCAGTTTTGGGTTGGTATCGCATTCTAAGAGTTCATTACTCGTTTACTCTGTTTCAAGCGCTTCGATATGCCTTCTGGCTCGCGCGGTAACGGATGGGCCCTAGCACGATGCATTTGGCGCTCGTAATCCAATTGCGACCGATTCGCTCGGATCGCTCTTTGGCCACCCAAAAGGGGCTCTTCGATCCCTCAATGGGGATGTCGAAATACTTCCGGGACCTAGGTCCAATTGTTTCGCCTCCGGACTTCTGATGTTATCGCTCAGTCGGATCCGCATCGGGCTAGGAAAGGCTGATGATTCCGAAAGTTCGAGTTTCAAAGCGAGGCCACTGATGTTGGAAATGCCCGGACATAACGATGAGAAATAGGAGCAAAAAATGAGTACAGCATTAAATTCCGTCGTGCGGCCTAGTCCATATCCGGAAACTGCGTCGATAAATACCGTTCTGTATCGTGGTGACGGACGGACGGCGCGCCAACAGGAACGCGCGGAGTCCTCGTTCCTGGACACAATTGTAGGGCGTCGGGGCAGCCTTCGCTCAATTCTCGCCCAAGTGGAAGCCGTCGCGGGTACGAATACAACGGTCTTGATTACCGGTGAGACCGGCACTGGCAAAGAAGTCATTGCGCGGGCGATTCACGAGCTCAGCTCCCGCTACAATAGCAAACTGGTGAAGGTGAACTGCGCTGCCATGCCCGCCGGCCTTCTTGAGAGCGAGCTCTTCGGACACGAACGTGGCGCCTTTACAGGCGCCATCAATTCTCATGTCGGCCGGTTTGCGTTAGCGGATCGCGGCACCCTCTTTCTCGACGAGATAGGAGACATGCCGTTGGAGCTTCAGCCAAAGTTGCTGCGCGTGCTTCAAGAGCGTGAATTTGAGGCCGTCGGAAGCACGCGGACTACGCGAGTTGATGTTCGCGTCGTCGCCGCAACCAACCAGGACCTAAAGCAAATGGTTCAGGACCGCGAATTCCGCGGAGATCTGTACTACCGCCTGAATGCTTTCCCGATTTATCTGCCACCACTGCGCGAAAGGAAGGCCGATATTCCGGAGCTCGTGGAATATTTCGTTCAACAGTTTGCTGCGTCTATGGACAAAACGATCGAAACCATTCCTGAGGTAACCATGTGTTCGATAGTTCGCCACTGCTGGCCCGGGAATATTCGAGAGCTGCAGAACTATATTGCGCGCGGTGTGATCCTCTCTAACGACGGCGTTTTTGAACCGGCACCACTCGAAAGCTGCGAGCCGTTAGAGCGCGAGATTGCAAATACAACTCTTGAAGACAAGATACGTCAGGAAATTCTAACTGCATGTCTGCGCTCAAACTGGAAACTGGGCGGGCCTCGAGGAGCCGCCGCGAAACTTGGTGTAAACCGCACTACGCTTATCTACAAGATGAAACGCCTCGGCATCGTCCGACCGGGGGACGACTTACAAAACCCGCACCTTGAAAGGAAAAAGTATTCCGGTAATTAGATTCAAGTGAGGCCTTATGGTGGCGTGGGCGGAACTGCAGCGAACCATCGGACGCAATCCAGAAGCAAGGAAAATGAACTAGGTCAATGCCAGAGAGTCGAACAGATGTCAGCAAGCGTGCTCCAAATCGAAAATCTAACCGCAGCTTTGTTCCCCAAGGGAAAGAGCACGCACTGGATTAGGGAACATCGCATTCTGTGGAACGAAGAGCATCGCAAGGCCGAAGAATGTGGCCTTGTTTATGAGGTCAGCTGGATCTCTGAACTCAATGGATGGAGAAGCTTTCTGCGTTCGCAGCGATAACTCGAAGCGCCTAGATAACGGCTGAGATCCCGCGAGAGACACTGATAAAACATGATCGGCAGAACCTAACCCTTGATTTTACCGAGAGTGAATTAAACGACTTGTTCTAGATGATTTGTGCGCAGGCGAAACAGAGAGACCGACGTTACGCAGCCGCAAAAAGTTCTGCTCACCAAAGTCGCCGGAGACACTGCACTGCATGGATGATTCAGGCTCCTAGCTCTGAGGGTGCGAAGCTACGAAGCAGCAAAGAGAGAGAATCCGTCAAGCGCTCTTTTCTGCGGGCGGAGAACAAGAGCACGCTTTGCTCTACTTATGACTTGGCGCCTGGCGCGAAGGAGTCGAGCCTTAAAGGTTGATATCGAAACCCCAGCTGCGAGGTGCGCTTCACGTACCGACATATGTTCCCCGTAATACGTCGAAAATGCCTGCCGAAGCGGCGGTCTTAGTTGAGCTGTCAATTCCTCGATCAAACCCAGCACTTCGGCCTTCGCGCAACTCGTTTCAGGTTCTGGCTCGGGCGTCGAAATTCCCTGTATCCATTGATCACTCTCTTCCGCCCATTCCGTTGCGGATACAAGCTGAACGGGTTTCCGTTTCCGCCGGATCAACAGAGCCGCATTTACCACCACCCTCGTAAACCAGGTCTTGAGCGCACATCGGCCCTGGAAATCGCGCAAAAGCAGATACCCTGAGACGAACGCATTTTGAACAGCGTCTTCGGCGTCTTCTGTATTTCGGAGGATGGAATAGGCCATTGCTACGAATTGCTTACGGGACGCCACGAACATCTGCTCGAAGACGTCTGCTCCAGGAACCTCCGGTCGAGCTTTGACGACGGGGTTGAGCTCGCAGCTTCCCACCATGCAGGAGCCTGCCCGCACAGGTCTTTTTCTTGCTCTGAAAACAGGCAGCGGCTGGGCGGCTGCTCCCAGGATGGCACGCCGATTAGGAGTCGCTTTGGTCGATGGGTTAGGCATTTATGGTCTCCGATTCTCACTCGCTCAACTTGAAGCAACTCTTCGTCCATAGTGGAATCGTTCAACCAATCAGCTAGTTCCTCGCGTTTTCGATCGAAAGTACGTGCTCGGGCCCACCCGAGATTACGCAAGAGCTTAGCGGGTAATTCATCGCGCAATTTGATCATGCAGTCGACGTCGTGGCTGATCGCAAGAATTCGAATAACGTACCCTCGCGGCGTCTTATGACCAGCGGCCTCAGAAATCGACCAGCAGCAGGTGCGACAAGTTTTTGACGATTCGTCGAACAACTAACAAAACAGTGTCGCAACGACTCTTTCCTCCTCATGTTCAACGACGTTCTTAACAAAATGGAGATTCGCTCAGGCGTTGCAATATTCACCGCCGCCGTCAAAGCCTCTGCATTTCGTGTGCGCATTGACAGCGATTCGTGATTTTGAAATCCAGTCGGGAGGATAACGCACCTCTTCTCAGCAAGCTAAAGCGGTAAGGCATTTGGCCAAAGCCGTGCAATTAGCCGGTGTGGCACCGGAGTTAAAACAGACCGTTGCGACGCAGTGGTGCAAATGGCCGGCAATCAGTCGGTCGAGCTTTAGCGCAATTTCGGTCGAAATCACATTGAAGTACGAAGGAGATTTCTTATGAGTACGGTCACTTCCAAGCTAAACGCGGCAGACAAATCCACGACGTCCGGGCGGCTGTTTTTCCTGGATGTTGGAGCCGGTCGCGTGTTGTCCGCGAACCCGGATGGTTCCGATTTGAAGACCATCATCAACGAAGGCCGAAAATTGCCGGATGGACTCGTGGTGGACGTCGACGCCGCCCACATGTACTGGACCAACATGGGTGATCCCAACAAGAATGATGGCTCCATTCTCCGCTCGGATCTTCATGGCAAGAAAATAATCACCATCGTTCCTGAGGGCGGCACTTTCACACCTAAGCAGCTCCAGCTGGACAAGAAGAACGGAAAGCTCTACTGGTGCGATCGCGAAGGCATGCGAGTGATGAGGGTAAACCTTGACGGGTCGAAAATCGAAATCCTCGTGGACACAAGCCAGGGCGATCCGCGCCCGGGACCAGATCAGAGGAAATGGTGTGTCGGCATTGCGGTGGACGCTGAGGGTGGCAAGTTTTATTGGACGCAGAAAGGCGATGACAACACCGGCCGAATCTTTCGGGCTAACATTGAGATCCCGCCAGGTCAGTCACCCGCGAATCGCACAGACATTGAACTTCTTTATGAAAACCTGCCTGAGCCAGTCGATCTGGACCTGGACCTCGCCAATCGCACCCTGTATTGGACAGACCGCGGGCATCAGCCGCGTGGCAACACCGTAAACCGCGCGCCGATGGACCCGAGCCCTGAAAACAGCAAACAGCCTGAGATCCTTTTCAACCATTTGATGGAGGGCATTGGGCTGGCTTTGGACCTGAAGGGCGGTCGCATGTTTATCACGGACTTGGCCGGCTCGGTGTACTCGGCCAATCTCGACGGCTCAAACCCGAAAACGTTGCTGTATGCCCAAGGAAACCTCACCGGCATTGCGTATGTGGAGCTGCCGGCCGGGCACTAAGTGAAATTGCCGGGGCCGACCATGTCCTAAGACACGTAGGGTCGTGGCTGCACCCGCAAAACTAATAAGTCTGTAAAAGAAAATCGAAAGGATAAACACATGAGTACCGCACGACTGGAATCAATGACTGGAACATCGACGGACAAACTTACGGAAACGCTCCGCTCAAGACTCAGCAATCCCGTAACTTCGCCGGAGTTCGACCTGCATGGCAGCGTAAATGAAGTGCTGAAAGACGTCGGACTGACAGCACCGGACAGCGGAGGCAAACTCACTTTCTACGGCCAGGATCCGATCACCCCCAGCCCCCATCGGTTTGGCACGATAGCGGCGCTTGGCTTGGCTGCCAAGAGCATAGCACTGGCAGCGCTCTGGAACCTCCGAACCGGCGAAGGACAGGACATTCATGTTGATGTCCGGAAAGCACTCCGGCGTTTCTGTGGTTTCTTTGAGGGGCTATTCGAGCCGAAATGGGAAACGATCAATGGACGTGGTCCCTCCATGTACGGGGATCGAGATAACCCATTCTGGGACCTTAACTTCTTCCGGAAAACACGCGACGGGCGTCTCGTGGTGGCTATGAACGCTTACCCAAGGCTGCACACGCGCGCGCTCAATTTCCTGAGGTGCAGCGACAGCCCCGAATCCGTTAACAATGCGATTCTGCAATGGCGTGCGGACGATTTGGAGTCGGCCGGGCAGGAGGCCGGGCTTGCCTTCGCCAAGATACGTACCACTGAGGAGTTTCTCAAAGAGCCCGCGTACACCGAAGTGTTCTCCAAGACGCCGCTGATCACTTTGGAAAAAATCGGAGACAGTGAGCCGGTGCCGTTCACACGGGGCGCAAAGAGTCCCTTGGAAGGCATTCGCGCGCTCGGAATGGGGCACGTGATTGCTGGAGGCAACATCGGCAGAACTCTCGCGTACCACGGCGCCGACGTCCTCAATATCTGGAAGCCAAATGATACGGATTTTGAGTTCTTTACCTGGGACGTGCAGGTTGGCATGCGTTCCACCATTCTGGATAGCTCCAAAGAAGATCGCGTCAAGTTCGATCGCTTGCTGAACGATGCCGACGTGTTCTTCTCGAATCGGCGCCCCGGTTATCTGGAGAGAAATGGCCTGACAGCCGAAGAGCTCAGCGCAAAGAAGCCGGGGCTGATTCATGCCACGGTTGCCGTCAACAGCGAACAGGGTCCCTGGTCAAATTGGGTTGGCTTCGACGAACTCGCCGCAACGGTGACGGGCGTGTTTGTCAACGAGGGGACACTGGCGCAGCCTCGGGTGCCGGAGATTCGCTCGATTTGCGACAACGTGACGGGCTGGCTAGCCGCAACCGGCGTTCTTGCGGCCCTGAGACGCCGTGCCACCGAAGGCGGCAGCTATCGCGTTTATGTGTCCCTAACCAGAACCGTGCTGTGGCTGCTCTCGATGGGCTTATTCGATAAGGCATATGCCAAGGAAACCGCCAACTCCACGGACGAACACAAGTACGTGGCCCCTGATCTCTTCACCGCCGAAACTCCGTTGGGCACGTATCAAGGCATGACTGACCAAGTGGTGTTGTCCAAGACTCCGGGTTCCTTCCGGACCGTGCTTGAACCGAGGGGCTCGAGCAAACCCGAATGGCTCAGTTTGTGAGTCGCTAGGCCCTTCACTCGTACACCGAGCGAGGAAACGAACCGAGGGGTGACCCGCGCATGCTCGATCACCTCTCGGGAAAGTTCACGGTTGATGTGAAACAAGCAAGGCGCTCGGTGTGGAAAAGGTTCGACGTCGCTTTGCTAGTGATTTCAACGGAAAGAAGGCTACAAATGAACTCGAAGTTTATTTCCATTCGACTGTCGCACAACTATTCAACTGCATTTGCATTCCTCATGAAGGTTTCCGGAGTCGGCATCCTGCTTCTGGCAATAAGCACAACGTTCTCGGGCTTCGCTCTTGCACAGTCTGGCGTTCAGGCAGGGGGCGCAGCCGTCGCCAGCAACTCGTCTGCGAGCAATGATGCGAGTCCGAAATCGAAGACGGCCGGCGATAAGTCAGGTTCGCTATCGAGTGCAAGCGCCGACGAGGCAGGCGCCTCGGCAGACGAAAAGGCCAAGGACGCGGCGCAAAATCCCTTGGCGAACACAATAAGCATTCCCTTCCAAAACAACACGTACTACAACGTCGGCCCGCACAAAGATGCGGAGAATGCGTTGATTGTCGAGCCGGTGATCCCATTCAAGCTTAACGCGGATTGGAACCTGATCACTCGTACGATCACGCCAATCATTCGCGTGCCCGGCTTTTTGCCGAACCAAGGGTCAGTCGTTGGTCTTGGCAACATACAACCGCAGTTTTATTTTTCGCCATCGCGACCGGGGTGGGGCAAGATCATCTGGGGCATTGGTCCGCAGCTTTGGCTTCCGACCGCAACCGATGACCGTCTAGGAGTGAACAAATTTGGCGGTGGCCCCGCAGCCGTGGTCGTGACCAGCCGCGGCCACTTCCTGTTTGGTTCACTGATCAACAACGTCTGGACAGGTCAGAACAAAGAACATCAGCGGGTCAACCAGTTCACTCTCAACCCTTTCGTCTTCTATAACCTTCAGAGGGGCTGGTATGTCCTGTCCAGTCCCGTCATGACTTCCGACTGGACCGCTCGACCAGGCCAGAAGTGGACTGTTCCTGTGGGCGGCGGCATGGGCCGAATCTTGAAGGTTGGATCTCAGCCGATTAACGCCCGGGTGCAGTTCTGGAAGGACGTCGAGCAACCCAAGGGTGGCCCTAGCTGGACGATGCAAGCCCAAGTTCAGTTCTTATTCATACGAAAGTAGCCATGTGTGATCGGTTGGCGCAGTTCGGCACGTAGGTAAGTATATGATCTACACTCATTCGCTCGGTCGGGGTTCCCGGTATTATCCGGAACGGGCGGCGCTTGTGGTCGAGGGCGCCACCCTTTCCTTTCAGCAGCTCCACGAACGAGTTGGCAACATTTCAGCTGCGCTCGCCGGGCATGGTTTTGCGGCGGGCGACCGCCTCGCTCTTCTGCTGCCCAATGGACCGGAATATATCGAACTGGTTTATGCCTGCGGCTGGCTCGGAGTTACCGCAGTCCCAATAAACACACGACTCTCCGCAGCGGAAATCGACCGAATCCTTGTAGATGCAAATCCGCATGGGCTGGTGAGGCACTCCTCATTGCCGAAGCCGACAGTCCAACTTCCGTGGCAACTTGTGCTCGATGAAAACCCCCTAGACGTTTGTAACCAGTCCTGCCCGGGCCCTTTTTATGACCCGGAAGCGATTCTTGCTCTCATCTACACAAGTGGAACGACGGGCCGGCCGAAGGGCGTCATGGTGACTCACGCCAACATCCTAGCGAACCTGGACCACTTCAGCTATTGGATGGGATACCGCGAAGGCGGCGTCTATCTCCATGCAGCGCCGATTTTTCACATTGCAGATTTTCCCGCTATGTTCGCAGCGCCGGCTTTCGGTGCGTGCCAAGTAACGATTCCCAAGTTCAGTGCGCAAGGTTTTTGTGAGTTGGTTCAACGCGAACGCGTAACTCACACGGTGCTCGTACCGACAATGCTGAACCTGCTGACGCAGGCGCCCGAGATAAAAACCTATGACTTGAGCGGTCTCGAGGTTCTCGCTTATGGCGGTTCTCCAATGGCGCCGGAACTTGTCCATCGGACGAGAAATCTTCTGCCGAACGTGAAACTGCTCCAGTGCTATGGGCTCAGCGAAACCGGCTTCCTAACTGGTCTCGAAGATCACGAGCATGTGGAAAGCAGGCTCCTATCTTGCGGGCGGCCCTGTCCAGGAATTGACCTGAGGGTCGAGGATGAGAGCGGAAAGGAAGTCGAAGCCGGGCAGCATGGGGAATTGGTCGCCCGGGGCGCCAATGTTATGCGGAACTACTGGAACGATCCGGAAGACACGGCCCGCGCATTTCGAAAGGGAATGTTTCGCACCGGAGACATCGGCTATCAGGATTCGGACGGCTACTTCTACATCCTCGACCGGCTGAAAGACATGATCGTTACGGGCGGCGAAAATGTTTATTCCGGCGAGGTAGAAGCGGTCATCTACAAACATCCCGCAGTTCGTGAAGTGGCGGTCTTCAGCATTCCTGACCCTCAGTGGGGTGAACTCGTGATGGCTTGCGTCGTGCTAAAGCCCGGCGTGGATCTTAACGCGGACGACTTGAGCACTTATTGCCGACGATTCCTAGCCAATTACAAGGTTCCCCGACGCGTCGAGTTTTCATATACCGAACTGCCGAAGAGCGGTTCCGGCAAAATCCTCAAAAGGATTCTTCGTGAACGTTTTTGGGCTCATGAAGAGAGGGCCGTAGGCTAAATCATTGCATTGCGCAACTAGCAGGGGCAGTGCGCGACACGATGGACCGACCGGCGGGGTCAAGCTGGACCGTGCAAACGCGGGCCCCCTGCGACTCTATCGTGTCCCACCGGGCCACGCCGGGTCTTGCTTGTGAGAAGGGAGAAGCAGGTGACTCTTTACCGATTTACACGTGGCCTTCGCCTCTGCAGGTTAGCGCTGACAACAATGCTCTGCGGCGTTCTAGGAGGCATCTTAACCGGCGCCACGCCAACTTTAGCCCAGTCGCTGCCGGAACAACTCCCGTCTGCGTCCGAAAAAATGACGGATGCTAATTTGGGTACGAGAAAAAAGACAGTCGCCAAACCGATCAGCAATTCGGATCACACTGATTCAACCAAGGACAAAGCTGAGGCGACCGACAAAGATGGAGCGAACCTCTGGGGGCCAGTGCCAACGGAAAAGGCGTCTTTGGTGAATCTGGTTCCCGTTCTGCTGCCCTACTTCAACAACGGACCGGCATTCGGAGTTTCAGGCACGAATGCGAGTGATTTCTGGCATCGTACCCAACTAAGTGGTGATTGGGGAGGAGCTCGCACAGATCTAGCTCGTCATGGATTGTTCTTCGATCTCTATTCGACTAGCGCCGATCAAGATGTAGTGTCTGGTGGTCTCAAGACCGGCAGCGCTTTCATACAAAATACGCAGCTTTCGATCAATGTAGACACAGGGCGCGCCGGGCTCTGGTCGGGCGGGCTGTTCCATATTACCCTGGAGTCTCGATATGGAAGTTCCTCGCCGCAAGAAACCTTTACCGTAGGCTCTACCGTTCCTCAGTATACGGGGCTTGCTTTCCCAGGTCCCTTCTTTGTGCATGATGTCCTTCCCACGGAATATTTCCTTTTGCAGTCAGTAGCACCAAAATTCAGCGTAATGTTGGGGAAGATCAATGTACTCACCGTTTGTGATCATACGTTATTCAGCAACAGCTATAAATACGACTTCGCGAATTTCAACTTCAACAAGAACCCAATGGCCCTCAATTTTTACAACACGACTTCATGGGCAGCGCTTGGAGTGTGGACACCGTCAAAGAAGTTACTCGTTGCCGCAGGCGTGTTGGATCCGAATAGCCAGGCAAATAACTTCGCTAAGAAAGCCTTCGATCGAGTCAACATTTACGGCACAGCGATCCTTTCATACGAAATCGGCGGCTTGCCGGGCCAAGCGTGGGCGCAGTACAACTGGACGAATAAACCAAAGATCGATTTGGGAACACCGTTCGGGCAGTTGCCGTCTGGCTCGAATTCGCAAGCCGTGGGTGCCCTCCTAGGTATTCCTTCACCTCAACCCCTGCCGATCAACTACAAATCCACCAGTTGGCTTACGATCGGAAACTTTTCTCAGTATCTCTTTGTCAAAGATCACTCTGGGACCGTCGCTGAGAAACTCGGGAGCGGTCGGCCGCTCAGAGGAATTGGAGTATTCGGACGCATCGGGTATGCCCCCGAGGAAACCAACGCCGTTACACGCGATGCAAGCGTGGCTTTGTTTGTCAACGGCCTCTTTGATCCGAGACCCAATGACAGTTTTGGATTGGGAATCTATCACAACGGAATCAGCGAGCTTTTAAAGGATGATATCGCGGGCCTCACTGGCGGCACAGCCATCCCGAAGAACGAGAACGGGCTCGAGGTCTTTTACGATTTCGCGATTACTCCAGCAATCCGAGTGATTCCAAGTTATCAGCACATCTGGAACCCTCTGACCGCTGCCGCGGTGAAGAATGAACGTGACGCGAACGTAGTTCTTGTTCGGTTGAGTTTGACATGGTGAGGATCGGCGGACAGCCAGAAACAACGGTTCACTACACCGTTGTCCCGACAAATCCGCAGGCTGTGCAACCATTGTGCAACCGCCTAAATTCTGAAGACGCGTGCGGGCGCGAACTCCCAACTCGTAAGTCCAGAGGAGACAGGTGACTAGGGCGAACTTTTTGCGGGACACAACTCACAATGGCCGCCGAAGTTTTCCACAGAAAACGGCTTAGCAAATTCCCCCGTTTCACAGCCTGGTGTTCGGAATCAATAACTTGTGTTCGGGCGAAATGCCTCATCTTTGTGCAGAACCGCCCTGTTTGGGACCGTCTGTGCAACTATTGTGCAACCGCTATTTCGCGTCGAGTGCTCCATAAAATGCCGCCAACGAAATCTCTCCGACCGGCTTGTTCGACCATACGCCACTTTTACGAAAAGCGCGTTTTTCACCCACTTGGCGGGAAGATATTGAAGCCCTAGTCGATTTCCCACACGCGAAAATGATGCTCACATGAGTCCATGTCGACGAATTTTCCCGTGAATCTTATACCCTCCAATTTGAGGCGATTTCGCTGTTCGACCGCGGCGCTCGATTTCAGCTTTATGGCCCCTCCAGCTCCAACGACCCGATGCCAAGGCAGGGAATCAACCGGATCGCAACGCAATAGACGTGCGACGGCACGGTGATAGAGCGGATAACCCGCAGCGGCGGCGACGCGGCCATAAGTGCTGACCTTTCCTGTGGGAATTGAAAATATGATTCTGCGGAAAGCTTCGTCGCGTTCATCATTGGGCTTCATGCCGTCAATGACGATGCGGCGCTTCAGTTTCTTTTCGTAGAGAAAACCGAAGCGCTCCGCATGAATTTGGAAGCGTTTTATCTTCATTGTTCCATGTGGGACGCCATTTCGTACGGGCTCGGATCTCCTACCAGTGGATTCCTGTAAAGGATCGTTCTAGCTTATCTTCTCTACGCCGATTCCTGACTTGTGCCGACGGGGCATGGTTCCCCGCCCTGACGAATCGGACGCCTTACCAATTCGCCCTTACAGTTCGGGCAAATGCCGTGGAGAAGATTGGCTGAGCAACTGTTGCAGAAAGTACATTCGAACGAGCAGATCATGGCATCGTCGGAGGTCGGGGGCAACGCGGCGCCACATTTCTCGCAATTCGTCTTCATGTCGAGCATGGTCATCTCCCTAGAGAAAAGCACGCGAGGAAAAACCTGCCACTGGCTATGATCTGCCACGGAGGGTGGTTGGAAATGCCAATTGTCGGACAAATTCTGCCAGGATCGGCGTTACTATCGTCTTTCTGACATTACTTTTGCGTCTGATGGCTGATCGAATTTGGCGCCGCCGAATCGTGCACGATATTCTTTCGGCGTCAGTGTCGTTTGCTGAATAAATGCTCTGCGGAGAGCCTGTTCATCTCGAAATCCTGTCAGGTGTGCCACTTTTTTGAGCGGCATGTCCCCGTTTTCAAGGTACTGCATGGCGGCTTGTACTCGAAGTGATTGCACCCAACGGGCCGGGGTAGAGTTGAACTGAGATTTGAATTGACGAGCGAAGGTGCGCGGGCTCATAGCTGCGGCGTTCGCGAGCGCCTGGACATCGAGATTGCGAGTAAGGTGCGACCTGGCCCATACGGGAAGGTCGCGCATGCGTTCATCACTAATGTCCTCTTGCTGCGCCAAGAGGGTGCTGTATTGTGCTTGTCCTCCGGGACGCCTCAAGAATAGAACCAATTCGCGAGCGACTGTGGCAGCGACGGCGCGTCCAAGATCCTCCTCGACAAGGGCGAGAGCCAGGTCAATGCCCGCAGTGACTCCGGCAGTGGTGTAAAACTTTCCGTCCTTTATAAAGATGGGATCGCGCTCGACTTTGAGATGACTGTAGCGGCTGATGAGCAGGTCACAGTATCGCCAGTGGGTGGCCACTCGTCGCCCATCGAGCAGGCCGGCAGCCGCGAGGATAAATGCTCCGGTACAAACGGATGCAACGCGACGGGCATGGGCCGATTGTTTACGCAACCAGTCCAGGAGTTCGGATGGCTGTTGCTCAATGGCGCCTTCACCACCAATCACAATCAGAGTATCGATTCGCCCGTGATATTCCGAAAACCGACAATTCGCGCCGAGAAAAATGCCCCCGTTCGCTCTAACAAATTCTCCAGGCTGTGCCGATAGAATCTGAACTGAATAGTGAGATTCCTCGTAGTTGGGAGAATGTTGAAACACGGACGCTGGCCCCGTTAGATCAAGAAGTTCGAAGGGTGATACCACAAGAAAAGCGATGACTGTTGGCGATCGTCCCATGGCGCTAGAGTGTAGCAGAAATTCCAATTTGGCAGAATTTGCACACTAAGTGCCATTCCTGCCACACTTCAGGTGACATGAGTCCGGAATAAATATGGGTGAAGAAACTAATTCGGTGGCTGCCAACCACCCCCAAAAGAGCGGAACACTGCGACAGCGGCGCGTGCTGCATCGGCGCGATTCGCATCGAGTTGGTCTTGCGCTGTCAGTAGTTCGCGATCCGCATCCAGGACGTCCGTGAGCGTGATCGATCCGGCACGATATGCCTCCTGGGAGAGATCACGGGCCCGCGTCAACGATTGCACCTCAGCCTGGACTTCCACAATATAAGCCTGTGTCTCGGCGAGCAATGCAAGTGCGTTTTCAACGTCCTCTGCAGCTTTCAAGACAGCTTGGCGATAGTCCACTAAAGCTTCTGCATTTGCTCCACGAGCTTGCTTGACCTCAGCATCGACCCGACCAAAATCGAACAGCCGCCAACGTAAACCACCGATCGCAGCAGCCTGGAAACCGCCTGCAGTGAACAGAGGCTGGGAGCTCAAGCTGTCCAGACCGAGCGCTCCCGACAGGGAGATCTTGGGGTAATACTCCGCAATGGCTATACCGATCCGTTCATTCGAAGCCGCAAGCCTCCTCTCCGCGGCGATGATGTCAGGGCGACGACGCAGAACGTCTATCGGCCCCTGGTTGGCGATATTCGGGATCGATGGTATTGGTGTGACGGGATCAAGCTCGTGCGCATACGTACCAGGTTGCGCGCCCATCAGGACGTCCAAGCGATTTAACTGCTTCTCAAGCGCCAGCCTCAGCACTGGAATTGTGGAGCGGGCTTGCTGCAAGAGGGCTTCTGCTTGTGCGATCTCACGCCTTGATGACGCACCGGCGTCGTACCGGTTCTGTACCAGCTTCAACAGATGTTCGTCCGTCTCGATCTGGTTTTTGGCAATAATGATTCGAGCTTGATACCCACGGATCTGCAAATAGGCGTCAGCGGCATCGGCCGCGACCATGATGCGAGTACCGATGCGGTCCGCCTCAGCAGCTTGAACTTCCTCTCGTGCCGCTGCCGCATTGTGACGAATTCCTCCAGCCACGTCGATTTCCCAGCTTGCCGCAGGACCGATTGTGTTCTCGAAAATGTCTCGTTTGAACCCCGGAGCGTTCTTGGAGACCGTGCCAAAATTCCCCTGTAAACTCTGTCGCTCAGCAGTCGCCGAAGCGTCGAGTTCTCCCTTGGGATACAGCCTCGCGCCTGCTCCCAGAGCAACGGCACGCGCTTGATTGACCCGTTCGAGCGACGCCGCAAGATCCAAGTTCTGATTCAAAGCTCGCTGGACGATTGTTACCAGCATGGGGTCATTGAACCCGGTCCACCACTGATCGAGGGCCGGAGCTGGATTGTTGCCGCTTCGCGGTTCCACAAGGTTGTGAAAGGGCACCAGGCCGGCGCCCGGCGTCGGAGCCTTGTATTTCGGCCCGACGGAGCACCCTTGGAGGAGCAGTCCGAACAGCAACATACTCATGCCCGCTTTGACAGCGAAGGAGGATGTCCGAATCATGCGGTCCTCTTTTCTTTGCGAACGAGCGCATAGAAAGCGGGCGTAAACAGAAGGCCAAAGATGGTCACGCCGAGCATTCCGAAGAAGACGGTGGTTCCAAGAGATTGACGCATTTCCGAGCCCGCTCCATGCGCAACGGCGAGTGGAGCGACGCCGGCGATAAATGCCAACGAGGTCATCAAGATAGGGCGGAGACGGACGTGCGCGGAGTGCACGGCTGCTTCCTGCGCATCGACGTGGTCATGATCTTGGCGCTGTTTCGCAAACTCGACGATCAAAATTGCGTTCTTGGCCGCGAGTCCAAGGAGCACCACGAAGCCGATTTGAGCGAGGATGTCGATCGGCATCGTACGGATGTTGAGACCCGTGGTTGCTGCGAGCAGACACATAGGAACGATCAGCACGATGGCCAGCGGAATCTTCCAGCTTTCGTACTGAGCAGCGAGCACAAGGAATACGAAGAGGGCCGAGGCTCCAAAGATAGCACCTGTTGGAATGCCTTTCTTCGCTTGTTGATAGGCGAGGTCGGTCCACTCGAAGGTGATTCCGGGGGGAAGGGTTTCCCGAGCGAGTTCCGCGATGCGATTGAGCGCAACTCCAGAAGAAACACCAGGCGCAGCCTCACCCATGACTTCAGAGGCAGCATAAAGGTTGTAGCGAGGTACGCGGTAAGGGCTGGTCTTGTCCTGGAAAGACGCGACCGTGCCCACCGGCACCATCTCCCCGCTCGCGTTGCGAACCTTTAGCCGTGAGATCTCCTCTGAGGTTTGACGGAATTGCTGATCACCCTGCACAAAGACTGGAAACGTGCGCCCAATAAAATTGAAATCGTTCACGTATTGTGAGCCCATATACAGCTCGAGAGTGGAGAACACGTCTTGCGTTGATAGCCCGACCTTCTCCGCTTTTTCCCGGTCGATATCCGCGTAAACACTGGGAGAGCCTGCATTGTAGAGCGTAAAGACGGCAGCGAAGGAAGGGTCTTTCCTGGCGGCGGCGACGAGTTTGTTTGTCGCTTCCGCAAGAGCTTGCGGCCCCAATCCGGCGCGATCTTCAAGCATCATCTTGAAGCCGCCAGCCGAGCCGAGTCCCCTCACAGCTGGTGGATTCACTACAAGAATGTTCGCATCCCGGAACCCGGTGAACTTCCTGCGCAAAGTCGCGACCATGGATGCGGCGTTGACGCCCTTGAGGTGCTCGCCATAGAGAGATGGCAGCGATGTGAAGACGGTACCCACGTTTGGAGCGATGGTATTTGTAGTGACGTCGAGGCCGGTCACCGGCGAGGTATGGCGGCCTCCGGGAGTGCTGAGGGTGATCTCGTTCACTTTGCGGACCACTTCATCTGTCCTGGCCAGACTGGATCCGGGAGGCAGTTGCACGACGACGGCGAGGTAACCGATGTCCTGTTGAGGGATGAAGCCTGTGCTCATACGAGACATCTGAAAACCAGTCAGTCCAATAAACCCGAGGTAAATAAGGAACATCACCCCGGTCACGCGGACAAGGCGGGCGGTTAAGCTCCCATAGTTTGTGGACAACCACTCAAACGCCTTGTTAAAGCGACAGAAGAAGGGATGGAGAATTTTCGCTAAATCCGTTGGGGCGCAATGCGACTCTCCTGGCGGATGCGGCTTTAGAAGCAGCGCACAGAGAGCCGGGCTGAGAGTAAGTGAAACGAAGCACGAGATCACTGTTGAGCCAGCGATGGTCATGGCGAACTGTTTGAAGAACAGGCCAGGGATGCCAGAGATGAAGGCGACGGGAATGAAGACAGCGCACAACGTAAGGGCGATAGCAATGAGCGCGGTCGAGACCTCGGTCATGGTTTCGTGAGCCGCGTCTCGAGGCGACATGCCCAGCATCATGTTGCGCTCGACGTTTTCGACGACGACGATAGCGTCGTCGACAACGATGCCGACGGCAAGAACCAATCCGAACAGCGAAAGGTTGTTGATCGAACCACCGAAGAGCGTGAGGATCGAAAAAGCGCCAATCAGCGAGACCGGAATAGCAACAACAGGAATAATCGTCGCTCGCCAACTCTGGAGGAACAGGAAAACCACACAGATGACGAGGAAGATCGCGATCAAGACGGTAACTGCGACTTCCTGGATCGATTGACTGACGAAAGTGCTGGGATCGTAGATGTCCAGGTAGTCCACGCCAGGCGGGAAGGTCTTCCGGAGTTCCGCCATTTTCTTCCAAATCGCATGTTCGAGGTCAACAACGTTGGCTTCCGGTGTGGGGACGACGAAGAAAGGTGCAGCGGGATGCTTGTCTACGTAAGCAATCGAACCGTAATCCGCTGACCCCACTTCAGCGCGGCCAATGTCGCGGATTCTGGTAATGCGTCCTTGGCCATCCGATTTCAAGATCACATTTTCGAACTCCGCAGGCGTAGTGAGACGCCCCAACGCTTCGATGTTCAGTTGATAAGCGCCCTTCGTCGTCACTGGAGGCTGATCGAGAATACCCGCGGACACCTGAGCGTTCTGCGCCCGAAGCGCGGTTAGAATTTCGCTGGCGCTGATGTTGTAAGCAGCAGCTTTGTCTGGATCGACCCAAATACGCATAGCGTATTGCCGGTCGCCGAACAACTGAAAATCCGCGACACCCGGAAGCCGGGCGATCTCATCTCGCACGTGGATCATGTAGTTCGAGAGATATTCGGGAGAGCGAGAGCCGTCTGGGGAATAGACATGTACCCCCAACAAAAGGTCATCGATGGTCTTTTTAACCTGGACTCCCTGCAGCTGAACTTCTTGCGGGAGGCGGGACAGCGTGTTTTGAACGCGAGTATTGGTGCGGAACAAATCCGTATCCGCGTCGCTTCCGATCTTGAAGATGACGGTAATCGTAAGCTGGCCATTGCCGGTGGACTGACTCGTGATGTACTCCATGCCTTCCACGCCGTTGATAGCCTGCTCAAGCGGCGTTGCGACAGTGCGGGCAATCACGTCTGCGGAAGCGCCAGGGTAGAGGGTGGTGACCTTGATGGTGGGTGGAACGATGTTCGGATATTGTGCGATAGGCAGCGTCAGCATAGTTGCCAATCCCCCCAATACAATGAAGAGATTGAGGACAATCGCAAACCGCGGATGTTCGATGAAGAAGTGTGTGAGTTTCATGGTCTTTCTCAGTTGCTGTCATCCTCGAAAGGAGCGATCGCTGCCTCCTTGGCCGATACTTTTGCACCGGGCGCAACCGGCGGACCGCCGATGATGACCCGATCGGTGGGGTTGAGCCCGGCGTAGATGACGCGCAGGCCGTAACGCAGTTCACCAACTTGGACCATTTGCGCTTTGACAACGTCATCCGGACCGACCACCAGGACCATACGATCGGTCTGATCTGCCGAGACCGAGGCGTCCGGGACGAGCAGGACTTGCTTCGATGCCGACTGGTTGATACGCACTCGACCGAATGCGCCCGGAGTCAAGAACAGATCCTGGTTGGGTACTGTGGCGCGAGCGTGAATCGTTCCGCTGGAGCGATCGAGAGCGTTATCGAGGAAATTCAGAATGCCCTGCCGTGCAAACCGGTTTTCGTCGCCGAGTGACACTTCAACCTTGTTCGCGAGGGCGGCTCTGTGCGACGCGCGTTCCCGCTCGAAATTCAGGTAGTCCGCCTCGCTCATGTCGAAGTTCAGATAGATAGGATCGAGCGAGACGATCACGGCGAGAAGTGTTGTGGGGTTGCCGCCGCCACGGTTGCCGGAAACCAGATTGCCAATAGAGACAAGGTGCGTGCCAATGCGTCCTGTGAAAGGAGCGTAGATGTGTGTGTGGTCGAGATCGAACTTTGTATCACGTACGAGCGCTTCTGCTTCGTCCAGAGCTGCTTGCGCGGAGCGTTGCTCGCCTAGACGCTGCTCGACGTTTTCAACGCTGCCAGCGTCCGTTTTCTGCAAGGTTTGCGCGCGCGTGAGCTCCTGGGTGGCAAGCTCCAACCGAGCGCGTGTATTCGCGACTTGAGCGGTGGCTTGGTCTACCCGGATTTGGTAGGGTGTCGGATCGATGATGAATAGAAGCGCGCCCTTGCGAACAATTTCGCCGTCCTTGAATCCGATGTAGGTGAGAGTGCCACCGACCTGCGCGCGCAACTCGACTCGATCAACGGCCGAGAATTGACCCAAAAGCTGGGAGCGACCGTGAATGTCTTTTTGCAGCGGCATACTGACCGTCACTGCGGGCGGCACGGGTGTAGCGGCGCTAACCGGAGAATTGCGCAACAACCTGGGCCCAATGATAGCGACAGCTCCAACGAGCAGAACCAGAGCGCCTAGTCCTCCCCAGAGTTTGATCGGTGGCTGGGTCTGGTCTTGGCCGTGCGTCGATTGAGAGGATGTTTCACTACTTTTTGTATCCATAATCGTCCCTGCCTATGAGCCGTGTATTCACGGGGAAATCGTAGTTAGTGAATGACAATTGTTAAGGCTGTGATGGAGTGATAGTTGGGCTCAGCGTGACTCAGCGACATTCACCGATGGAACGTGCAGCGCACTTCAGAGCATCGATGACTTCGACATAAGGAGTAGCTCCGTAGCTGACGCGGGAGACACCGTTATCGGCCAAAACTTGAAGCGAGGTTGTCGCGTCGGCCAGGATGTTGACTGGAACGGATGATTTCTTCGCGAGCTTGAAAATCAACGGGATCGTGGTGAGTCCTGGAACGAATAATCCGTCCGCTCCTGCTTCCGCGTATGCATTGGCGCGGTCCACGACCTTTGCCAGCAACTTCTCGTCGTGCGGGACCGAGTCGCCCTGGAAGAACAAATCGCACCTTGCGTTGATGAAGAAGGGGACGCGGGTAGCCTGAGCAGCCTTGCGGGCGGCACGAATGCGATCTGCCTGCGTGGCGAGATCTCGGATTGCACGGGTTGCGGGGATGCTGTCTTCGAAATTGCAACCGATTGCGCCTGCTTCGATTGCATGGGTGATGCTATCCGCAACTTTCTCAGGTTCTTCGCCGTAGCCGCTTTCGAGGTCGACTGATACTGGAAGATCGACGGCTGCAACGATGCGAGCGAGGTTCAGCATTGCCAGGGCGAAGGGAATGTGTTCTCCATCTTCGAAGCCGTTGGCTTTTGCAACGGCCCAGCTGCTGGTGGCAATCGCTTTGGCTCCTGAGTCGGCTACGACTTTGGCGCTGCCCGCGTCCCAGACGTTGTAGAGGACGAGGGGAGTTCCGGGCACGTGCAATTTTCGGAAGGCTTCGGCATGCTTGTGTTGGTTCCGTTCGGTTGCGTTGACTTTCTTTGTCGCCATCACATATCTCCTGTTTTTGGGCTGCGAACACATAGATAGATGCCCATGGAAAAAGGGCGATTTGACATAAAAAGGGCAAATTCTGCCATTTCGTCGTCCGCGGGATCTTGGGGCAAGAAATCTACAGAACTGGTTTGGGGCAATATCCGCAATGAATGCAACGGACGTCACGAGGGTGCAGCAATTTCGCACATCCGTGAGTGCCGTTATTTTGCGAATGCAGATGAAGTTGTGCAGCCGCGAACATTCAGGTTCACCAAGTCCAGCTGACCCTGTGGGGTCTACGCATTCCTACTCTGGGCTACCTTCGAGTAGTAGCTCGCACCATACTGATCCAGCAGAGCTCTGGCGGCATCATTTGGTGCCCCATAGACATCCAGGCCCATTTGCCTGCAAGTCTGAAGGAAGCGTTCTGCGAAGAACCTGCCAAAGGTTGTGGCATGCGCGATTACCGCGTCCGAATTGCGGTAGCGCTCGTAGGTGTGGCAAACGGTATTGTCCGCGTTGAGATACCAGTCGTAGTCCAGCGTGCCAGATTCCTCGGCGCTCGATGCGACCAGATCGCGCACAACGGAGAGAAACGCCTCCAATTTGCCGGGAAGAATTGCGACTTCGATTCGCCAAAATACCTCATCGGAACTCTTTGCCAGATGTGGCAGTTCTTTCTTCATACGCCCTTTTCCTTTAAACCGTTACGGCCGCGTCTTTTCTATACGTCGCCGCCACTGAACGGCAATCCTCAGAACGTTCAAAGCTGTACTAACCAGCGACAGGGAATGGCGCGCCGATCAGCGCTTGCCATTTGGGTATAGGATCGCCTTGCCGTTGTACTTGGACGCCAGCGCGATCGCATCGACGTATTGGTCAAGTTCGAATTCGGCAGCGACGGGAATCACTATCTTGCCCGACGCCATGAGTGGCGCGATCTCTTCGAAGGCGGCGGTCAGTCGCTCGCGATTGCCCGGAATCTTCAACCAGTTGACAATCCAGAAGCTGTGCAGCGATTTGCCTGCAAAGAGCAGTGGAATTGTTGCGATGGTAGGGTCCACGCCGCCCATTCGACTCCAGATCACGACGCTGCCATAGAGACCGATCGCCTCGACCAACTGCTGCGTCAGCGGGCCGCCGACGCCGTCAAGAGCGAGTTGGATGTCCGCGCCGCCGGTGGCCGCGTTTATTCGCTTCGCAATATCCGGACCATCGGCCAACACCACGTCCCCACCGATTGCTCTTATTTCATCAACGAGGTTTGGCGTGCGAACGATGTTGACGGTTTTGATCCCGCGCCCCTTCGCAATTGGGATGACCGAACGACCAACCGCCGAATTTGCGGAGGTCGAGATCACCCAATCCCCTGCCTTCAGGGTCTTGAACTCCGTCAGAATCAAGAGGGCAGTGAGAGGATTCATGCTTACCTGTGCCATCTGGCTGAGCTTGCCATCGGGCAGTGCACGCTGCCACGTCTCCCTGGTCTTGATCCGCGTCGACCAAGTCGTGTTTTGCAGCATCGGAGCGATCACTTGATCGCCCACTTTTACGTGCTTGACGGCGCTGCCGACCGCCGAGACACGGCCAATCCCCTCGCATCCCAGACCATGCGGGAGCGGCGGAAGCTCACCATAAATCCCGGCGATGATGTATTGATCGGTCGGTGAGACCGGTGCCGCCTCCATATCGATGACCCATTCATCGGCGGCCAATCGGCCGAAGTCGGGCTGCTCGACGAGTTTGATCACATCCTTTGGATTGCCATACGCAGTCAGTTCGAGTGCTTTCATTGATTAACCCTTTCCTTGTTAGTGGCCAGCGGTGCGACCACCGTCGACATAGTGAATTTCGCCGGTCACGTAGTCGGCGTCTTCGAGATAGTTCATTGCGCGGACGACATCTTCGACCTTGCCGTTGCGGTTAAGCGGCGAGAATGACTTGAGGTCTTCGGGATTCGACCCAGCATGCAGCGGCGTCAGGACAATGCCGAGCGAAATTGCGTTGACGCGGATATTGCTCGATGCTAACTCCATCGCGAGACCGCGCGTGGCGGCGACGCAGGCGCCCTTTGAAAGGGACGCTAGAACAGCGGGTACGGTCTGCAATGCGTGCTCAACGAGGCTCGTCGAGATCTGGACGATGTGGCCGCCACCTTGCTTCTTCATCGCTGGCACAGCGGCTTGGGTGGCGAAGAAGACGCTATCGAGGTTTGTCGCCATCACCCGCCTATATAATTCTTCCGAGATCGATTCGATCCGTCCCGGACGCCAGATGCCCGCGTTGTTGATCAACGTATCGACGCGGCCAAACCGATCAAGCGCCGTCTGGACCACCTTCTTCGCAATTGCCGGGTCGCCGATATCGCCAGGCACAGTGATGTAGTCAGGGTCAGCGGATGGCTTGATATCACGCGCGTTCCCGACCACCCGCCATCCGCGCTCCCTGTAGGCTTTGACGAAGCCCGCACCCAGTCCCTGCGACGAACCCGTGACAACTAAAACTTTTCGATCTGTTCCCATCAACTTCCTCCCTCCGATTAGCTAACTTGACGATGAGCGGCGCGAGACAATTTACCGAACGTTCAACTTCTCCAGTTTGTCGAAACCGAAGCCGTGGACCAGGTTCGACTGAAGCGGTTTCAGAGCTTCGTCAGCCTGGTCCGCACCAAACGCTGCGCCAACGACCACGCGTGCCGGACGTTTGCCATCGGGTGTAGCGATCAATTTCTCCACTTCTTTTGCAACTTCATGAGGCGTGGGCGAAGCGGGATTCTGGAAGAACGCTCCCAGAATCTTGCCGATTTCATTTGGAAGCTCCGCAGTCTCTCCATAGCCTTGCGCGCGGTCAGGATTGGCGGGTGGTGCTGGGGCGCTGTACAGATTGGTCGCGAACGGACCTGGTTGGATCAGAACCACATCGATTCCCAGCTGAGATAGCTCGTAACGGTAACTCTCTGTCATGGCTTCGACCGCATGCTTGGTGGCGCCATAATGTCCGGCAAAAGGGATAGTTACGCGACCGAGAATTGAACCAATGTTGATGACCAGGCCTGCCTTGTTCTTCCGCATTTGTGGAAGCGCGGCGCGCATTACCCGATGCATTCCGAATACGTTGACCTCATACATGGTGCGGACTTGCTCGGGCGAGAAGGTTTCCGACAATCCCGCAAAGAAGAGGCCAGCATTGTTGACGAGAACATCGAGCTTGCCGCCAGTCTTCTGGTACAAATCCGCGAAAGCCGCATCGACACTGGCGCCGGATGTGACATCTAGGTCCAGTACATCGATGCCTTCTGCGCGAAACTTCTCGGCCGTTTCGCGAGCGGTGCTCTTTACGTCGCGCATCGAGGCAAACACCCGATGGCCCGCTTTGTGGAGGGTTTCGACCGTATCAGCGCCGAAACCGCCCGACGTGCCGGTAATGAGAACTGTCTTCTTCATAAGTATTTCCTTTCGAATTAGTGATTAAGCGGCGTCGTTTTTGTAGTTCAATGATTCGTTTTCGGACTCTTCGAAATCTGCGGCGTGACCGAGCCGCTCGCCCATATGCAGTTCCATGTCAGTAGGCTGCATAAATCCCAGATCCAGAAGCCTGCGAATCCTCGCCTGACTTGCAGGCCAGAACTTCGTTCCGAGAAAAGCGTGATTCGAGTTCCAAAGCGCAGCCTCCGATGGAAAGCCAGCGTTGGCATTCACAAGCTTTTTTGCTAGTTCCAGGGGCTGCTTCAAAAAGCTCGCAACTCTGCGAGCAAAGTTATCGACAAATGCATCTAGCTCGGCGTCAGGAATCGACCGATTCACCCAACCATATCGCTCCGCCGTGTCGGCATCGTAGTCATCTGCCCCACAAAGAATCTCCAGCGCTCCCGAGCGACCTACTAATGCACAAAGCCACTCCGTGCCGCCCCCGCCGGGAACGACCCCTACGCCGACCTCCGGCTGGCCGAAGACTGCCTTTTCCTTGGAGGCGAAGCGGATGTCGCAAGCCAGCGCCAGCTCCGACCCTTGACCTCGCGCTCGACCACGAACCTTAGCGACACTAAGCACTCGCGATTGGGCGAATCGAGTTACCATACGGGGCCAAGCGGTGAATTCAGCGGCTCCAGGCTGATCCGGGATGACATCGGCGCGCAGAAAATCGAAGTGCGCGACGAAGTAATCCGGATTCGCACTTTCCAATACGACGACTTTCACGTCCTTGTCCGTATCGAGCGCATCCAGCAAAACATTGAGTTCCGCAAACATCTCGGGGTCGTAGATGTTGATGGGCGGATTATTGATCGAAACGGTCCAATAAGCGGGAGTCACCTTTGTGATAGTGAGGCGGTTTTGTGTAGTCATTGGTGCTTTCTCCAAAGAGGATTGTCTTTGAGTGAAATACCTGGATTTGTTAAGCGCGCACTGCGGCCTCCAGCCGCTTCACGGTGTCTTCGGTGGTCCAGACAGCATTGGCCATGAAGCGCCAGTTGACCATCGCGGCCTCATAGCCGTCGCCTTCTTCGTTCACAGGGGCAGCTACGGCGTCCCGGACCATCGCTACTTCGAAGCCCGAATCGATGATGTCGCGCATGTGGGATTCGAGACAGAGATTCGCAACCGGACCGGCCATCACCACCTTCTGAACTCTGCGCATGCGCAACTGCTTGATCACGTCGTTCGTCGAGCACCCAAAATGCTTGTGTGGCGACGTGTTGCAGGTGTGTCCGTCCATCAGATACTTTTTGAACGGCTCGTAATAGTCAGCCCGGGAAGCATGAAAGCCTTCCAGATCGACTGGGTCCTTGCGGCCGCAGAACCCGATCGAAGCGAGGTAATCGGCGATTGCGCCCGGAGGCAGGTTCCATTGAAGATCGGTCGGATAGTACCAGTGCGGCGAATGGATGATGTAGTAGCCGAGTTTCTGGGCGGTCTGGAGAAGCCGGTCGAGATTCGCGATCACGTTACGCTTCTTGAGCGCGTCGGCGATCATTTCATAGTAGGTTCCGCTCTTTTTTTCTTCGAGAAACTCGTTCTGCATGTCTGCCAGCACCAAAGCCGTGTGTGGCTTATCGAGCTGCATTTCCGGGTTGCGATGAGTGAATGTGAACATCTCAAACTCCTTCCGTGTAACGAATGATTGCCTTGCCCTTTGCGATTATTTTGATGTCCGTCGCGAGCGGGAGGATCTGACAAAGAAGGGGCAAATCCCGCCATCCTGTTGAACCCAGTCAGTTAGCTGATACCAGCTTGCCGGCTAGTGGAATTTCGTTGGAAAGGTTGATCCGCCAGGTAGCCAGTTCCGCAGTGCCCAACGCGAATACCACGAGAGCTGCGCCTAAATAGCCAAGGTGATGCGGGCCGAAAACTGGGATACCCAGAGCCCCAATTACGCCCGCCGTGGTAATGCCAAAGTAGGTGAACGAAGTATTCAAACCAAGCACGACGGGCGCGGTGTGAGGAGCAACGGTGACCAAGCGGTGCTGTTGTGGAGCGAGAAGCCCCCAGCCAACGGCGCCCCAGATCACCAAAGCGGGGATTGCGGTCCAGAGAGTTGCGCCAGCCCAAGAAAGCGAGACGAGGACCAACGTCAGGACGATGAGCATGGTGAAGATCAGTTTGCGATTGCCATTTGCGTCGGCCAGACGGCCAACTGCTAGGTTGCTGAAGGTGCCCGCAACTCCAAATGCGACCAGCAAGATGGCGACGACGGCGTGGTTGTGGCCTATTGCTCGATCGAAGACGACGGTGAGATAAGTGTACGCGACGAACTGGCCACTCTGATAAAGCCACGTGGTTAATAAGGTCAAGGCAACGCGTGGATCCGCCGCGGGCTTGATTCTTTGGGCGAGGGTGACCTTTGGCGGCAAGGGAACGTTTGCCAACAGGAAGCCAACGCCGGTGGCGGACATTGCCGCGAGCACAGAGACAAAGACCATGGTCCAGCGCCAGTCTCCCAAGGCGCCGATGGCAGCACCGATTGGCGTGCCAAGTGCGGTGGCCGACGTCAAACCGGCGATGACAATCGAGAGAGCATAGCCGCGTCTTTCGGCGGGGACTAAGGTCGCTGCCGCACCGGTGGCCGTTGGCGCAAACATTGCGGCGCCAAAACCGGCAAAAATACGGCTGGCCATGGCGATGGTGAAAGTCGGTGCCGCGGCGGTGATCAGGTTAGCGACCACGAAAATACCGAGGCTCGTAAGCAACATGGTCTTGCGCGGAATATGCGCTGCGATGGCGGCGATGATGGGCGCGAATACCGCGTAGGTGATGGCGTAGGCGGTTGTCATCTGCCCAGCGGCGCCGATGTTTATGTTGAAGGTGCGAGATATTTCAGGGAGAACTCCCGCGACGACAAAACTGTCGGTGCCGAGAGCGAACATCCCGAGAGCTAAAACGAGTAAACGTCGGTCCATAGTGTTCTCCGAATAAAACAAACATTGGATGTGGAGGGGCGACGTTTTCGCGTGACAAAAAGAGGGCAAATACTGCCATCAGCCGACGAGACCAAGCCTCGCGCCTCTCGCGCACCGCAGCGCTGCAGCTGGTCATCTAACGTGCTAGTTTGCCGAAGCTCTAATCGGGGGAAGTAAGGAATGAAAGGAAGCACGCATGAGTATGTCGTTTAAACTCGTCACTTCTCCCATCGGAACGCTCAAGCTTGTTGCCAGCGATGAGGGGTTAGTGGCGGTTTTATGGGAGAAGGATCGTCCGAGACGCGTGAATCTCCCCGATCTTGTCGAGAATCGTGCGCATCCTCTACTCATTCGTACCGAGAAGGAATTGCATGAATACTTCTCTCGCAGCAGAAAGTCTTTTACGGTGCCACTCGATATGAGGGGGACGTATTTCCAAAAACAGGTGTGGGAGGCGTTGCTCGGCATTCCCTTCGGCGAAACGCGCACTTACGGACAGCTGGCGAACCAGCTCGGCAATCCAAAGGCCACACGTGCGGTGGGCGCGGCGAACGGCCGAAACCCGATAGCGATCATCGTGCCGTGCCATCGCGTTATCGGCTTCTCTGGCAAGCTCACCGGCTTTGCGGGCGGGCTCGATGCAAAAGACCATCTCCTCAAACTAGAAGGACGCGGCGAAACCTTGTTTACATAAGTGCACCAAAAGGAACAAGTCCTGCCAAAGCACTTCGCCAAAGAGTCGGCTATTCGTATATCTGAACTGCACGCCCTTTCACCACCGACAAACGACAACGGTTCACTACACCGTTGTATCTGGCATTCTCTCGATTTGTGTAACTACCCACGAATCCCGCAACTACGCTCCTTGTGAGAGCGGATTAGCCTGCATTACACCGCGATGTCATGTTCTCGTTCGTAGTTGCAATCCCAATCAGAGATACACCGAACTTCTCAAAAAAAAATGCACCTGCCTGCGGATTCGGAAGCGAGAAGTAAATTCGGGTCGGCGATTCGGAAGTAATCCAGTTGGCATCCAACGGATCAGTACCGGTCGGCTTCTCGCTACAGATTGGTCGGTCACTGCTGGCGCGTTTCTCAGTACTAACTGCGGGTTGTTCGTCGCCCGTCCTATGAGCCCCAGCCGATACCGCTCGGAAAGAAAATAACTTCGACCGTATCGAACGCCCTCTCCGCGTTGGTCATTTGCAATGCCAAAAACGGCGGTTCGTGGCCGGAAACACCATTTCGACTGTCATCGGCCTTCGACGATGCGAAAATCCCTTTGCGCGGCCCCGTCGAGGACCTTGAGGGCTGCCCTGTACAGGTCACTGTCATACGCGGCTACCGCCCTCTCCAGGTTCTCGAACTCGACGATGACAACCGACTGATCTACTCCCGCCTCGTGGGTCTTTGCAGGCTTGCCTCCAACGATCACGCGACCTCCCAAGGCTTCCAGCGCCGTCGACGCAAGCTTCGTGTATTCGGACAGAGTGACGGGATTCGATACGGACTTGTAACACACCACCCAATATCCATTCTTGGCCATCGAGTCCTCCAGATCATTCTTCAGTGCCCATTCAATTCTCCCGATCTATTGCGCACCCATTCCCAAAGCCTTGGCACCAGAGAGCAAGTCGACCGCTTCCTTCGTGGTCACAATGGCACTGGCGTAGTTTGGAAGATTGGTGACCAGAGCGGCGTGCATGAACTCCTCCCCGTAATCCGCGGTCGCGTCTTTCACCAGCGTCACCTCGTAACCAAGCTCAGCGGCAAAGCGCACCGTTGACTCCACGCACGTGTGCGCTATAAGCCCGATGACAATAAGCTGATGAATGCCATGCTTTTTAAGCTGCAGATCCAAGTCGGTGTTGGCAAACCCGCTGGAACACCAGTGCTCCTGAGCCACAATGTCGCCTGGCTGAGGCGCGAATTCGGCGCGGATCTCGCCACCCCACGTGCCGTTTTCGAAGACCTTTGACCTCCAAGCTGCTTTTTGAATGGGCGCAATGTACTTCCAGGTCTCATAGTCGCCTGGACGGTATCGATGATGCAGCGCATAAACAATACGAAGCCCTGCCTTCCGTGAGACATTCATGACGTCCGCCATGTTCGGAACGCAGTTATTTGCCTCTGCAACATTTTTGATGCGATCCCATATTTTGCCTCCCTCGGAGATAAAATCGTTGTAGGGATCGATGATCAGGAGTGCAGTGATCTCTTTGTCGAACTTCAGGTCTGCCATGTGCTTCCCTCCAATACAGGCGGAGAGACGGCCACACTAGCACAGTTGATGGTGCACGGCACTAACTCCCGATAAGTCGGCATCTCGTCAGGAAATCAAGCACTGAAGAGATGAGCGTTTGTCGGTACTAATCCGACGGTCCCCTCGGGGACCGTCAAACGCCTAGCCTCAGTCCAAACGCAATGCTGCGAGATTCACGGTGTCGACTTGCTCGTGGCTACGGTTCGCCCCAAATTCCAGCCGCCGCCCAAGGCGCGATACAGTCCAACCAGATTGGTGGTCACAGAGGTCTGACTTTGTACGAGCTGATCTTCGTTTGCGTAAAGATCACGCTGCGCATCCAACACCGACAAAAAATCGACGAGACCTGCTTTGTATTGCTCGGTCGCTAGATCCACCGCCAACTGGCTGTGCGCTACCGCATCGTTCAGCCGGTCGCGGCGCTCCTGTTCTTGCGAATAGCTGACCAAGGCGTTCTCGACCTCTTCGAGAGCGTTGAGAACTGTGGATTGATAGCCGATCACGGCCTCCCGCTGGCGCGAGGTCTGTACGGCGATGTTCGAACGTATGCGGCCACCAGTGAACAAGGGCAAACTGATACCAGGTCCAACCGAAAAAAAGTTTCCTGCGCCCAGCGTGAGATCATGGAGTTGAGCGGCCTGACGTCCCGCCGTCCCAATGAGTACAAAGCGAGGAAATAGATCCGCTTTTGCCTCACCGATCCGGGCTGTCGCGGCGGCCAGTTGCGCCTCGCTGCGGCGAATGTCAGGACGTCTCTTCAGGAGATCGGAAGGCAAACCGACGTCGACCTCCGGCCCCGCGGAGGGAATTGGATTCGTTTTCTCGAGTTCGCTGCGCAGTGCGTCGGGTTCTTCTCCGATCAGAACACTCAAGCGATGAATGGAGACATCGATTCCGCTGAGCAGCGTCGGAACGACGGCCTTTGTGGACTCAAGTTGCGCCGCCGCACGCGATACATCAAGCTCGGTGGCCAATCCCGCTTTCGCTCTGGCGCTAGTCAAATCAAGGGTGTCTTGCTGCGTTTTGATATTCTTGTTTGCAATCTCGAGCCGGCGCTGGAAACCCCGTAGTTGCGCATACACGCGGCCGACATCGCCCAACAGAATGATGAGCACGTCGCGGCGATTCTCTTCCGCCGCGGCCATGTCGGCAGTGGCAGCCTGCACGCTCCGACGAATTCCTCCGAAGACATCCAATTCCCATGAGGCGGCAAAGCCGCCCTGAAAATTGTTATATTCGACTGGGACGATGACAGCAGATTTCTGCGGCCCGGCTGGCAGGATGATTCTTTGGCGATTGCGGGTGGCCGAGGCCGCTCCGTCGATGGAAGGAAAATAACCCGAACGAGCGACGCCTCGTGCTGCTCGAGCTTCCTGTACACGTTCGAGAGCCAGCTTGAGGTCCAGGTTTTGTTTGGCGGACCGCTCGACGAGTGAATTGAGCTCCGGGTCTTGGAACGAAGACCACCAGTCTTCTTTCTCAATCGGTGTCGCGGCGGTTCCGCGAGCTGCGGCAACCGTCCACTGTCTTGGCACCGCAACTTGTGGCCGCTTGTAGTTTGGCCCAACCGCGCAGCCAGCCAGCAAGAGAGTTGAAATAACGAACGAGGTCCAACTCAACCGTTTCATTGCCCGTGTCCTGCTGCGGATTCAGAGCCTTGGTGCGACGGGTTCGCCGCGTCCGGAGTCTTGATGTAAACGTCCATTTGCTGTCCCACGTAAAGAGAAGCGTTTTGGTCCTTAACCCGGTAAATGACCTGGAGAACGCGCGTATCCACGCGCTCGGTGCTATCACCGGTGAGCGACTTCTTGGGGATCACATAGGGCTCGAAGCGGACGAACTCCAGGGGAATTCTTATAGAACCGTTTCCACGAGGAGACGCCGCCGCCAGTGCTCCGCCGCGAACACGCCAGGCATCGTGCTCATCCACATCCACACGGACGTGCAAAGGAGTGACACTTCCGAGAATCATGAGAGGCTCACTGAGCGGACCGCATTGCGCAAACTGGCCCAGCCGCACTTTGTTCTGCAGAATGACGCCCGCAATCGGCGCGCGCATGGTGAGACGATCAATATTGGTTTCAGCCATCTTGACCTGAGCTTCCGCCTGAGCGACTTCCGATTTCGCGACGGCAATATCGGGAGCCCATGCGCCTGCCTTTAGTAACCGCAATTGGGCTTCCACCTCGGCCAGCCGCGCCTGCGCCGCTTTGTAGGCAAGTCTCCTGCGCTGAACGTCCTCATCACGAACCGCCCGCTTGTCGGTAACGCTTTCGATCAATCGCACTTGCACCTCGGCATCCGCCAAATTTGCCTGGGCCTCACGCACGCGCTCTTCGGCCGGTGGAATGTCTTCGGCACGAGGTTCCTGTTCGAGCTTGGTCAAGCGTGCCTGAGCCCCCTCTAGTGCAGTGCGTTTGACCTGTTGATCTGCTCGCAGGTCGCGGTCATCCAGAGAAAACAGCTTCTGGCCTTGCCCTACACGGTCTCCTGCTTTTACGTACAGCTGCGTGACCATGCCGGAAACCGCACAACTTACGTCGATGTTTTCAGAATTGGCTTCGACTAGCCCCACTCCCGCGACGACCTTCTCGAAGCTTGATGTAGGCGGAGCCGAAGGCGGAACCGTCGGTTCCCGCTTGGGACGCGTACGCGCCACCGAAATCATCGCAAGAATCGCCGCAACCGCGGCAACGATCGGAAGAACTGATCTCTTCATGACTGAATCTCCCTCTTACTGTTCCTTTCCGTTTTGACGATCCGCCCGTCGTCCATGTGGGCGATAATGTCTGCAAAGTGAAAAACGCGCGAGTCGTGTGTGACGACGACCGCAGCGCGATCTGGATGAACGGCGTTCGCGGCGACCAGCTTCATCACAGCTTCCCCGGTCGCGTGATCAAGCGCGGCAGTCGGTTCGTCACAGACGACCAGCCGCGGCTCGTGAACCAGAGCCCTCGCGATCGCCACGCGTTGCTGCTCGCCTCCAGACAGCGTGGCGGGCAGTGCGTCGCGCCGCCCATTGAGCCCCAGCTGATCGAGCAGCGCCTTCGCACGCTCGACGGCTTCCGTGCGTTTCATTCCGGCTGCAATCAGCGGGACCGCCGCGTTTTCGGCGGCCGTCAGTGCTGGCAACAAATTGAATTGCTGGAAAACGAAGCCGACGTTTTCACGGCGAAACAGGATCCGCTGGTTAGCTGGCAAACGGTCAGCGCTGCTCCCGAACAATTCCACCTCGCCGTCGCTTGGATCCAGCAACCCGGTGATCACGGATAAGAGCGTCGTCTTGCCGCAACCGCTCGGGCCAACAATGAACGTAAGTTCCCCCAGCCGGGCCTCGAAGTCGACACCGCGCAATGCCTGGACGCGCGTGCGATCGCCGAAGTGCTTTTGCACCCCGCGACACGAAATCGCAATGGATTGGTTTTCTTGCACGGTTCACCCTCGAAATACTGTCGCCGCCTCTAACACGATGACGCGTCGGATACTCAGGAGACTGGCGATGATGACAACGAACAAGATGCAACCGCCTGTCAGCGCGACGCTTTGCCACATCAGAATGATTCCTCGGGTGGCTATTTTCTGGAGGGTCATTTCAAAGAAAGCGGCGGCCATGCCCGTGCCTATTCCGAAACCCATCACCCCAACGGTGAATGCCTGCAGCAGCACCATGCCGGTCAGCCGCCAGTTGGTGACGCCTATGGCCTTCAGAGTGCCGAACTGCTTCAGGTTTTCGAGCGTAAACAAATAAAAAGTCTGACCGGCGACCACGGTCCCAACGATTAATGCGATCGTGATGGTTATCCCGAAATTCACCGGTATGCCCGTGTTCTTCAAGTAGTAGAGAATGCAGTCCCAGCGGAATTGATCTGTTGTGCGCGCACGTAAGCCGGTTTGTGCCTCGATTCGGCGGCAGACGTCTTCCGCGTTAACGCCGGGCTGCGGTCGCACCAGCACGTAGGAAAGTTGAGTGCGCTCCCGTCCGATGAAATTCACCGCCTCACTGTACCGTGTGTGAATGACTGGATTGCTCAGGAAGGGAGCGGAAGCGTCCGAGATCCCGACAATCTTCACTTTGTGGTCGTTCATCTCCAGCTCGCGGTCGAGTTCCAGTGGTTCGCCCGGGAAAAGTAGGATGTATCCGGCTTTGTCGATCACGATCGAATCGGGCTCATTTAAGCGCTGCCAAGAGCCGAGCAACATTTTGCGGGGAGCGCCAGTCAGCGTCGCGTCGTCGAGGCCTAAGAGTATGCACGAAGCGAACTTTCCCGCGCGGGTTCGGGCGACGGGATAGCCTTTGAACAGTTTCACTGCCCATTCGACGCCGTTCACGCCCCGTACCCGCGTCAGGTCGGTGTCCTTCAGCGCCTTGGTTTGTTCGAAATATTCGGTCTTCCCATCCATCACCCATACGTTCGCATCGGTCACGTCGAGAATCTGACTGCCGGTGCGCTTGAGAATGCTCGCGAAAATTGACGTCTGGTTCTCCAGCAGAAAGGTGCAAAAGGCGATGGCGAAAATCAGCCCCAGATACTTGGCGCGATCCCCCGTTAACATTCGCAATGCCACGAAATTCATGACCGAGCCTCTTGGCAACTTTGTTCCTTGTCGGCGACTTCGCTTTGTTTCTTCACGCGGAGGAGAAGATGCGACCAGTAACATGCGAGCTCAATTCGCAGTTCATCCGGATTGCCTCCCAACTCCGAACCCGAGCCGTATTCCGAAGGTTTTTCCCCGTCCTCCAAAGTACGATTCACTTGCGGTCTTGAGCGCTTGAACATGATTCCGCCTTCCGTGGTTCTTAAACAGATGGTACGCAGCCTAGCGATCGCCCTACGCCTTCGGCCGCGCCAGCATCGCTTGCCCGACGTGATATGACATGTGCGCTGTCCGGCCTAAGAGAACGGTGAATTTGTTTCGGTTTGGTTCCCGTTTGAACTCTTCCTCCGAAACGGCGGTGTGCCGCCCAGCCCAATCCGACGGCGAGAATTTCGCAAACCCTTCCCAGAGCTTCTGGTTGATCTTGTCCCATGCCGACTTGAGAGATTGACCCGTCACCGTGAGTTCGACGGATCTATCCGGTTTCAAAATGAACATTGTGTCGAGTTCCGGATGAAGCCGTTCGCCAATGCCAAGCAGCGGCAAGAGCCCGTCGTTCACCGCTGTAAGATGTCCCCACAGATAGATGAGGCGGTTTTTGCCGGGAGCGACTTGCTGCTCCAGTTGTTCCGGCGAGAGCGTTCCGAACAAGTTGCCGGCGCGTTCTATGTTTGACTTCCATCCCCGAAGTGCCGCATCGATGAGTGAGTTTTCCGCGCTCATTGTCATTTTCCTCTTTCAACTCTCTATCGAGTCATTTGTCGAACTCAGTGCCAGAAGCCGCGGTCCTGCGGTCTTATCCCGAAGCGGCGTCCCGAACGCTGGTCACGTTTAGCTGTCCATCGTCATCTAAGTAGATGTCTGATATCATCTAAACGTCACGAGAGTCAAGCCAAATAGTTTTCGAGTACGGAGAATCGATCTCATGCGTAAGTCAAAAGCAGAAACTGCAAAAACCCGCGAGCGCATACTCGAGGCGGCGAGCGCCCAGTTTCTGAGCCACGGAATCACGGAGGCTGGTCTCGCCCAGCTGATGCGGGCGGCCGGGCTCACCCACGGCGGTTTCTACCGCCATTTCGCTTCCAAGGATCAGCTCGTTTCCGAAGCCTGCAGTCAGGCAGCACAGTCGCTCGCCTCCGGGCTCAAATCCCAAATCGAGGGCAAGCCTCCCGATCAAGCACTGCCGCTGCTCGTCGGCAAGTATCTATCCCGCAGCCACAGGGACCGGCCCGCGATCGGTTGTGTCCTTGCCGCACTCGGGAGTGAACTGGCGCGTGCGGATGCCAAGACACGTGAGGCCGCCACCGAAGGTTTCCTGGACCTCTCCCGGTTGATTGCCGGACAGCTCAAGAACGTGTCCGCCAAAAAGGCCGAAGCGCAGTCCATGGCGATCGCTGCAGCCATGATCGGTGCCATGACAGTCGCCCGTATCGTCCCGGATTCACGAATTTCCAATTCCATCCTAGTGGGCGCACGGGAGCAGATACTTAAATCCGTGCGACGAAAGCGTTAGCGGGCTCTAGGTCGTCTGGCTCGCGTCGCCCCGAAACGATCCGTGCCAAATTCATTCCGCCCTAACCCATCGACGATTTCAACAACTAGGTCCCTATCTGGCCCACCGACTCCAGGGCCTCTATTCGCTCTGCGATGACGACCCGTTGTTTCCAGACACGGACCGTGCGCCAACGAATGGCAGCCCCGGTCGAGTAAGGTCCGCCAAGGACCGCTTCCCACTCGCTGATCAAATCGCCTTTAGAATCCTGGAAACTAGAAACCACCCGAAAGATATCAACACAGCACAATCCCATCTCAAGAACCGTATGCACCGGCTCCAGCAGATCCGCCAGACGTTGAAACGCGGCCTGCTTTCCACTGGTCAATTCGCTTCCAAGCCACAGCACAAACTCATCGCTGTAATAACGGTTCAAGGGCTCGGAAAAAAGTGACTGCAAATCGAAATTGCCGAGAAGGAAGTCTTCCTTACCGATTTCCAGAATGGCCGCGTTCAGCTCAGGCTCAAGCGCTTCCGCGCGCAGCCGCATCACGTTAAAGCCGACAAGCTTGAAATCTCTCCATCGTTCTATCTGTCCAATATGTTCGTTAAATCGAGCTACGCAGACTTCTGCAAGAGTGCCGTAGTGGGCGTTATTTCCTGCGCCCAGTTCAACAAAGCGGATGATGGCGGACCGCACGACCTCGAACTCGGCCAGCAGGCTTTCGATGGAACGGTTGGGGTCGGCCTGCTTTCCTCTGTGCACAAACCGAGTTCCGCTCTCGACGCCGCTGGATTGCTTCTCGGAAGCAGCGAGTCGCTCGCACGCTTCGTTTAGCGCCCGGAATTCGTTCTTGATCAGATGCGAAACTAGCTCACTGATTGAATCCGACTGCACAGCCCCGGCCTTCCTACACTGTTCGTTGGTGAGCCCGTGAAGCAGGAGTTCCAACCGCTTTTTCCCTGCCTTCAACTCCAACGCCAGATTGGATCTCTCAAATTCTTTCGGAATCACAAGGCTTCCCCCGCGACATCCCAAATCCCCCAACGCGCCCACGTCGGGGATGTAGCTGTCGCCTGTCTAAATTCCGTTACCCATCTATTTCCTTGGTAAAATCCGTCCATGGGCATTCCGCTCGAGCTTGTGGACGATAAAAACGGCATAAGTGTCTTCACCACAGAGAGTGCAGCAACCCCAATTCCCACGGACGACTATGCCTTCCCAGTGAATCCCGAAGATGCATAAAAGTCGGATCACTGCGTACCTCCAGTTCCATCCCCTTAGATGACCACTAACATCTAACCGTTACACCCAGTGATGGGGCATCGGATCGCGATCCTCCGGAGGCTCGAAAACGTTGCAGCTTGAATATCGTAACGTTTAGATGATATCCGACATCTATGTAGAGGGCGACAAGCAGCTGAAGGTACCGGTGGTCATAGAAATGGAGGGGAAAATGGAAAGACTGAAGAACAAGAACATCCTAATTACTGGTGGGACGAGTGGAATTGGTCTGGCTTCTGCTCAGGAATTCGAACGTGAAGGTGCTCGTGTCGCAATTTGCGGCACAGATGAGAAGAAGTTGAAAGAGGCCAAAGGTGCCCTCGGGCCTAAGGCCCTGGCATTCTCCGCTGATGTCAGCAAACTATCGGATCTCGATAGTCTTTACTCAAAAATTAAAGCTCAATTTGGCCATCTCGATGCGGTCTTTGCGAACGCTGGCTACAGTCAATTTGGGCCTTTCGAAGTCGTCGAGGAAGATACGTTTGATAAGCTGGTCGCCGTAAACTTGAAGGGAGTATTTTTCACGATTCAAAAGGCAATTCCCCTTTTGAAAAGCGGATCTTCGGTGATCATCAATTCGTCAGTAACAGTTAAAACGGCCTGGCCCACTACGAGCATGATGTCGGCGATCAAGGCGGGACTTTCCAGTTTGGCGAGAACCATGAGTGCAGAGCTCGCGGATAGAAAGATTCGAGTGAATGCTTTGAGTCCTGGCCCCACCGACACTGAAATGTTCGGCCGTGTTCCAGGTGAGAAAGAGGGCGAAGCCATTAAAGATGTCCTTCGCACTTACAATCCCAGCAAAAGGCTGGCGGAACCGCTCGAGATCGCGAAGCTGGCCGTATACTTAGCATCAGATGACTCGGCCTATGTCGTTGGGGCAGACTTCGCCATCGACGGCGGAGCTGGGGCCTTTTCTCAACTCGGCGGCTGATAGACCGCAGGTCTAACGTATCCGCTCGAAAAAACGGCAGAAACTTACGCGCGCATGATGAGCGGCAATGCAGAGTTCCGCGTCGTTCCGAAGATTTGGGCTTCAGCGCATACAACACGTAAACGGACTCATGCAGATCTCACGGAGTCCGCAACGGTTCGGTACACCGTTGCAGTCGTTTTTGGTAGCGCGACGCCTGCTTGGCGCCCTCACACCACAACGACAACCCTACCTCGGCGCACCTGGTGCTCCGCAAGCTCGTGCGGCCGAGCGATATCTGCGAGAGGGACTTGTTCGCCAATCTCGAAGCCTGCCCACCCCGCCTCCAACGCAGCATTTAAATCTCGCGCTGCTTTTGACTTCGCTTCCTTCGGGAAATCGTCGCTCCCCAGAAAGTACGCACGAATGTTCTTGAATACCATTTGCCAGAAAGGAATCTTCGGTGCGGCGTTATCGGTGGCATAGCTTGCGATCGAACCGCCCTGTTTCAGGAGTTCGATATTTGCTTCGATATTGGCTCCAAACGCGACTTCGACGATGTGATCGATGCCATCGGGAGCGATGGCTCGCACACGCGAGCTCAGCTCCTTATCACTGATCAGCACTTCGTGGGCGCCGGCGTTCCTTGCGGTGGCTTCATCCGAGGACGACCTCACTGTTCCGATCACTCGCGCTCCCGCGCAACGCGCCAGCTGAACCGCGCAAACACCCACGGAACCTGCTGCCCCTTGCACCAACACATTGCGTCCATTCACAGGACCTGCAACATGAACGGCTCGGTGCGCCGTGATACCGGGAATGCCAAGACAAGCGCCTTGCTCCATCGCCACGCTTTCCGGCAAACCAGCGACCTGCTCGACGGGCACCACGGTAAACTCCGCCGCCGTGCCAAACGGGCGATACGACTGGGCTCCGTAACACCACACAGGGCGACCCATCCATTCCGAAGGAACGCCAGCGCCAAGTTGATCCACGCGCCCAGCGCCATCGCTATGCGGAATCACACGAGGATACGGCATGCCGTAGCCAAAGGCGTCCTCGCGCTTCTTGATATCTCCGGGACTGATGCCAGAGGCAGCAATGCGAATGCGAACTTCTCCGGCCGCCGGAATCGGGTCCGGCATTTCGCCCACCACGAGCACTTCGCGAGCGGGCCCCTGCTTTTCGTACCATGCTGCTTTCATTCAAGTTCCTCAGAACTCCAGAATTCTGTCTCGAGAAGTCACACGTATAAGTCCAGAGGACCCGCGCTCATGGTCGTCTGTCCAACCTCAATGAGGTACCCATCCGGATCGCGCATGTAGCACCGCAATTCCGTTGCGTGAACTTTAGGCTCCGTAATAAATTTCGCGCCCCGCGAAGACCAAAGATCGTAATAACGCCTGATATCGGTCACGCGCAGGTTCAGAAAGATGCTTAGAACATTTTGATCGCGCGGGGGCGAAGCGACGACTTCAGGCTTGTCGTCGGTCGGGCCGCCGCCGCCGTTGATAGTAAGCCAAATGTTCCCCAGCCGCAGAAATGTCGGCTGGCCCTCGCGCAGCACCGTTGCGCCAAGGACGTTGCTACAGAATGCGACTGAGCGCGGTATGTCTCGAACGATGAGGGTATTCGTCACCACAAACTTCAGTTCAACACTCTGATCCAATCGGGACATGATGACCACCCCTTCTTCGAGCGGCGACGCTCCGGGTGCTGCCTAAGTCAGCACCACGATTTTTCCACCGGCTTTATTCTCTTCCATGCAGCGATGCGCCTCAACGATTTCGTCGAGCTTAAAGGTTTTGCCAACCTGAACATGCAGTGTGCCCGCCGCAATCTGCTCAACAAGATCCTCGAGAGGCATCCGTATGAAGTCTTCCGATTCGCCTGCATACGTTGTCAGACTGACCGCAGTAGGTATCGCTTCCATAGGAGCGAAATTCTCGAAGGACCACTTGTTCCCGACAATTCCGGTCATGCACACGATGCCGCGCTGTTTGGCGCAGCGAAGGGAGTCTTTCAGTGTCGTCGTACCAACAAGTTCGAGCACTTTATCGACGCCGTTCGAACAGACTTCCATGACCTGTTCGGCGATTGATCCGGTATCGATAAACACTTGATCGACACCACTGACGCGCAGCAAGTTTTCGCGCTCGGGGTTTCGGGTGGTCGAGGCGACAAAGGCACCATGCTTCTTGCCGATGGCCGCAGCCGCCAAGCCAACGGAAGTTGTGCCGCCTCGGATCAGCAGACGCTCTCCTTTTTCGAGACGCAGCGACTTGAACAGAGAACCCCACGCCGTCTGCAGCATCTCGGGGATCGCTCCCAGTGTTTCCCACGGAAGTTCAGTCTTGATGACCTGCACCTGTTTCGCGGGCACACGCGTGTATTCGGCATAGCCGCCGTCAAATTCCCGCCCCAGTCCGCCCATCGCCGTTGCGACGACATCGCCCTTGCGAAACTCGCCTCCGGGCGCTGCCTCGACGACACCTACCGCCTCGATACCCAAGACACGCGGAAACTTGACACTGGGCGAATGGCCCTGGCGGGTAAAGAGCTCGGACCGGTTGAGCCCGAATGCCTTCACGCGAATCAAAACTTCGGACCTCTTCGGTGCGGGGATCGGAAGGCTTTCAATTCTGAGAACCTCGGGCCCGCCGGCTTCGTGAATCACAGCCGCTTTCATCGTGGCCATCGTCCGCCCTTTTAGCCTTTATGCGCGCGCCGGATTGGTTGTGGAAAAGCAGTAGCGCGCGATCTTCCAGGCTCCATCGATTTTCTGAAAGACGAAAAGCTCCTGATTGGCCTCAGGACCGCCCGCGCCCGTTGCGTGAACCTTGACCGTACCGGCCGAATTGGTGCGCGCAAAGACCCAGTTCGGGGCCATCTCCTTAACCTCCGCTACGTTGAACTGGACGGCTAGTCTGATGGTTTTGAACACTGCGTCATAGGCCTTGCGAACCTCGCCGGCACCGACACTTGAAGGGCTGTTCTGCGGCATAAACACTCCGTCGGGAGCATAGAGCTTCATCACTGCATCGGTATCCGATTGATTCAACGCGTCTTGATACTTGGCAAGCACTTCGGCAACGGCCGTCTCGTTTGCATTCATGATTCCGGTCCTCCTGCGTGGCGGCTTCGCGTGAAATCTAGTCGGGTCTCATCCGTTCGTCTAGCGTGCGAAACTGCAAATGTATTTTCCGAATTTGGGATAATCTTTGCGGAACCGCGCATCCGAGTGGTCGTACTATATGCGGTGAAATCTCCTGCTAGTTTAATGCTAGGTGACTATCGGAGGTGTGCATCGCCTGATGACCGATCTGAATTCCCTCATGATTTTTGCGAAGGTAGTTGAAGCGAAGAGCTTTTCCGAAGCCGCGCGACTCTTGAAAATGCCCACCTCAACCGTCAGCCGTCGCGTCGCCGACCTGGAAGATGAACTCGGCGTGCGTCTGCTCGAACGTTCGACGCGCAGTCTGCGGCTGACTGACGTGGGATCCGAAGTTCTGGAACACGCTCGCCACACCGTCGAACTCAACGAAGCGGTCGACAACATCGCTTCGAACCACCTGTCGAACGTCTCAGGCGAATTGCGCCTTTCCGCGCCACCCAGCATCTCCGACTCCTTGCTTGCACCGCTGATCGGCGCGTTCCAGGCATCGTATCCGAAGGTTCGAGTACAGGTCTTCATCACGGACCGGATTGTCGATCAAATCGCCGAGGGCGTCGACCTGGCGTTCAAGGTCGGAGAACAACTCAAAGATTCGTCGCTCGTTGCGCGCAGAATCCTGACCTACCGTCACCAACTCGTGGCGAGCCCGAGCTATCTCTCAAAGTGCAAGCGGCCTCAAAAACCGCAAGACTTGCTTGAACATCGGCTACTGGCTTTCTCGTTTTGGACTCCGACCAAGACGTGGAACTTCGTTCGCACGAACGGAAAGAAAAAAGAAACGCTGGTGTTCCAGCCTTTCCTTGCGATGAACGATTACGCTGGCCTTGCCACCGCGTTGCTTGCGGGCACCGGAATTGGAGACCTCCCTCCGCTGGTGCAACCTGAGTTGTTGCGCGACAGACGCCTTGTCGAGGTCATGCCGAAATGGCATTTCACCGTCTTTAATCTCTGGTTGGTCCATGTCGGCAATCGCTACCTCACACGGCCTGTGCGAGTGTTCAAGGAATTCGCAGCCCAAATGGCGCCGACGCTCTTCCCCTCACTTCCGTCCTGAGGGCCTATCCGTCGTTCTGTTGCTGATCCCTCATTCCTTATCGTCCCACCTGACGTAGATTAGGGCAGCCCGTACATGGCTTGGCAGCCAAACATCGACGCCTGCCAGACGATTGATCCAGCGAGGCTCAAGTTCAGCAACAGAATCTCGCGTCACCTTATCCAGCAAAGCCTTGAATATCAGAAACTCGTTGTCGGGACCGATCGTCTTGGCAATCTCAGCATCGAAGGCCCTTTCATTCAAGCCGTTGTGAATTCGCTTCACCGTTTGGTACACGTCGTTCGTGTATTCCTTGGTGATCTCAACATCCTTCCGAGTTCCGGTATCGGTGAGGTGGCCGCCGATAAAATTGCCGAATTTGTAGGCGAGGATTTCGTCGAACATCTTCAGATATTCGTGGAAGTTGGTCGATAGATCGAAGTCCTGAAACGGTACGTATCCCGAGGTCACCGAGTCGACAGCCATCAAGAATCTCGCCTCGGGCACGTAGATGAAAAGATCGCCTTCGTTGGAGTGGTAGTTATGCCGCGTGAGTTCCACGGTCTTGCCGCCGAGCTTGATCGTCTTCGATGTCTTGAACGTCTCCGTTGGAATCAGGCGATTCGGATCGTTCATTTCCTTCAGAAAGTCGCTGATGGTATCGAGAGCGACAATCTGCAAGCCCGGGATATTCTTGAACGCAATGGAACCGCCAATGTGATCTTTGTGTATGTGCGAATAGACCAGCATCTTGATCGGTTTGTTCGTGACCTTAGCCACGGCTTCCGGAATGTGTTTGCCGTAGCTGGCAGGTGCGTCGAAAACGATGACGCCAGCGTCGGTCACAAGAAAGGCGGATTGCCAACCGTTGTCGGAAAGTGCATAGACACCGTTTCCGAAATCCTTCATCCCATATCCGACTGCAGGATCGACGTTCCAGTATTTCGCCCTCACGGCGGGCAGCACAGGAACGTGTTCGCGCAACGCCTCCGGTGAATCGGTTCCAGAGAATGACGAAGGTCGTTTGGGGGCAGACTGCGACTCCTGGGCGAACGAGACTTGACTACTTAGGACGACAGCGAGCATGAACGGAAGTGCCAACTTTCTCATTTCGGGTTCTCCTTGTGTGCCGCCGAGCGCACACTATGGGAACAACCGGACTCGCACTAGATGGCAAAGCCGGAAATTAGATTTCCATATTTGGAATAATTTCGATGACAGAGCCGAAGCGAGGATCAGCGGATGCAGAACTACAAATTCCTGAACCAAATCGTTCTCTGGAACGTCTTCTTCGCCATCATTTGCATTCCCACTGCCGGCAAGCTGATCGACTTCATGGGAATTCCTCTCTCGATTTCCATCTACTACTTTCCCTTTGTCTATATTTTTGCCGATATTCTGACCGAAGTTTATGGGTACGCAATGGCGAGGCGGGTCTTGTGGTACTGCATCTTCGCGCAGCTCTTGGCAATCGGAATTTTCGAATTTGTGATTTTCTATCCGCCCTCCGCGGTTATGATCAACAACCAATCCTACGTTGATGTACTGTCCACAGCCCCTCGCTTGGTGTTATTTGGCACTCTTGCGATGTTCGCGGGCGACATTGCCAACAATTATGTCCTGGCAAAAATGAAGGTGTGGACTAACGGACGTTATATATCGGCGCGTTTCGTAACCTCGACCCTCTGCGGACAACTGGTGAATACGGCCGTCTTCTACGTCTTCGGTCTGTGGGGGATGATACCGAATCGAGTACTAACAAAAAGCATTGTGGTTGCGAGCATCACAAAAGTCACCGTGGAGCTTTTCTTGCTGCCGGTAACCCTCAAAGTATCCTTGTGGCTGAAAAGAATCGAAAATGTCGATTACTTCGACAGAGCAACGAATTTCAACCCTTTGAAATTCTAGATTCGACGCGTTCCGGATTACCGCTAGTCGTCCTTGCATCATCAGGACAGCGGTTCCTTAGACTGTTGCCGACAGACACCGTCAAATACGGCGGTTTTTTAAACCGTTGCGGTACGTGGTGCCCCATTTCTTCGGCGCGTGCCAGAACCATTGGGAATTGCTCCGTTTCCATTCCAAACTTGAAAAATCTTCCGATGAGGTTGAGGATGTCAAGGATGATCGCCCCAGCGGCCCCGCATCCGAGCGATCGACCTTTTGGCCTCGCATCTAACCCTTTAGGAGAAGATTCGCCATGTCGCATCATTTCGATACGCCTACTGCAAAGGAAGACCCCCGCATCAACATCTGCGACTTCTACTTGTTTCGCGGCCGCCCGGGCACAACGGTCATGGCTTTGACCGTGAATCCGAACGCTGGCGTCGGCGCACCCGACACCTTCCGCGACGAAGGTCTGTACGCCTTTCGCTTCGACACGAATCGCGATCTTCGCGAAGACGTCGCCTTCAAGGTCCAGTTCGGCGAACCCACCCACGCCGATGGCGGCGAGCACCGGCACGTTCAGACCTTCGCGGTCCGGCTCGCCACCGGAGCGGACGCTCTGAAGGGTGCTGCGGGCGAACTCATCATTTCCGGGAATACGGGACGCGTCGTGAAAGCGGATCAGGGCTGCCTGGCGTACGCAGGCCTCGCGCCCGATCTGTTCGCAACCAATGGCGTTGGTTTCGGTGCCTTCAGAAAA